>Ga0207641_10002394_pt1 | contig 17303 bp, 10 predicted proteins | sample KBSSwiS62_FD_184306 | JGI IMG/M metagenome (GOLD analysis project Ga0207641, IMG submission 184306) | Switchgrass rhizosphere microbial communities from Kellogg Biological Station, Michigan, USA - KBS Switchgrass S6-2 (SPAdes) (version 2) | ecosystem: Host-associated > Plants > Roots >... | reverse complement strand
TTTCGGAAAACATAATATCGCTGCATTGGCTGGTATTGAATCTCAAAAAGGCGCGGGACGCCAGCTCATAACTAGTTCTTCAGGCTACTTTATTTATAGCTATCTGCCATTTATTAATCCTGGAAACGGATTGACCCAAAACTTAGGTGGGAGCCAGACATTTACTCCAACTACTACTTTTTCTCAATTTGCAAAGGCTGACTATGCCTATAACGGCAAATATTTACTTTCTGCAACTGTAAGAAGAGACGGTTCATCTAAATTTTTAGAGCCAAATAAACAAAGTACGTTCCCTGCATTTTCCGCGGGTTGGAGAATTTCTGATGAAAATTTCATGCACGGCATTCAGTTTATAAATGACCTTAAAATAAGAGGCAGTTGGGGAAAAATGGGTAACGAGGCAGCAGCCAGTGCAACTAATTCCTTTACAAGTTTTTCAAGTAATCGTCAAAGTTCCTGGTATGATTTTTCTGGCACACAAAATAATCCCCAGGAAGGTTTCTATTTATCCTTTCTGGGTAACATTTTCGGTCGATGGGAAGAAAGTGTTACTTCTAACATAGGGTTTGATGCTACACTATTCCATAATTCAACGGAAATAGTTTTTGACTTCTATCAGAAAAAAACAGAAGATCTGTTATACAATCCTCAAGGACAAGGTATACTTGGTGGTACAGCTGTAAGCAACCCTGCCTTCAGCAATGTCGGCAGTATGAAAAATACTGGCGTTGATCTTTTGATCAATAACAAGTTGAATATTACCAAAGAGATACGGTTAAATACAACACTTACATTTACCACTTATAAGAATACGATCACGGCGATCAATGGCGATCAAAAATTCTTTGATTTTAACAGTCCTACGAATGAAGCTAACCGTATTGGACAAAATGCTACAAGAAATATTGTTGGAGAAGCAGTGAATTCATTTTTTGGCTACAAGGTAATTGGCCTTTTCCAAACTGATGCAGAAGCAACAGCATGGAACCAGCTTGGCGCAGGAAAAGGCAGATTTAAATATGCAGATGTTAACGGAGATAAGAAAATTGATGCTGATGACCGTACGATCATCGGGAACCCAAACCCTGATTTTTCTTACGGCATTAATTTAGGCACAGAATATAAAGCCTTTGATATATCTGCATTTTTCTATGGCATTGCAGGAAAAGATATTTTTAATTTTACAAGATGGTGGACTGATTTCTCCAGTGGTTTCCCCGGTGGCAGAAGCAAAAGAGCATTGTACGAAAGCTGGTTGCCTGATGGTAGCAGACCAGATGCTAAAACACCAATGCAGGAAACTATATTAGCTAATAGCGGATTTAGTACTTCAGGCCAGGTAAACTCTTATTATGTGGAAAGCGGAGATTATTTCCGTTTAAGGAATTTGATGATCGGGTATACGCTTCCTGCATCATTAACCAGCAAAGTAAGGATATCTAAAGCTCGTATATACATACAAGGAACTAACCTGTTCACTATAACTAAATATTCTGGTTTAAATCCTGATGTTCTTAGTACGGATGATCGTGCAGCGAGTGTGGATGTAGGTACTTATCCATTAGTTAAGCAATTCTTTATTGGAGCTAATATTTCTTTCTAATTTTATACCAGAAAAACTCTATAAAAATTTTAATATGAAAAATAAAATTTCAAAACTCTTCCTTGCGCTGGCGGTGGTTTTCGTCTTCTTTGCCTGCAAAAAGAGTTTTCTTGAAGTCACCCCTAATGGCGTTTTGGATGAGACGACTTTGTCAACAGAGAAAGGAATAAATAAACTTTTAATAGCTGCGTATGCCATGCTTGATGGCCATGACGGTGGGCAAAATCTCGGAGGAGAGTGGGGTTCAGGTGGTTCCAATTTCCTTTTCGGTGGAATTGGTGGTGGTGAAGCAAACAAAGGAAGCGATCCAGGTGACCAGGGACCAAATATGACCCCAGTTCAACGCCATGACATTACATCAACAAACGGTGCCATCAACGACAGGTGGAAAGCGATCTACGAAGGCGTAAAAAGAACTAACCTCGTACTTGAGATATTGGCAAAAGTTCCGGAGGTCGGTGATGCATCACGCAAAAATATTTCTGGCCAGGCCCGTGCTTTAAGAGCATGGTATCATTTCCAGGCGAGAATTATTTTTGGAAAAGCATGTTTTATTGATGAAAAAACTGATCTTGACCTGGCGAGTGGTGCTATTGAAAGTGTTACTAATCAAACAGACATTTTTCCTAAGATCGTAGAGGATGCCAAATATGCTTATGAAAACTTGCCCGCTGCGCAGGATGCAATAGGCCGGATAAACAAATATGTCGCCGGTGCCATTTATGGTAAGATATTAATGTTCACAAAAGATTTTGCTACTGCAAAAACAGTTTTATCTGATGTGGTAACTAATGGAACAAATTCTAAAGGAGTTCATTTTGATCTTCTTACTAATTACAACGACAATTTCAATCTTGATTTTGACGTAAGTGATGCTGCACCGACAAAAAATCCTGAATCGGTTCTTGCTTTTGCAGCCTCTTCATTAGATAATGCTAGTGCGAGAAATGGTAACTGGGGCGATCTGCTAAATACACCATCTGCTACAGGTGGTGGTGGCGCAGGATTTTTTTGCCCCACTCAGTATTTTGTTAATCAATTCAAAACTGATGTTGCGGGCCTACCTCTCGCCAATCCACAAAATCTCCAGCTTATGGATCCTTTTGGAGAGCCAGGTGCTACCACTTATTCAGGGAATGTTGATGTTCGCCTGGATTGGACCGTTGGTCGTGACCAGATTCCATTTCATGATTGGGGAAAATATCTTACAACATGGCCAAGAGATAAATCTGCTGGTCCTTATGCCGGAAAGAAAACAATGATCCGTCAATCACAGGTTGCCAGTACACATGATGGTAGTATCTGGTTTGTAGGTGGTGGAACAGCTTTAAATTTAAATCTGATCAGATTTTCTGATGTTATATTAATGTTAGCTGAAGCAGAAATTGAAGCCCCGGGGGGTTCACTTACTAATGCAACTAATTTGATAAATAGAGTAAGAAATAGGGCCGCAGGTAGCAAAACGGTGAAGCTTTATAAGGTTGGTACTACAACAGATTCTACAGTTAGTGCAGCAAATTATGCTGTTGCCCCTTATGCTGTTCCACTTGCATCGCAGGCTGCCGCACGTACTGCTGTACGATTGGAAAGAGCTCTTGAATTGGGAATGGAAGGCTGGCGTTTCTTCGATCTTGTTAGATGGGGCATTGCTGCTACTGAGCTGAATGCTTATTACAATTATGAAAGCCCAATGGCTTACCAGGTAATTCTAAGACCAAAACCAACATATGCATCTCCTGCTAATGATTACTATCCGGTACCTCAGCAGCAGATTGACTTAAGCCACGGTCTTATCAAACCTTAGGCTGATAGATCTATTTATTTAATTTTATTAAAAGGCAGAGCTGAAAAGTTCTGCCTTTTAATATGAATGGCTATTTGATTTTAATTGTCATTAATTAATTTTAATTTTTCTTTCTAAGAAATTTCTAAAAGGAGTTTTCATGTTAAACCGGATCGTTTCTCAATCAATATTGTTCTGTTCAATTATTTTACTGCTCGCAAGTTGCAATGATAAAAGCCTCGGAAAGTTTGTCAAACTAAGCAAGGATCATACAGGGATCACTTTTACAAATCAGATTTTTGAAAGTGATTCAATAAATATTTTCGATTTCGCCAACATATACAACGGGGGTGGGGTTGGAGTTGGTGATTTTAACAACGATGGTTTACAGGATCTCTATTTTACCGGCAACATGGTTCCTAATAAACTGTATTTAAATAAAGGCGACCTGAAGTTCCAGGATATTACTAATGAATCGCAAACTGATGGCAAAGGAATTTGGAGCCGGGGAGTGGCTGTTGTTGATATAAACAATGACGGCAATATGGACATGTATGTATGCGCTACGGCCAAGCGCAACCCCATGGAAAGAATTAATATTTTATATGTGAACCAGGGAATGAATAAAGATGGGATTCCTGTTTTTAAAGACATGGCAAATGAATATGGACTAGCTGATACAACACAAAGCACCATGGCTTATTTTTTCGATTATGATAATGATGGTGATCTTGATCTTTATATAGGCGTAAATCATATTGGGAAAGATGAATACACAAACGCATTCAGAAACCGAAAAATAAATGGTGAACATTCCAGCACAGGCCGATTATATAGAAATGACTGGAATGATTCTTTAAGGCACCCATTCTTTACAGATGTTTCCCGCCAGGCTGGTATCCTGATCGAAGGCTTCACACATGCAGTTGATATTTTCGATATAAATAATGACGGATGGCAGGATATCCTTGTGCTGAATGATTATATATCAAACAATGTTCTGTATATAAATAATCATGATGGCACATTTACAGATCAGTCGATGAATTATTTCAAACATACTGCTGCCAATTCTATGGGTAGCGATGCGGTGGATATAAATAATGATGGACTCGATGATGTGATTGAAGTCGATATGTCCCCGGAAGATAATTACAGGAAAAAAATGTTTCAAAGTCCCAATAGCTATTTCACTTACCAGAATAGCGATAAGTACGGTTATCAGTACCAATATATAAGAAATATGATCCAATTGAATATGGGACCTGCCATGGGACAAATGGACAGTATCAAGCATCCTGTATATGCAGATATCGGGTTCTTTTGTGGTATAGCTGAAACAGACTGGAGCTGGACACCATTGGTTGCGGATTTCGACAATGATGGTAATAAAGATATTCTATTCACCAATGGATTTCCCAAAGATGTAACTGATCATGATTTTATTGTGTTTAAAAGCAATGCTTCAAGATTGATCTCAAAAAAAGACATGCTTGATGAAATACCTGCGGTCAGAATTCATAATTATGTCTATAAGAATAATGGCAATTTGAGGTTTACAAATAAAACAAATGAATGGGGTTTGGAAGAATCAAGTTTTTCAAATGGTGCCGCATATGCGGATCTTGATAATGATGGGGATCTTGATGTTATAATTAATAATATTGATGACCCTGCAATGATTTATGAAAATCGGGTAGTAAATAAGATCGAGAAGAAAAATTTTATTGATATTAAATTCAAAGGCCCTACTGGCAATATTAATGGAGTTGGTGCAAAGGTCATTGTTCATCAAAAAGATTCGATCCAAACTTTTTTGAACAATCCTTATCGCGGCTATATCTCATCAGTTTCTTCTGTTATGCATTTTGGATTAGGTAAATCAGGGTTGGATTCAATAGAAGTCATTTGGCCAGGAAATTCAAGGCAAGTGATCGTGCAGCCACCTGTCAATACCACCTTGCAAGTTGATATAAAAAATGCAGTTTCATTTGAGCGATCAAGGGTTTTGCCATTGGCAAAAGACAATTGGTTTACCAATATAACCAGCGCATCAGGCATTAATTTCATTCATAAGCAAAGAGATTTTATAGACTTTAATATTCAAAGATTACTGCCGCATAAGTTTTCTCAATATTCACCGGGTATTGCAGCAGGAGATATAAATGGCGATCATCTTGATGATTTTATAATAGGGGGGTCTCCGGGTTTCAGCCCAATGATATTTATACAAAAAAGTAATGGCCAATTTATAACCCATGCTTTATTAGGCCAGGAGCAAGCGCCATTAAAAAGATCAGATGACAGGAGCTTACTTCTCTTCGACGCTGATGGAGATAACGACCTTGATCTGTATATTTCTGCAGGCGGATATGCATATGACCCCGGCGATAGTGGATACGCTGACATTTTGTATATTAATAATGGACAGGGGATATTCTCTGAGGCGGAATCTGCATTGCCTGCAAATACAGGAAGCAAGTTTTGTGTAAGAGCTTGTGACTATGATAAGGATGGAGATCTTGATCTGTTTATTGCGGGTCGTGTCGAACCTCATAATTACCCAAAACCTGTAAGCAGTTTTATTTATCGGAACGATTCAAAGGATGGAAAAATACTTTTCACTGATGTAACTGATGCAGTCGCACCTTCTTTAAAAAATATTGGACTTACCTGTGATGCCATGTTTACAGATTTTAATAATGATGGTTGGCCGGATCTTGTTTTGGTAGGAGAATGGATGCCTGTAAAATATTTTAAAAATGAACAGGGAAAATTCAAAGATGTTACCAATGAGACAGGGATCAGCGACAAAGTTGGCTGGTATAACAGTATTACGGCGGGCGATTTTGATAATGATGGTGATATAGATTATGTAGTAGGTAATATAGGAGAGAATTCATTTTATAAAGGGAGTGAAAAATATCCCGTTTCTGTTTATGCAAAAGATTTTGATGGAAATGGGGTGATGGAATGTTTACCGACAAAGTTTATTTTAGATACAACTGATGGTCAATTCAAAGAATTTCCAACTCAAACCCGTGATGATGTTGTTGACCATATGCCATTTATTAAAAAAAGATTCTTGTCTTATAGATCTTTTGCCAGGGCAACCATAAATGATCTGTTTACGCCGGAGCAGTTTAAAGGAGTAATAAAATTTAGCGCAAACTATTTCAAAAGCTCATTTATAAGAAACAATGGAAATGGCAAGTTCTCCATTGAGCCACTGCCGGATATTGCACAATACTCAATGATCAATGGTATGATAACCGAAGATTTTGATGGAGATGGTAACCTGGATATTTGTATTAATACAAATGATTTTAGTACAGAACCAGGAAACGGACGTTATGATGCTTTAAATGGATTAGTTCTTAAAGGAAAAGGAAACGGGGAATTTGTTCCATTATCAATATTACAAAGTGGAATTTTTATCGGGGGTGACGGAAAAGGTTTAAGTAAGTTGAAATCTGCCGATGGTAGCTTGCTGATAGCTGCTACACAGAACCAAGGACCTGTGCAACTTTTTAAAAGCAAACAACATTCAAAGATTATTGAGGCCACTGTTGGAGATGAATTCGCCATATTAACCCTGGATGATGGTAAAAAACAGAAAGTGGAATTTAATTATGGCTCTTCATTTCTTTCCCAAAGTCCAAGATTTTTATTCTTATCGCCAAAAATAACTGCCTGTGAAATAACAGATCGAGGTGGAAAAACGAGAAGTATCCAGGTAAAAAAATAATCGAGGGGTAGTTAATTACGATGATATACCGAGATAAATATTCTTTAATAAACTTTTTTATCAAAAAAAACTGAATACCCTATCTTCGCTTTTTAATGAGCCTCTCTGCCAGACACCTTCTTGGTATAAAAGACCTGAACGTAGACGATATTTCCCTTATTTTAACAACAGCGGAACAATTCAAAGAAGTTTTACAAAGACCTGTAAAAAAGGTTCCTTCATTGCGTGATGTTACGATCGTCAATCTCTTTTATGAAAATTCTACCAGAACAAGATTCTCTTTTGAGCTTGCCGAAAAAAGGTTAAGCGCCGATACGATCAATTTTGCAGTTTCGGGTTCTTCTGCAGCAAAAGGTGAAACTCTTCTTGACACCGTAAGGAATATTTTATCCATGAAAGTGGATATGGTTGTAATGCGCCATAGTGCCAGCGGTGCTCCGCATTTTTTGGCAAAACATATCCCTGCCGCTATTATTAATGCTGGTGATGGTGTGAATGAACATCCTACACAAGGGTTACTTGATGCATTTTCAATGAAAGAAAAATTCGGAAAGCTGGAGGGATTAAAGGTTGCTATCATTGGTGATATTATGCACAGCCGTGTTGCAATGAGTAATATTTACCTGCTGAATAAAATGGGAGCAAAAGTTACAGTTTGCGGTCCGCCGACATTGATACCAAAATATATTCGTGAGTCATTCGGTGTGGAAGTCAATTATGATATTAAAGAAACCTTAGAATGGTGTGATGTAGCAAATGTTTTACGAATACAATTAGAAAGGCAAAACCAGGTTTTGTTTTCATCATTGCGTGAATACAATATCGCATATGGTGTAAAAAGAAAATTGCTTGATAGTTTAAATAAAGAAATTGTTGTGATGCACCCCGGTCCTATAAACAGGGGAGTGGAACTTGATAGTGATGTAGCCGATAGCAAGCAATCAATAATTTTGCAACAAGTTGAGAACGGAGTAGCAGTGAGGATGGCAGTGTTATATTTACTTTCCGGAAGAAATCCAGCCAATAATTAGTAATTATTAATTAATAATTATTAGCTTTTCATGCTAATAACTCTTCAATGCAAAGAATCTGTTTGTTTCCCGGCACTTTCGATCCCCTTACATTGGGTCATGTTGATATCATCACCCGTTCATTACCGCTTTTTGATAAGATCGTAGTGGGTATTGGCATCAATACATCCAAAGCGCCGATGTTTACGCCGGAAAAAAGGTTAAGCTGGGTAAAAGAAATTTTTAAAGACGAACCTAAGGTGGAAGGCGCCGTATACGAGGGATTAACGGTAAATTTTTGCAGGAAGATCGATGCAAGGTTTATCTTAAGAGGCATTCGTTATGTCAGCGATTTCGAATATGAGAAAACAATTGCTGATGCCAATCGTACTCTTGATAAATCAATAGAAACTATTTTTCTTACAGGCGAACCTAAATATACTTCTGTAGCATCCACTATTGTAAGGGATATTATTAAAAATGGGGGAGATGCTTCACATTTCCTGCCGCCTGAGGTAGCAAATACATTATAGATTTTTTCTCCATTATAGTTACAATAATAATCTTTTTATGACGATTTGGTTTGATAAAAATGTTTCACTTGAAAATTTAAAAGTACTTGGTAAGGGAACTATGACCGAACATTTGGGAGTTGAATGGGTTGAACTTGGAAAGGATTTTTTCAAAGCAAAAATGCCGGTTGATCATCGGACAATACAACCATATGGTTTATTACATGGAGGTGCATCATGTGTATTAGCAGAGACGATTGGAAGTGTTGCTTCACATCTTGTTATTGATCCTTCAGAGTTCTACTGTGTAGGCATTGAGATCAATGCCAATCATATTCGCAGTGCAAGAGACGGGTTTGTTTATGGCACATGTTCACCTTTACATATAGGTTCATCCACTCATGTGTGGGATATTCGGATAACCAATGAAGAAGAAAAATTAATTTGTATCAGCCGGCTTACAGTTGCTATAATGAAGAAAAAAGTATCAAGATGAGAACCCAGCTTCCAATACATCATTCACCGAAGGAAATGAGTTCTGCAAATATTTTTTAAGATCATTTTTCCCAACCCACTCCAGTTTAATTATTTGTTCTGCTGCCTGTGGAACAAGTTTTTGCTCACCACTTATTTTCATTGTAAACCATCTTGTTTCTTTCAAAACATACTTGCTTCCTTCATGATAAGTGTGATAGGTTGTGATAAGAGGGGAAATCAATTTAATTTTATTTAAACCTGTTTCTTCTTCGGTCTCTCTTATTGCACAGTCTTCAAAACTTTCTTTTTTATCCATTTTCCCTTTGGGCAGATCCCATTTTCCCCTGCGAAACATCATCAATACTTCCTTGTTTTCATTCAGTACAAAACCCCCGGCAGCTTTTATCAAAGTAAATTTTTTAAAGAAAGCATCTTTCAATTGGTTAAGATCTTTATGAAAAAAAACACCGGCATGGACAGTTGGGTCCTGCATTTCATGTATCATGCTTTTTATCGTATGCAGGTTTAGCTCATCTATAAATACTGCGTCGTCATGATGAACATAAGGTTGAAGAGTAGCATCAACATTATCGCATAAGAACAAAGGCTTGTCGTCGAAATAGATTTTGAGATACATAGCTGTTATTTTGGCTCGTAGCTTTTCTTTACATTCGCCGCATGACAGATGCCAAAGTGGTAGCAGAAAAGCTGCTTCAAGTTAACGCAGTAAAATTGAATCCCGAAAATCCCTTTACCTGGGCCAGTGGTTGGAAAAGTCCTATCTATTGCGATAATCGCAGAATACTTTCCTTCCCCTTTATCCGGGATTATATAAAATCAGAGCTTTGTAATGTTGTCTTTGAAAAATTTCCTGGGGCAGGGCTTCTGGCTGGTGTGGCTACCGCAGGCATTGCATGGGGCGCTATGATTGCCGACCAATTAAAGCTTCCTTATGTATATGTGCGTCCAAAACCTAAGGAACATGGCCTGGGAAACCAAATTGAAGGATATTATGAACTGGGACAAAAGGTTGTGGTCATAGAAGATCTTGTTTCTACAGGCAAAAGCAGTCTACAGGTCATTGATGTCTTAAAAGAAGCCGGTCTCGAGATAGCAGGAATGGTTTCCATCTTTACTTATGGCTTCCCTGTTGCCATCGAAATGCTTCAAAAGGCGGGGATTACCTATTATCCTCTCACTGATTATTCAACTCTTATTCAACTTGCAGCCGAAAAGCAAATTATCTCGTCTGATCAACTGGAAATTTTGTTAAAATGGCAAGCTGATCCTGTGGGATGGAAAGGAGTTTAGTAATTTGCTTTAAATCGATCTTTAATGAAGAAAATATTACTGGGATTACTGGCAGTTGGCGGAACAGCTTTGGCCAGTTCAGCACAGGTAAAAGCGTCAATGACAGTTAAAATTAAGACGCCAACTGTTGGTTGTGACGATTGTAAAAATCGTATAGAAACTTATCTTAAGAGATATGACGGCGTCACTTCTGTCCAGGTAAACTGGCACCAAAAGATCACCACAGTGAAATATTTGACTGACCGGACAAATATTGAAGAAATAAAAACAGCGATAGCTAATTGTGGCTACGATGCAGATGATATTCCCGCAACTGAAGAAGCATATAAACGACTTCCAAAAACATGTAAAAAACCGGAGGACGGGGGGCCGACAAAAGCTCCAAATATTCATGCTCCGCCGGTTGTCAAACAATAAAAAATTTGATTTACCCCTTGCTCGGCAGGGGGTATTTTTTTGTCCTGAACTTCACAAAAATGTGCGTTATAGCATCGATCAAATTTGCGACCTCCTCAATTAAAATTCCTGGTCACTCTATTGTTTATAATTTCTTATTCCCTGAATTCACTGGCTCATTTTAATTCTCCATTGATTTTAATAATTAAGAAAGATGCAGGGTTAACTGCTTTGAATTACTATTTATTTGCTTGCTAAAATGATTACTATTTCTGAATTTTTTGAGTATTCCAATTTGGCCAATAAAAAAGGTATAATTAAATATGAATAAGCTGTTGATAACAAGAAGATAAAATGAGTTATTTAAAATTTTAGAACTATCTTTCTGTCTGTATAGTGTGAGATAAAAACCACTTTTATAGTATCAGGGCAGAGCAGAAAATATCTTACTCTTATTGTTTAATAATCAGACTGAAATAAACGATTACTCTATTTTAATTTTACTTAAAAAGAAGAATAAATATTTTGGTAATGTTTGGAAGAGCCTCTCAAAACAGGTTGTTTCACAACTCATGCCCTTTCGTTGGCTAAAGGAAGATGATAGATTAAAATGAAGTAGTAAGTTTCCGATGATTGAGGAGATCAGGTCTTTTGGCACTGTATCAAAATGATCTTGCATGATCTTAGAAAATCGTTCAAAAAGGCTGGAGGGTTAGTTCAAAAAAGTCGTCTATATGAACACTCCTTTGAAGAACATTTCGGAAATCACTTTAAACCTTTATTTCTTAGCGGCTTTTTATTAACTTGTAAACCTTTTCTGGACCTTTTAGGACTATTGGATAAATGAAACTATTAAAGAAACTGCTGACCGGCGTTTTCTTCTGTGCCGTACCTGCCTTATTATTCAGTCAGGACTTTTCTAATAAAGGAAAGGAGTTCTGGATTTCCTATAGCTATCATGTTGGAATGTCTGGGGGCGGCAACCCTGAAATGACCCTTTACATTACGTCAGATGTAAATACAAATTATTCAGTTGAGATCTATGGTGTATCTACACTTAAATCTGGTACTATCACGGCCGGCCAGGTAGTTTCAGCAATTATACCTACAAGCTGTTTTATCAATAATGAAGGGATATTTAATGGACGTACTATTCGTGTGGTCACTGATAAAAACTCTGTGGTCTATGCATACATTACCCGTAATGCTGTAAGTGGCGCAACAGTATGCCTGCCAACTCCGGTGTTAGGCAAAGAATATTACTCAACCAACTTTACCCAAATTTCGAATGAGTTGAATTCAAATTCGTTTTTCACAATTATTGCCGTAGAAGACAATACTGCCGTAGAGATCACACCTGCATCAAATACTAAGAATGGGTGGGTTGGAGGAACAACTTACACTGTCAATCTTAACAAAGGACAGATCTACCAGGTGATGGGGACAGTCAGTGGTACAAATGGGTCTGATCTGACGGGTTCATTGATCAAATCGGTTGCTTCAGGAACTAGTGGCTGCAAACGGATAGCAGTTTTTTCAGGTAGCGGTAAAATTTCAATTGGCTGTGGCGCTACAGCAGGTACCTCGGATAATTTATATCAACAACTATATCCAACCGGCTCATGGGGCTTGAAATACCTTACTATTCCAAGTTATAATCGTCCAACAAATTTTTTCCGCATCATCAGGAAAACAGCTTCTACCAATGTATATTTAAATGGAACATTAATACCCAGCGCATCATTTACGAATAACTATTATCAATTTTCCAACAACACTCCAAATGTAATAACTGCAACTGAACCCGTAAGTGTTGCTCAATATTTTACAACGCAAGGATGCTCAGGTAATGCTTCACCGTTCGATCCGGATATGATCATGCTAAACCCTGTTGAGCAGAATATTAATAATGTAACCCTTGTTAGTTCAAATCTTGCGGCTCCTTCAAATCAGCAACATCATCTGCATGTTATCATGCACAATGGAGGAACAGGTATTTCATCATTTAAGTTAGACGGGATCCCAATTTCTCCTGCATTATGGGTTACTCATCCTGGCGATCCAAGTTACTCTTATCTCTATATGCCAAATGTTTCCCAAGGATATCATAAACTGACATGCGACTCAGGGTTTAATGGACTGGCTTATGGCTATGCTGATGCGGAATCTTATGGTTATTCTGCCGGAGCCAATGTAAAAGACCTCTACCAGTTTGTAAGTATCATTAATCAATATGCGACTGTAAACTTTCCGGCTACTTGTAAAAACACACCATTTCATTTCAGAATAGTGCTTCCTTATCAGCCAACACAAATTCAATGGGTATTTGGTTCAGCTCTTAATGCACTAGGTATTCCTGATGTAACGGACAATAGCCCTGGTTTTGATTCTACATGGGTTGTGAATGGGCGAACGCTTTATCGCTTTAGCATTCTTTCGCAATATAGTATTCCTGCTATTGGTACTTATCCAATAAAAGTAGTGGCAAATAACCCAACAAGTGACGGTTGCAGTGGTGTGCAGGAAATAGACTATGATCTGCAGGTATTCAATCCGCCGACTGCAGGATTTTATTTTAACAGCAATGGTTGCGTTACCTCTCCAATTAACTTCTTTGATACTTCTAATACCGGTGGAAGATCGATTATTCAATGGAACTGGAATTTTGGAGATGTTTCAACATCTTCAATTCAAAACCCATTGCATACTTATGCTGCTGGTTCCTATTTCCCTACGCTTTCTGTAATTACTGATATTGGTTGCGTTTCAGATATCGCTACAAAGAATATTATTCTAACACAACTGCCAGTTGCAAATTTTAGCAACAATCTTCCTTCTTGTGCGGGAAAAGCTATAACATTCAATGATCTGTCTACTGTTAGTGGGGGATCAACAATTGCAAAATGGTATTGGGATTTTGGAGATGGTAGCCCGGTTGTTACTGCAACAAACAATTCACCACAGATTCATATTTATACTACAACCGGCTCATACAATGCAACACTGAAGGTTGAGACTATTACAGGATGCGTTAGTACAGTTTTTACGCGACCAATAACAGTTGGTATGTTACCTAAGGCTGGTTTTATTGCTCCGGAAGTTTGTTTAACAGATCCATCTGCTCCATTTATTGATACCAGTAAAATTTCCATTGGGAATATTGCGGCATGGCAATGGAATTTCGGTGACGCAAATGCAAATGCAGGTAACCCGAATACTTCAACACTTCAAAATCCAGCGCACCGTTATACAGTTGTTGGAAATTATACAGCCACCATGATCGTTACATCAAACAATGGTTGTACAGATACCATATCGCAAGCCTTTACAGTAAACGGTTCTATGCCACTTGCAAACTTTACAGTGCAAAATGCAAATGCACTTTGCAGTAATAAGATGGTTACAATTACAGATGCATCTACTGTTGATTTTGGAAACATTGTAAAAACCGAGATCTATTGGGATTGGGCAAGTGATCCAACTATTAAAACAACTGACGACGTTCCAACTCCGGGGAAATTATATACGCATACATATCCTGAGTTCGGCACGCCTGCTGCAAAAACATTCACTATAAGAATGATTTCTTATTCGGGTATCAGCTGTATGAATGTTTTAACGAAAACAATAACCTTATTGGCTACACCAACTCTGCAATTTGATGTATTGAATGAAGTGTGTTCCAATGCTCCTTCATTCCAAATTACCCAGGCTGGCATTACAAATGGTTTACCAGGAACAGGGGTATACTCTGGTCCGGGAGTAAATTCATCTGGTTTTTTCAATCCCAATACTGCAACTGCAGGTGTACATGCGATCCGATATACATTTAACGCAGCAAATAACTGCAGTAATTATATAGAGCAAACAATAACCGTGAATCCAACGCCTAATGCACTTGCTGGGCCCGATAAAAACGTGTTGGAAGGAGGAGTAGTTCAATTGACACCTGCATTGAATGCAGGGTTTCCGGTTACATATTTATGGACACCGCCAACGGGACTTAATAATCCAAATGCGCCAGATCCACTTGCATCGCCTGTTGATGATATTACATATACAATGAAGGTAACATCAGATAAAGGTTGTACCACAAGTGACCAGGTATTTGTAAGAGTGCTGAAGAAGCCCCAGATACCAAACATCTTTAGTCCGAACGGAGATAATATTCATGATCGGTGGGTGATAGCTTTTTTAGAAACATATCCTGGTTGTACAGTCGAAGTATTCAACAGGTATGGTCAGAGAATCTATTATTCAGTGGGCTATTCATTGCCATGGGATGGCACAGTAAATGGAAAACCTGTACCGGTTGGTACTTACTATTATATTGTTGATCCTAAAAATGGCCGGCAAAAACAAGCGGGCTATGTAGATATAGTTAGGTAAAATGAAAAGGGTATTAACTATTGGTGTGTTTAGTTGTATGATGCTTGCCGGTAAGGCGCAGCAAAAGCCGCATTATACGCAGTATGTATTGAATCAATACATACTTAATCCTGCTATTTCGGGTATAGAAAATTATACAGATATAAAAATAAGTGCTAGAGATCAATGGGTGGGTTTAGCCGGAGCACCCAAAACAAGTTATCTAACGATTCATGCACCTATTGGTAAAAAAGATTACAGGACATCGGCAACATCTTATTCAATTCCCGGCGAAAATCCAAGAGGAAAATATTATTGGGAAAATTATACAGCTGCAGAACCGCACCATGGCATTGGTTTATCAATTATAAATGATAAGACCGGGAGTTATAATCGTTTTACTTCAACTCTCTCTTATGCCTATCATATTGGGTTAAGTCCAACCACAAATCTTTCAGCAGGATTTGCCGCCGGTATTTCGAAAGTGAGTATCGACAGAACAATGCATGATTTTAATGGTAATGGTGATCCCATTGATCCGGCAACAGGTTCCGCCATCAGTGGGGAACTATTTAAAGTAAGACCCGATCTTTCTGCCGGTTTATATCTTTATTCAAGAGATTATTTTATTGGTCTTTCTGCACAGCAAATCATTCCTCAAAAACTACAATTTGTAGACGATGCCGCATTTGAAACAACTGGAAAATTAGTTCCACATATCTTTCTGAGTGCCGGTTATCGGTTTTTATTGACAGATGACATCAATGCGATCCCTTCTATAATGGTGAAATATATTAGTGCTTCTTCCAAAAATGATTTTCAACCTGAAGTAAATGTGAAACTTCAATACCGTGACCTGCTTTGGGTAGGAGGTAGTTTTCGTTACCAGGATGGTTATGCAGCGATGATAGGATTAAATGTCAGCAATACATTTAATATCGGCTATTCATATGATTTTACTACAACCAATTTAAATTCTGTGAGTCGCGGTACGCATGAATTGATGATCGGTTTCTTACTTGGGAATAAATATAGCGGGAAATGCCCTCGTTGCTGGTAATAATTACAGTCTAACTATCTTCTTGACTTTTGCAGCTTTAATTATTGCTAACTGATCTTTAGCTTTCTGTTGATTCTCCTGCACAAGTTGTAAGGTGATATCAGAATCAGGAATTGCATTTACATTATTTTCTTTCATTGCTTTTTCAACATTGACCAAGGTTTTCAGATTGAAGCTGATCTGCTGCTGTACGCTGTCAAGTTTAATTTGAAAAAGCGAAGTATTTATTTTTTGATGTACATCGTCCCAGTTTATCTGTGAATAGGAGAGGCGCAGTTTCTCTTCGAGTTTGTTCCAATTAACCTTTTCAGCTATCTCGGTATTATATTCTGCTTTCAACTGAGTTTTTTCCGCAGCGCTAAAGGCATCCGCATAATTTTTTTCCATTGCCTTCCACTCGGTTTCCTGTAAAATTTTCTTCGTTGCATCAACAGCCTCCTTCACTTTACATTCTTCATCAGCAGCAAGTTCTGGGACTACCGGAACAGTATAACCTACATTCATAAATTGCGGAGCATTTGATTCATCTGCAACTAAACTTTCCTGGCTAAAAATATCTTTAGCATCCTTAACTACTGTATTTTTCTTTAAACTATTTTTAGCTGTTGAGGCTTTAGCAATGAAATTATTTGAAACAACCTTTTTGCCATTCAGAAAATAATAGGGGCTTAATTCGTTTGAAAGTGTATAGAATCCTTGTTTTGGTTCTTGTACAGAAACAAAAAAATTAAGTAAAGCAATACCAAGGATGGTAAGAAAAGCAATAGAAAGCTGCCTGGCAGGGTTCCAGCCTTTATTCCTCATCCCAAGTATTGATTCAATACGGTGTAGCAGGTCGTGATTTTTGCCTGCTGCAGCCATCACCATCTGGCGATGTTTGTTCTGTTCTAATCTTAGCAATGCAGAAGCATATTCTCCGGGTTTGTATTGAAACTGTAAAACCATTTCATCACAACTATGTTCTCTTTCTTTTTCAACACTCTTTACTAAAAGTTTTACAAATGGATTAAAATATAAAACGGTTTTAATAAAGCT
>Ga0207641_10002390_pt1 | contig 17318 bp, 13 predicted proteins | sample KBSSwiS62_FD_184306 | JGI IMG/M metagenome (GOLD analysis project Ga0207641, IMG submission 184306) | Switchgrass rhizosphere microbial communities from Kellogg Biological Station, Michigan, USA - KBS Switchgrass S6-2 (SPAdes) (version 2) | ecosystem: Host-associated > Plants > Roots >... | reverse complement strand
GAAAAGGGGTATTGTTCGGCTCCCTTTTCAGCAGCCTCTAAGGCGCTGCTGATATCTTCTTTTTCATCAAAATAATCTATGATCTTTTCGAAGGATTCTTCATCAATGTAGGAGTGGCTGCGGCCCTTTTTAAGATTCTCGTATCTTTTCAGTATTTCCTGGAGCTCACTGTTGTCTTTACCGAGTGGTTTTTCTTTCATGGTGTCAGGAGTTTGGTCAATTTAGTTCATTTTACAAAAACCGACAACTTTTAGTAACTTTTTCCCTATTTCGCCGTTAAATAATTGTCAAAAATGTGGATAGACGGTTTGTTTTATGAATATTTTTGTTTTTATATTTGCTAACGGATGAAGAACTACCAAAATATATTTAAACTGGTGCTAACGAGAAAACTGGCAACTCTGTTTTTAATAGGTTTGTCAGTTGCGGCTTTTGCAACTTTAGGTGATGGTAAATCTAAAGGGAACAGAAGTTCATTGTTAAATTCCAAACCAACAATCACTCCAGGCAAGTTTACATTGAGATCAGGTTATCAATATCGCGGTAGCCAGATAATCAATCAGCAAAATCAGAATAATACATTTACACGTAATTCGCTTGTTACTTATCAAAAAGGTAATATGACCTATATATTACCGGTTAGAACGATCATTCCACAAAACATAAAGGTTACTGTTGGAATTCCCCAGATCATTAGATGATCTCTTATTTACTTTTCCCTGCACTATTGCTTTCTTCGTAAGTCATTACTCTAAATCCGCTTTTTGGTAGCTCAAACTTTGTTGCAGGTACAATACTGAAGTTGACTTTAGATACTGTATATGTGACTTTCAAACTTCCAATGGTTGTTTCAAATTCCATTGCAAGACCCGGTAAAGATTTGTAAGCAAATTCAAATTCCCTGTTATTAGCAACCAGGTCTTTTGTAAAAAATACATTGATCGTTGTTCCGTCCTTCATTGTACCAATGGCTTTCTGGCATTTATAACCTGCTATTTCTTTGTATTCGTCTTTGTATTCAAAAACTATCCCTTCATATTTCTTATTTGCATCTTTCCAGTTAGCCGGAGTCATAGTGATCATATATTTCTGCTCACCATATTCCTTCAACACATTTACATTGCCGCTTTTTCCATCAACGATCGTTGATTCCACTCCAAGCGAACTTACTCTCTCGAAGCGGGTTTGATATCCTTTTAGATAAACAATGCTTGTAGCTCCATTAAACATATCTGCAATTGAAGGATTACTGTTGCCTGTATTCACAACGATGTCATAGGCAATAGTTCCTTCAGTAATTCTTTTCTGAGCTTTTGCGTTAAGAACCCATAAAAGGCTTAGAACAAGAACGAATGATTTAGTGATCTTTTTCATTGGCTTAAAAGTAATAAAAAGACGTGCCAAGTTAGCCAAATAGTTGTACAGCATTGCAAACGCTTATTAACAAATACCCCGATTTAACAAATATCAGCGTTTACCTTTTGCCTGCATATCCTTCAGTTTTTTTTGCTGTTCTTGCATTTGCTCAAATCTTTCCTGCCATTTTGATTTTGATTTTGGCTTTTTTCGGTTCTCATCCATTTTAGCCAAAATTTTATCGTGGTTGATAATATAATTCTGAATCACAAATTGAAGACCTAATGTAACAAGGTTTGAAACCGTATAGTACCAGGTCAATGCTGCTGGAAGCCTGTTAAAAATGAATAAAAGAAATATTGGGAAGAAATATGGCATGTATTTCAAAACAGGGTTGCTCTGATCTGGTGTCATACTCATGCTATATAGCGAAATAAGAAAGCTCGTAAGACATGCTGTGATCGTAAATAAGCTTAAATGATTTCCAAGAATAGAACTTATCACCGGAATATTATTCCAGGATAAGATTGAATCATATGCTGAAAGATCATTTGCCCACAAAAAGTTCTCGCCTCTAAGATCAACATAAGAATTAAAGAAACTATACAATGCAAAGAAGATCGGGATCTGTAATAATGCCGGGATACAACCGCCCAATGGATTTACTCCTGCTTCTTTGAACAACTTCATTTGATCCATGCTCATAGCTTGCTGGTCGCCGCCATGCTTAGCTTTCAGTTTTTCAATTTCAGGACGAAGCACTTTCATTTTAGCACCGCTTAAATAACTTGTATACGTAAGTGGCGAAATAAGCAGCCTGATCACAAATGTTAGCAATAAAATAGCGATGCCATAACTGCCAACTAACCTGCTAAAAAAATCAAACACGGGTAATACTATGAATTTATTGATCGGCCTTACAAATGCATAGATCCCTTGTCCGAGATTTACCAGTTTCCCCATTTGATTATCATACTTTTTTAGAAGACGAAAATCACTTGGCCCATAATAAATAGACAAAGGAATAGTAACATCTGATCCTTTTGCTACGTGTTGCAAAGTTGCAGTTGATTGTACCACAGTGGCAGAGTCATTTGGAGAATTCCACTCCATTTTACCGCCTGAAAAATTATCTTTTGCAACTAATATTCCATTAAAAAATCGTTGACGCATTGCCACCCATTGAACTGGTTTAGCAAACTGCACATCGCTACGACGGCCAATGGTGAAGTAATCAAAATCACCATCCATTACATATCCCATTTGTGAATTCGTTCTTTCATACGACAAGTCTTTTTCCTGCTTCTTCGCCCTATATTGCCATTGCAGGTTCATAATATCATTATCTATAAAAGTATTAGCCTTGTTCAGTTTCACATTAAAGTCGATCATGTAATCATCTTTTCTCAAAACAAATTCATGAGTAATGGAACGACCTGAACTATCACCAAGAGTATAGGTAATGGTTTGAAGGGAATCTCCTTTTGCTACGACCGAACCCGGAGTAAAATAAAAATCAGTAATGTTTCCGACCTGGCCCGAATCAGCTTTGATCTTATAATCAATTTTATCAAAATCGGAGGATGCAAGTTTAACTAGCTTCTTATCCTGGTCTTTAAAATTTTTAAGTTCTACAGATTTTATTTGCCCGCCCTTATTAGTAAATGTTACTTTTACAAGATCATTTTCAACAATAGCAAGTTGTTCACTTCCTATCATTGCTTTTTGAAACTGCCCTGTTACATTAGTTATCTGCGGGGTATTTAAATTTGAGGTATCGCTTTTCTTACTTGATGTATCCACCTTTGGCTTAGGTAACGCTGCTTTTGCAATTGAATCCTGGATGGCTTTATTCTTTAAAACTCGTGCCTGTTCCTGGTTATTAAAATAAAAGAACCCGAAAAAAAGCAAGGCCAATAACACAAAACCGAGAACCGTATTACGATCAAAATTCATGATAGCTAAAAATTTGGAGTGGGCAAAGATAGGGAGAAGCGACCGGAGTTATCAGTTCTAGATTCTGACTCTAAAGCTCTGAAACTCAAAATTAAAACCTTAAGCATAATAACCTCAAATTACAACATCCTTCAACTGCAGGTTTTTTATCATTGGTTTGTTTTCACTGTAGTTCTTTGCGGCAGCAACAAAATGAACAAACAATGGTTGCGGACTTTCAACTGTGCTTTTAAGTTCCGGATGATATTGAACCCCGATAAAGAAAGGATGCGATGGAATTTCCATTATTTCAACCAAACCAGTCTGAGGATTACGACCGCTTGCTATCATTCCATTATTTTCGAATTGTGAAAGATATTTATTGTTGAACTCATAACGATGACGATGTCTTTCGCTTACCTGCAACTTTCCATAAATTCTATGTGCTAATGTCCCTTCTTTAATATCACAGGCATAGGAACCCAATCTCATCGTTCCTCCTTTCATTGTAATTTTTTTCTGCTCCTCCATCATATCAATTACTGGCTCATCGCAAGTTGGATCCATTTCTGTTGAATGGGCATTCCTGATCCCAAGAACATTTCTTGCATATTCTATAACTGCCATTTGCATACCAAGACAGATACCAAAAAATGGTAATCCTTTTTCCCTTGCAAATTTTACCGCTGTAATTTTTCCTTCAATACCACGATGACCAAAACCCGGTGCTACCAATAATCCATCAAGGCCTGCTAGTTTTTCTCCTACATTATCTTCTGTAATAAACTCCGAATGGATATACTGAACCTGGACTTTGCATTCATTTATCGCTCCTGCATGAACAAATGATTCCAATATAGATTTATAAGCATCCTGCAACTCAACATATTTGCCGATCAAACCAATAGTAACTTTTGACTTTGGATTTTTAAGTTTATTCAAAAACTCTCTCCATTTTCCTAATTCAGGCTCTTTATTATTAGGAATATCTAATTTCTTCATAACGATCTCGTCGAGCTTTTCTTCCATCATTATCAGCGGCACTTCATAGATCGTACTTGCATCTCTTGCCTCAATTACAGCTTCCGGCTTCACATTGCAGAATAAAGCGATCTTTCTTTTTATTTCATTAGTGATTGGTTCTTCGGTGCGACAAACGATCACGTCAGGAAATACGCCTTCTGAACTTAACAATTTTACTGAGTGCTGCGTAGGTTTTGTTTTTAGCTCCTTCGCCGCTTTTAAATAAGGGATCAAAGTAAGATGGACTACCAACAGGTCTTCTTCAGGTAATTCCCACTGCAATTGACGAACTGCCTCAATGTATGGCAGTGATTCAATGTCACCGACAGTTCCACCGATCTCAGTGATCACAATATCCCATTCACCATTTTCACCAAGCATTTTCATCCGGCGTTTTATCTCATCGGTTATATGCGGAATTACCTGTACAGTCTTTCCGAGATATGCTCCTTCCCTTTCCTTGTTAATAACAGTTTGATAAATGCGACCAGTTGTTACATTATTTGCCTGCGAAGTATAAATATTCAGGAACCTTTCATAATGTCCAAGATCAAGATCTGTCTCCGCGCCATCTTCTGTTACATAACATTCACCGTGCTCGTAAGGATTCAAAGTACCCGGGTCAACATTTATATAAGGATCAAATTTTTGAATAGTCACCCGCATCCCCCTTGCCTGCAACAATTTGGCAAGCGAAGCAGAAACAATTCCCTTCCCCAATGATGAAGTAACTCCCCCCGTAACAAATACATACTTGGACATATCTTTAGTTCTTGTTTTAAAAAAATTATTGGCCTATCAGTACAAAATAATTCAACAACTGTTGCGTCGCACTCTTGTACTGCGCCAATTCTATTCAGCAATAAAATTTTCAGAGAAATCAGTCAGCTCTATTTGACCAGCGGAAGGAAATTAACTCCGGGAGGTCATGCAAAACTAAGCGGAATTTCCGTTATTGAGAAACTATAAATTCAGGATTGTGGAAAAAAACCAAGCCATTTTTTTTATTCTGGCGAAACTCACTTTCACGGCTATTTTCCTGACATTAATTTTTTCAACACATGCCCAGAAATTGGAAATTTTTAAGACCTATTGTGGTGGTTTTTACAAAAGCATGGACGATCTGCGCAAAATGCAGCAAAAGGAAATTGACTTTTATGATTTCAGATCAGGACAAACGATTGCAAGTATTGGCGCCCAATGTTGCCACTGGGAAGCGGCCTATGCTGCTACAACAGACAGCGTAACATTCTACCTGGAAGATATTGATTCCAGTAAATTCAAAAAGAGCCAGGTTGAATTTGCCTGGAATTACTACTCGACTCTCCGCGTCAGGCCTATGACGAGTGATTATAAGATGATCATTGGCGATGAAAGATCAACCTCACTTCCTGAAAATACCTTTGACAAAATCCTGATCATAAATAACTTTCATGAAGTTACATTTCAGGCCGAAATGCTGGCAGATATAAAAAAGAAACTTAAGCCTGGTGGCATTCTTTACATTGATGAAGCATTACCCAAGAGACAAGGAGAACTACGTGGCATTTGCAATAAACCTATGCTTACAAATGAAGAAACAATTGCATTCTTTGAAAAGAATGGTTTTGAGTATCTCAATGGTATTGATTTCAACTTCCGGCAAAAAAATCCTACAAGAAAAATTTTTGTTTTCAGAATTTAAAATTGAATTGAAAAATAGGAAGATATAATAGCAGTATTATTTATCCTCAACTTTTTTCAAAGGCTCTTCATTTTTTGTACGGCTGATATTCCGTTCAATTACTTTCAAAAGATAGCTAAGTTCAAAAGGCTTTTCAACAAAATCATCGGCGCCGGCTTTTGCTGCTGCAATACCAATATCTGGAGTAGCAGAAACCATTATAACTGGTATATGACTGGTCTGCTCTTTAGTTTTTAAGTAATGACAAATATCTAAACCATCAATACCTGATAATAACTTATCAACAAGAAAAAGATCGGGAATCCTGAACTTGTTTTCAAATATTTCACTTGCATTCTCTTTTACTTCGATATCATAACCTGCTTTAGTCAAAACTATTTTGAAAATATCCCTGATCCCTGGATCATCGTCGGCAATAAGTATCTTATACTTCATCGCCATCTGCTAGGCAAAAGTTATGCCCTTAAAATCCATTTACTGGTATACTAATTGTTTTATAGATAATAAATGAAATCTATGAAACTTCCAGCTATGTTATTAAAAGCAGGCTTAGCCAGTGCCGGCGCGGGGATATATTTATACGCCAAGAAACTTTTTAAAGCCAAAAAGAAAACAAAAAAAGAACCGGCTAAAAATTTAAAACAAACCAGAGCAGTTAAAAACCCAAATGCAAAACCGCGGCAAAATAGATCACCTGCCGTAACAAATTAATATCAGCGCTCTAAACATTGTTGTTACATTGTCTTTGCACGGTTATTGTAATTACATAGAAGCCATCAAGCTATATTTATATTTCAATCAATTTGTACCAAAGACAATTTACATGATTAGATCTTCATTATTCGTTTTTATATGCTTATTACAAGCTGTTTGCGCCATTTCGCAGCTTTCCCAGGGTGATTCTACTGTTCACAAACAAAGCGGTTCTGTTGATTCAGTAAGGATGCCTTTCTCAACAAAATATAAAGCATCCGGATCCAAAGAGTTTTTTTGGGGAAAACATTACCGGAAAGAATGGGGAACCACTATTAGTTTTCCAATCCTGAATATGAAGACTTATAAAGACGGGTTAACACCTGATAAATTAGGGGGTGGCCATCAATCAAAATCACTAAGAGTAATTGGAGGTGATGGAAAAGAATATGTATTAAGAACAGTTGATAAGAATCTTGATGTATTGATCCCTGAAGATCTAAAAGGAACCTACCTTAACAGGGCCGCAAATGATCAAATGAGCATGATACATCCTTACGGCGCCATGATATTAGCAAAGCTTTCTGAAAAATTATCTATTCTTCATGTCAATCCAGAAATATTTTATGTTCCCAATGTAGCTGAGCTAAAAGAGTTTCGTGATACGATCGGCAATAAACTTTGCTATTTTGAAGAACGTCCTTCCGGACAGGGATGGGAACATACACTGCTGGCAGGCAATGCTGATGAAATTGAAAACTCAGAAAAGTTGTTGGAAAAATTTGCCAAGGATACAAAGTATCGTATGGATCAAAAAGAATTGTTGAAAGTAAGATTGCTTGATATGATGGTAAATGATTTTGACAGGCATGAAGATAACTGGACTTGGGCTGCATATAAAAACGATAGTCTTACTATTTATAAACCTTTTGCAAAAGACAGGGACCAGGCATTATCAAAAGTTGATGGGTTGCTTATGCATTTTATTGCGATGCCATGGGCATTACGTCCTTTGGAAAATATGACCCGAAAAGTAAAAGATGTTTTGGGAGTAAACTTTGCGGCAAGAAATCTTGACCGGCAATTTCTAAATGAAGTTACAAAAGAGGAATGGCAGCAGACGATTTCCAATATGCAATCGTCACTTACTAATGATGCAATAAAAGAAGCAGTTGATGTAGTACCTCCGGAAGTAAATAAATATTCCGGTGATTTTTTAAAGAAAAGACTGATCCAGCGAAAAGATAATCTTTCGGAGTATGGAATGAAATATTATCGCAAACTGAATAAATATGTAACCGTAACCGGTTCGGCTAAGGCGGAACATTTCAATATTGTCTTTTTAAAACATGCAATGTCTGTTACCGGGATGAGCGAAAAGAATGACACTTTTTATCATCGCATATTTTATCCTGGTGAAACAAAAGAAGTAAATATTTATGGACTTGAGAGTAAGGATAATTTTACATTCTCTGGTAATGAAAAAAATAAATTTAAGGTCCGTATAATTGGTGGAGAGGAAACGGATTCATATCTAAACGAGAGAAAAGCTTTGGGAAAAAAGGTTAAGATCTATGATGTACAGGATAGCATTTATGTAAATGCAAACAATTATCGGATCAATCGAAATGAAGATACCCTATATGAATATAAAAGAGATCGAACAAAATACGATTGGTTCATGCCATTTATCATTCCGGGTTATAATCCTGATGATGGTGTGTATTTTGGAATTGGTTTCAAATATAAAAAACAAAAATGGGGTAAGACACCTTTTGGATGGGAACAAAGTATTAAGTTAGAAGCTACAACTCAATCAGGCTTTATCGGTTTTAGTTATAAAGGATTATTCAAACATGTTTTCGGTAAATGGGACATGGATCTTATTGCAATGTACAGGGGACCAAAGTTTGTATTTAATTACTATGGTACCGGCAACGAAACTGAATTAATAGTAAAAGATAAAACCTTTTACAGAACAGGCTTAAAAGCATTATCGCTGAACCCTGGTATTATCAGGGAGACCGATCATGTGTATGTTCGTTTCAGTTTAGAGTATGATGAGGTAAAGGTTTTAAAAACGCAGGGAAAGTTCATCAGTTCTGCTTTTGCTGAAGTTGATCCAAGAATATTTTCAAGACAACACTTTGCCGGCGTACGTGGTGATTGGAATTTTTCAAGTGCTGATGTAAAGAAAAATCCGACAAGAGGCTTGAACATTGAAGCTGGATTTAATACAAGAGATAATCTTGACAAGACTTCCTCCTACCTAAATCTTCGAGGTGCTTTTTCTTTTTACCAATCACTTGGCAAATCCCTGGTATTTGCTCACCGGACTGGTGCTGCTACAAATTTTGGTGACTATGATATTTATTTTGCAAACACATTAGGAAGAAGTGAAAATCTTCGTGGTTTTTGGCGTTATCGTTTTTCAGGGAAAACAAGTTTTTATCAGAACACAGAATTAAGATTGGCTTTATCAAAAAGAAAAAACTTTGGCATGCTGGGCTTCTTTGATGATGGAAGAGTTTGGGTAGACGATGAGGATTCAAAAACTTTCCATGTGGGATATGGTGGCGGGCTCTATTTTATACCATTTAATGCATTAGGTATAAATCTATCTTATGCAACATCGAAAGAAACATCAATGATCTTGATAAAAACGGGATTTCTTTTTTAACTGAATATACCCGATGGTTATCGGGTTGTTACAGCACAAGTGTTCGATCCTTCCACTTCGTTATGCCTGATCTTCGGGAGTGATGCAGTTTGCTCAATAGCAAATAGAAAGATGAACGGAGCGTCGCAACTGAAGTCAAATAGAATTTCAAAAGCTAACTAACAAATGCCTTAATCTTTTGCAATCTTTTTATAGCTTGCGACAACACCTCGAATCAACGATGAACTAAATCCTTGGTGCTCCATTTCATTAAGTCCGGCGATCGTACATCCTTTTGGAGTCGTGACCTTATCGATCTCATGTTCCGGGTGAGTATTTTTCTCCAATAATAATTGTGCGGCGCCTTTTACTGTTTGTGCTGCGATCAGTGCGGCAGTGTTTACATCAAATCCAATTTCTATTCCGCCCTGGATGTTTGCACGAATGTATCGCATTGCATAAGCAGTACCGCATGCTCCGAGTATTGTCGCGGCATCCATGAGCTTTTCATCGATCATTATTGTTTTACCCAACTGATCAAATAACTGGTGGATATAATTTATCTGTGATTCGGATGCGCCAGCATGTGCAAGACATGTCATGCTTTGTTGTATAGCAATAGCAGTATTTGGCATGGCACGACTAACAGGAACAGGTTTCCCAATCGCTTTTTGAATTTGTTCGATCCAAACACCCGTGATAACGGAAACAACAACATGTTTCTTCGGATCAAGAGTAGCTTTTATTTCATTAATGATGTCAGCAAAATTGTATGGCTTTACCGCAAGAATAATTATTTCAGCCGTTTTCACTGCTTTTTTATTATCACTATGGACCATTGATCCTTGTTCGGCAAATCGACTAAGTGGTGAAAGATTTCTCCTTGTTATAGAAATTTCTACCGGGCGACTGAATTCACTTTGAATTAATCCTTCGGCAATTGATGCACCGAGGTTACCACCACCAATGATTGCAATTTTCTTTGACATACATATTTATTTAATAAAAAATGCCACACCGAAACTATTGGTGTGGCAAACAACAATTAGCAAATATCAGTAATATTTTTTTTCTATAAGGAAATTCTTTACATAAGTCTCAACACCTTCTTCCAATGAATAAAAATCTTCTTTATAACCAGCATTTCGGAGTTTATTCATATCTGCTTCTGTGAAGTATTGATACTTATCACGAATATCAAGCGGCGTATCGATAAATTCAATTACTGGTTCTTTATCAAGACTTTTAAAAATTGCAGTTATAAGATCTTTAAAAGTTCTTGCCCTACCGGTTCCTAAATTATACAAACCTGATGCAGGTTTTTCATTCATTAACCAATAACAGATATCAACAACATCTTTTACATAAACAAAATCACGAAGCTGTTCGCCGTCTTTATATTCTGGTCTATGAGATTTGAAGAGTTTTACTTTCCCCGTCGATTTTATTTGGCTGAAAGAATGAAAAATTACGCTTGCCATTCTTCCTTTATGATACTCGTTAGGGCCATAGACATTAAAAAACTTTAAACCAGCCCAGAAGTGCGGTTCCCTTTTCTCTTTCAAAATCCATTTGTCAAATTCATTTTTTGATTTACCGTAAGGATTGAGGGGGTTTAGTTTGTATGGCAAATCATGATCGTCCTTATAACCTAATTCTCCATCGCCATAAGTTGCAGCGGAAGATGCATACACCAATGGAATATTTTTTTCAACACAATAGTTCCATATCTTTTTTGAATAATCAACATTCAGCTTTTCAAGAATAGTATAATCAAATTCTGTCGTATCTGTTCTTGCACCCAAATGAAAAACAAAATCAATTTTCATCGGGTGATTGCTTAGCCATTCAAAAAGTTCATTCCGATCAACTCTTGCAATTATTTTTTTATCCTTGTAATTGTGTTTTTTGTTTTCATCATCGAACTCATCAACAATAAGAATGTTATTATATCCCTTACGATTTAGATAGCCAACCATGCAACTACCGATAAAGCCGGCAGCACCTGTAACGAGTATGACTGAATTTCGATCCATATTTTTTAAAGGAATTGGGAATTAGGATTTTGGAATTGGTAGGTACTCCCAATTCCTAATTACAAATTACTAATTCCATTTTTAGATAGAGCTTAATGCTGAACCAGCTTCTTCTTTTGATAAATGATCCTCAATGGCTGAATCATATTCTTCCTGCCACCAATCGATCGTTCCCCAGAAATCGCCGTTCACCAACATTTCACCGCTAGTTACTAATCCAATTCTTTCATGGGGAAAATCTTTCATTATATTTTCAAATTTTTCGATCAGTTCAGCTTTCACACTTACCACTACCCTGCTTTGCCCTTCTCCAAATAAATAAGCATCCTCACGCAGATCATCTTTTGTTTCTACCGTAAACCCAAGTTCACGATTAAACCCACTTTCACAAAGTGTGACAAACAATCCACCTTCGCTTATATCATGTGCGGATTGAATTAATTTTTTATTAATAAGCTCAGCAATTTTTAGTTGTAACGAAAATTCTTCTTCTAATTCAAAATAAGGAGCTGGGGAAAACTCTACATTACAAATTTTGGCGAGGTATTGCGATGAGTTAATATCATTTGTCGATCTACCCAACAAATAAATAACATCGCCTTCTTTCTTAAAATCCAATGTCATCTTTTCGTTTATATTTTCCAATAAACCAACCATTCCGATCGTTGGCGTTGGATAAACAGGGCCATCAGGGTTTTGATTATAAAAACTCACGTTACCTCCTGTAACAGGTGTATCAAACTTTCTGCACGCCTCTCCCATTCCTTTTATCGCCTGCACAAATTGATAATACACTTCAGGGTCATAGGGATTCCCAAAATTCAAACAGTTGGTTACACCAAGAGGTTGGCCGCCGCTGCAGACAATATTTCTTGCTGCTTCGCTTACGGCGATCATTGTTCCTTTGTAAGGATCGGCAAAAACATAGCGGCTATTGCAATCAGTAGTGATAGCCAATCCTTTTTTTGTTCCTTTTACCAAAACAACCGGCGCATCTGTTGGCGCATTGGTTGAAGCATTGTTTGTACAAACCATACTATCGTATTGATCATATATCCAACGTTTCGATGCGATCGATGGAAGTATGATCAGTTTTTCAGCAACAGCTTTTAGATCTTTCGAAACAGAAATGGAACTAGCGTCAAACTTATTTATTTCATTCAGGTATTTGGGTTCACGAAATTCTCTGTCATACTGCGGGGCTCCGCCTCCTAATACAAGATCATATGCAGGAAGGGAAGCTTCCAATTCGTTATTCATATAAAAATTAAGAATGCCATCATCAGTCACTTCACCAATAACCGAACAAGGCAGATCCCATTTTTCAAAAATCTTTGTTACTTCGTCTTCTCTTCCTTTTTCAGCAACTAACAACATTCTTTCCTGGCTTTCACTCAACAACAATTCCCATGCTTTCATATTTTTTTGCCTGGTAGGAACTTTATCAAGATCTATTCTCATCCCCACTTCGCCCTTTGCACTCATTTCAGAAGTAGAACATATAATACCGGCTGCGCCCATGTCCTGCATACCTACAACCGCACCGGTTTGAATCACTTCCAAACAGGCTTCCAATAATTTTTTTTCCTGGAAAGGATCTCCCACTTGTACTGCTGGCAGGTCTTGTGCACTTTCAGCAGTGATATCAGCAGATGCAAATGAAGCACCTCCGATTCCATCTTTACCCGTGGCGCTTCCAACAAACATTACAGGATTACCTTTTCCTTTTGCAGTTGCAGAAACTATTTCTCCCGCTTTTACAATACCAACACTCATTGCATTTACCAATGGATTGGTATGATAACATTCATCAAAATAAATTTCGCCGCCAACAGTTGGTACGCCAAAACAATTTCCATAATGACCTATACCATGCACAACGCCAGAAAGTAAATGTTGTGTTTTATCTTCTTCTAAATTTCCAAAACGCAAAGAGTTTAAGGCAGCGATCGGTCTTGCACCCATTGTAAAAATATCACGATGAATTCCACCGACACCTGTAGCTGCGCCCTGGAATGGCTCGATAGCTGATGGGTGATTATGAGATTCAATTTTAAAAACAACACCAAGCCCATCACCAATATCCATTAGACCAGCGTTTTCTTCACCTGCTTTAACAAGCATGCGACCTCCTTCACGAGGCAAAGTTTTTAACCACTTAATAGAATTCTTATAGCTGCAATGCTCGCTCCACATGCCACTGAAAGCGCAGAGTTCATTGAAGTTTGGTGTTCGTCCAAGCTTTTGCTTGATAAGGTCAAATTCTTCAGCTGTCAGGCGAAGTTGTTCAGCAGTTTTTACAGTTATTTCCATAGTTTTTTAAGAAAGCGCAAAGCTAATGATATTGTATGATGCCAAGCAATTGCTTAATCCTAATTTACAAACTTAAAATTCACTTTCTGAACATCATGTTTGCTTATTCACTTGTCGTACAATCAAATATTTATAGCTATTTTGCGAAGATAAACCTGACCGATTGTATTATTTATTATTTGCTGGATACCTCTGTTTATTTGCGTGGTTAATTACGAAACTTGGCTTCTTTAAAAAATCAGGTCTTAGCAACGCCCAATTGGTTATTTTGTTTTTGCTCAAGGTAATGGCTGGTATTTTTTATGGATGGATCGGGATCTACTATGGCCAGTATGCTTATATGTATGATACATGGGGCTATCATTATTTGAGTGTGGAAGAATATAAACTGCTTTTCCACAGCCCGTCAGAATATTTTTCCAATATTTTTCACAGTGGATATGAAAGTAAGTATGGAGGTTTTTTTTCCTCTGATTATTCCTGGTGGAACGATCTGAAGAGTAATATGTTCATCAAATTTCTTTCGCTTGTAAATATTTTCAGTTTTGGAAATTATTATGTCAATGTGATTTTTTATTCTTTTATCACTTTAACCGGGCCAGTAGCAATTTATCGTGTGTTTTGCGATGTATTCCCTGGAAAAAAAGTGCATGTGCTACTTGCAACGTTTTTAATCCCTTCATTTGCCTATTGGACAAGTGGTATTCATAAGGACGGACTTGTTTTCATGGCGATAGGTCTTATCATTTATCATATCTATTTTGGTTTAAAGGAAAAAAAGTTCAGGCTTTCCCGCATATTTCCTTTTCTTATTTCATTTATCATTATTCTTTCATTCAGAAATTTTTTGCTGGTAATCCTTATCCCTGCGTTATTTGCCTGGATACTTTCAACAAGGATACCAAAAAGAAATGCCATCATTTATATTTCTACCTATTTAATGTGTGGCTTACTTTTCTTTTCATTAAGATATATTTTTCCAAGTCTCGATTTTCCACAGGCAGTTGTTGATAAACAAGAAGCTTTTAAATCTTTGCAGGGAAATTCAGGCATTGAGCTGCCTGAATTAAAACCAACTCTCGGAAGCTTTTTAATGAATGCCCCACATGCAATAAGCTCCACAACTCTCCGTCCTCATCCAGGTGATGTAAAACATATCCTTTCAATGGCAGCAGCTTCAGAAACCGCATTTCTTTTGCTTCTCTTTTTTCTATTTTTAGTCTGGCGAACTAACGGCGTAAAATCGACTTCATTTATTTGGTTTTGTGTCTTTTTCTCATTTTCCTTTTTATTATCGATAGGATTCACGGTAAACTTTCTCGGAGCGATAGTTCGATACAGAAGTATTATTCTACCTTTTTTGTTAGTTCCTGTGATAAGTCTCATTAATTGGGAAAGGATTTATTCCATCCTTTTTAATAACATTAAAAATAATTCTAATATCTATAATATCTAGGTATTTTTAGGATTTTCTTTAATTTATTCATTTTTTTGACAAAATTTTCCACATTTTAAAATAAAACCTGTTTGTATCCTCAAAAATTATTGGTTTTATTGCTCAATATGCTTTTTTTTGCATTTGAACCCCTTTATTAAAATTTAAATGCAATTGTTATGGTGTCATCAAAACTAGAATACATCTGGCTGGATGGATACAAGCCAATTCAAAGCCTTAGAAGTAAAACTAAAATCGAAAAAAACTTCAGTGGAAAATTGGAAGATTGTCCAACATGGTGCTTTGACGGTTCGTCAACTGAACAAGCTCCTGGTGGGTCATCTGATTGTTTATTAAAACCGGTATTCATTGCGAAAGACCCACAAAGGAAAAATGCTTATCTCGTAATGTGTGAGGTTTTAAGTCCTGGTGGCGCCGCTCATGAATCAAACGGAAGAGCAACAATTGAAGACGACGACAATGATTTCTGGTTTGGTTTTGAGCAAGAATATTTTTTGTGGGATCCAGCAACAAACAAACCTATCGGATTTCCTGAAGGCGGTTTCCCCGGACCACAGGGTCCCTACTATTGCTCAGTTGGGGCATCAAATGCTTATGGCCGTGCAATGGTAGAGGAACATCTTGATGCATGCCTGGAAGCTGGATTAAATGTTGAAGGGATCAATGCTGAAGTAGCCACCGGGCAATGGGAGTTTCAGATTTTTGCCAAAGGTGCCAAAGCAGCCGGCGACCAGGTTTGGGTAGCTCGTTATTTGTTAGAAAGGATCGGAGAAAAATATGGTATCGCTATCAACTGGCATTGCAAACCACTAGGCAATCTTGATTGGAACGGAAGTGGAATGCATGCAAACTTCTCCAATGAATTATTAAGAACCTGCGGAAGTAAAGAGATATACGAACAGATCTGCGAAGGATTCAGACCGTTTATAAAAGAGCATATCGAAGTTTATGGACCAGACAATCATCTTCGTCTTACTGGTAAACATGAAACTGCAGCAATAACAGATTTCAAGTTTGGTGTTTCTGATCGTGGCGCTTCAATACGTATTCCGATCGGCACAGTAGAAAAAGGTTGGAAAGGCTGGTTGGAAGATCGCCGTCCAAATAGCGCTGCTGATCCTTATAAAGTAGCTGCTCGAATAATTAAGACAGTGAAAATAGCTGAGGCTAATTTAGCTCAGGTGACTCAACGAGAAAAGAAAGTTGCTTAAATAGAAGAGGTTTAATAAATATTTATTCACCAAATTTTAAGGTAAGCTTTTAAACAGGGCTTACCTTTTATATTTGAGACAATTAAAAAAGGAAAAATATCATGTCATTACGATTCAACGCGATCAACAATTTATCTGCTGCACAGGAAGTGCAGGTAGAAAATCCAACCAGGATAACAGCCATTTTTGGTGAAAGTGTTTTTACAGTAAAAACAGCCAGAGAATTCTTAAGTGATGAAGCTTATAAAAGCCTTGTCGGCTCTATAAGAGCTGGACAAAAAATTGATCGTTCAATGGCAAACCAAATTGCAAGTGGTATTCGCTCTTGGGCAGAAGGGAAAGGTGTAACTCACTTTACGCACTGGTTTCAACCTTTAACTGGAACTACCGCTGAAAAACACGATTCATTTTTCACAATAAAAAGCGATGGAACTCCAATCGAGCAATTTGAAGGAGACGCATTGATACAACAAGAGCCCGACGCATCTTCATTTCCAAGCGGAGGATTGCGTGCAACATTTGAAGCAAGAGGTTACACTGCATGGGATCCTTCATCTCCAGCATTTATAATGGAGATTGGCAATGGAAAAACATTGTGCATCCCTACCATTTTTGTCTCTTATACTGGTGAATCTCTCGACTACAAAGCCCCTTTATTAAAAGCGTTGGAAGCATTGAATAAATCTGCAGTCGATGTATGTAATTATTTTGACAGGAACATAACACGAGTTACTGCCACATTAGGCTGGGAGCAGGAATATTTTGTAATTGACGAAGGTCTCTTTAATGCCCGCCCTGATCTAGTCATGTGCGGAAGAACTGTTTATGGTCATAGCTCTGCAAAAGGTCAGCAATTAGAAGATCATTATTTCGGTTCTATTCCTGAAAGAGTTTATGCGTTTATGCGTGATTATGAAAATGAGGGTTACAAACTTGGTATTCCACTACGTAC
>Ga0207641_10002387_pt1 | contig 17328 bp, 16 predicted proteins | sample KBSSwiS62_FD_184306 | JGI IMG/M metagenome (GOLD analysis project Ga0207641, IMG submission 184306) | Switchgrass rhizosphere microbial communities from Kellogg Biological Station, Michigan, USA - KBS Switchgrass S6-2 (SPAdes) (version 2) | ecosystem: Host-associated > Plants > Roots >... | reverse complement strand
CGCTGACCGCGAGCCAACCGCCCGCGCCCGGCAGACAGCACCGCGCCCGGAAGCTGCCCCCAGGGCAGCGAACGGGCTGTTGCCGGCACGAACGCCTGTTCGGAGTCTAGGAGGCGGGCGCATCAGGACATCCGCGACACGCGGCTAGCCGGCGACCAGCTCCATGACCTCGTCGGAGATGTCAGCGTTGAACCAGACGGACTGGACGTCGTCCAGGTCCTCCAGCGCCTCGACGAGCTTGAGCACCTTGCGCGCGGGCTCCGCTTCGAGCGGCACGCTCACGCTCGGCAGCCAGGAGATGTCAGCCGTGTCGATCGTCAGCCCGGCGTCGGTCGCCGCGACCCGCACCGCGTGCAGGTCCGTCGCCTCGGAGACGACCTCGAACGCCTCGCCGAGGTCGTTGACCTCCTCGGCGCCGGCGTCGAGGACGGCCAGCAGGACGTCGTCCTCGGTCAGGCCGGCGGTCTTCGTGAGCAGCACGACGCCCTTGCGGTTGAACAGGTAGGCGACCGAGCCCGGGTCGGCGACGGAGCCGCCGTTGCGGGTGATCGCCACCCGGACGTCGGAGGCCGCCCGGTTCCGGTTGTCGGTGAGGCACTCGACCATGACCGCGACACCGTTCGGGCCGTAGGCCTCGTAGGTGATCGACTCGTAGTTCACGGCGTCGCCGAGCTCGCCGGAGCCGCGTTTGACGGCGCGCTCGATGTTCTCGTTCGGCACCGACTGCGACTTCGCCTTGGCGATCGCGTCGGCAAGTGTCGGGTTGCCGGCCGGGTCGCCGCCGCCCGTCTTCGCCGCCACCTCGATCGTCTTGATCAGCTTGGCGAACAGCTTGCCTCGGCGGGCGTCCTTGACCGCCTTCTGGTGCTTCGTGGTCGCCCACTTGGAGTGACCGCTCATGCCCTGCCCCTCTGTTGAACCATCTCGACGAACAGCTCGTGCATCCGGGTGTCCCCGGTCAGCTCAGGGTGGAACGAGGTGGCCAGCAGGTGTCCCTGCCGCACGGCCACCGGGTGCTCTCCCACCCGGGCCAGGACCGTCACCGCGTCACCGGCCTTCTCCACCCACGGCGCACGGATGAACACGGCGTGCACGGGCGGCCCAGCGACCCCGGTGACGTCGAGGTCGGCCTCGAACGAGTCGACCTGACGACCGAAGGCGTTGCGCCGCACGACCACGTCGAGCCCACCGATCAGCGGCTGGTCGGGCCGGCCGTCCAGCACGTCCCGCGCGAGCAGGATCATGCCGGCGCACGAACCGTACACCGGAAGACCATCCGCGACGGCGTCGCGCAGCGGCTCGAGCAGCTCGAAGATCCTCAGCAGCCGCCCGATCGTGGTCGACTCGCCGCCCGGCAGCACCAGCCCGTCGACGCCGGCGAGCTCCGCCGGCCGCCTGACCTCGACCGCCTCGGCCCCCGCCGCCCGCAGCGCCCGCAGATGCTCGCGGACGTCTCCCTGCAGCGCCAGCACGCCCACCCGAAGATCGCCGGCGGTCACCCGGCTACCTCCTGTCGGACACGATCCCGTCGGCGGCGCGGGCCGCCCGGCGGGCAGTGAACAGCGCTCACCAGCCTCGCTCGGCAAACCGGGCGGCGTTCGGGGTCTCGAAGACGTTGATGCCGACCATCGCCTCGCCGAGGCCGCGGGAGACCTTCGCGATCACGCCCGGGTCGTTGTACATCGTGGTGGCCTCGACGATCGCCCGCGCGCGCTTCGCCGGGTCGCCGGACTTGAAGATGCCGGAGCCGACGAAGACACCGTCCGCGCCGAGCTGCATCATCAGCGCGGCGTCGGCCGGCGTGGCGATGCCGCCGGCGGTGAACAGGACGACCGGCAGCGTGCCGAGCGACGCGACCTCCGCGACGAGGTCGTAGGGAGCGCGCAGCTCCTTGGCGGCGGCGTAGAGCTCGTCGGCCGGCAGCGCCGACAGCCGGGCCATCTCCCCGCGGATGGTCCGCATGTGCACGACGGCGTTCGACACCTCGCCGGTGCCCGCCTCACCCTTGGAGCGGATCATCGCCGCGCCCTCGGAGATCCGGCGCAGCGCCTCGCCGAGGTTGGTGGCACCGCAGACGAAGGGGACGGTAAAGCCCCACTTGTCGATGTGATGGTGCGGGTCGGCCGGGGTGAGCACCTCGGACTCGTCGATGTAGTCGACGCCGAGCGCTTGCAGGACCTGGGCCTCGACGAAGTGGCCGATCCGGGCCTTGGCCATGACCGGGATCGAGACGGCCTCGACGATGCCCTGGATCATGTCCGGGTCACTCATCCTGGCGACGCCGCCCTGGGCGCGGATGTCGGCCGGGACGCGCTCCAGCGCCATCACGGCGACGGCGCCGGCGTCCTCGGCGATCTTCGCCTGCTCCGGCGTGACGACGTCCATGATGACGCCGCCCTTGAGCATCTCGGCCATCCCGCGCTTGACCCGCCCGGTACCGGCCTGCCGGGCCGGCTCGGTGGTCCCGCCAGGCGCGGCTCCGCCGGGGATTCCTGCGGGCGTTCCAGCTGGCGTGGCTCCGGCAGACATAGCGGTCCGTCTCTTTCACGTCTCGTAACGGCGGGCGAATCTCCTGCAGGGTTATCCCGCGCCACGGACGAACCTCGGCCCAGCCGCTTGTACGCAGCGTCTGGCGCGCCGCATCTGCTGTGCGGGGGCTCGTGTGTGGTGGGTGTTGTCCCTGTTCTCACCATGGTACGGCCGGCGCGACCCACGTTCGTTCCAAGGAACGCAGCGGATATCACTCCTGGTGACGGGTAGGTAGCGCTTTCCGTCAGGTCAGCAGGCGGTCTCGGGCAGCGTGCCGGGCAGGTCGTCCAGGTCAGCGGCGGCGGCGCCCGTCCCCGGCCGTCCGCTCCCGGGCCCGGAGCCGTCCACCGGGTGGACCGGCGCGGCCGGGCCGGGCGTCTCCGCCCTGGCCGGCAGCGCGTCGTCGATCTCGAAGTACGCCGGCAGCGGACGGCGACCACCGAGCCGCAGCATTCGCACCAGCCGCCGGCCGCGCAGCGCGCGCAGGTCCCGCACCGCGTCGTTGTGCAGCTGGCGGGCGAGTGCCACCCGCGCGGCCGCCGAGTCGACCGCGTGCAGCAGCTCCGGCGCGCCCTGCCCACTGCACGCGACCGCCGGTGCGCGCAGGGCCCGGCTGAGCTGGTTCTCCGTCTCCTCCACGGCCGTGTCCAGCGGCGCCCCCGCCCGCAGCGGCGGATGGCCGGCCGCCGACCGCCCAGCCACCGCGGCCAGCGGCGCGAGCCCGCGGTCGGCCGCGAGCGCCGCCGCGGCGTCCGCCCGCGCGACGAGCTGGGTCACCAGCCCGGCGTGCGCCGCGTCCACCCGCACGCCCAGCCGGTCAAGCCGCCGGGCCAGCCAGGTGAGGTAGGTCGCGACCGCCACCACTACGGCGACCACGACCACGACGAGAGTCATCCCCGGCAGCGTAATGAACGCATAGTCGATCCGGCCGGCCCGGCCTCCGAACGTCATGCGGTCAACACCGGTCCGGGTTGTCGACCCGAGGGCTACTGGTCGGCGCCGCTCGACGCGAGCGACACGGGCCCGGCGTCCTCGCTGACCATCCGGTAGAGGCCGACGATCGCCTCGGTGATCACCGGCCAGTCATAGTCGGCGACGACGGCCCGGCCGCGCTCGGCGAGCGCCGCACGGGCCGCGTCATCGAGCAGCAGCTCGGCGAGGCCGTCCGCCAGCTGCGCCGGCTCGCCGACCCCGAACAGCCTGCCGGCGTGCCCGTCGCCGAGCACCCGGCGAAACGCGTCAAGGTCGCTGGCCAGCACCGGGGTGCCGGACGCCATGGCCTCCAGCAGCACGATGCCGAAGCTCTCCTGGCCGGTGTTCGGCGCGCAGTAGACGTCGCCGGAGGCGAACACCCGCGCCTTGTCCTCGTTCGCCACCAGGCCGATGAGGTCCACCCGGTCACGCAGCGCCGGGTCGAGCCGCGCCCGCACCGCCGCCACGTCGCCCGGACCGGCCACCAGCAGCCGGACGTCCGGAACCCGGCGGGCGAGCTCCGGCAGCGCCGCGAGCAGCACGTCGAGGCCCTTGCGCGGCTCGTCGATCCGGCCGAGGAAGCACACGGTGTGGCGCGGCGGCTCGTAGCCGGGCAGCGGCCGGGCGCCGGTGAAGGCGGCGACGCTCACCCCGTTCGGGATCAGCACAGCCGACGTGCCCAGATGCTCGACGATGGTGCGCCGGGCGGCCTCGGAGACCGCGATCCGGGCGCGCAGCTTCTCCAGCGACGGCTGCAACGCGCCCTGAGCCGCGGTGAGGATCTTCGAGCGGGGGTTGGCCGTGTGGAACGTCGCGACGATCGGCCCGTCGGCGAGCATGCAGGCGAGCAGGCCGATGCTCGGTGCCGTGGGCTCGTGCACGTGCAGCACGTCGAAGGCGTTCTCGCGCACCCAGCGGCGCACCCGGGCCGCGGAGACCGGGCCCATCAGCACCCGGGAGACCGAGCCGTTGTAGGGCACCGGCAGCGCCCGGCCGGCGTCGACGGCATAGGCGGGCAGCGCGTCCGAGTCGTCGGCCGGCGTGATGACCGAGACCTCGTGACCGGCGGCGAGGAGGCTCTCGGCCAGGTCGCGGACGTGGACCTGCACGCCGCCCGGGACGTCCCAGGTGTAGGGGCAGGCCAGCCCGATCCTCACCGGGCCGGCCGCCCCTCCGACGCCGAGGCCGGCGGGTCCGGCCAGATGCGCTGCAGCATGTGCCAGTCGGCCGGGTGCGCGGCGATGCCTTCGGCGAACGCGTCGGCCATCGTCTGGGTCATCGTCGGGACGTCGGTGTGCTCAATCGGCGGGTGGATCCGGGCATGCCAGCCCGGGCCGTCGAACCACAGAGTCACCGGCAACAGCGCCGCGCCGGTCCGCAGCGCGAGCGCGGCCGGCCCGGCGGCCATCCGCGCGCTCGCCCCGAAGAACGTGACGGGTACCCCGCGCTCGGACAGGTCTCGGTCGGCCAGCAGGCACAGGCACCCGCCGGCGAGCAGGCGTTCGGTGAGCAGCTCCGACGGCGGCTGCGCACCGCCGGTCAGCGGGATGACCTCCATCCCGAGGGACTCGCGGAAGGCCACGAACCGGTCGAACAGCGACTCGGGCCGCAGCCGCTCGGCGACGGTCGTGAACGGGACGCCGGTGCCGGCCAGCCAGGCTCCGGCCTGCTCCCAGTTGCCCATGTGCGGCAGCGCGAGGATCATGCCCCTGCCCGCGGCGTAGGCGTCGCGCAGATGGAACTCGTCCTGCATGGACATGTCGCCGATGTAGCGCTCGGGCGGCATGTCCTGGAGGCGGAAGACCTCCATCCAGTAGCGGGCGTACGACCGCATCGCCGCGCGGGTGAGGGCGTCGAGGTCCGTGCCCGCGGGCACCACCCTGGCCAGGTTCGCCCGCAGCCGCCGCACACCTCTGCCGTCGCGGCGGGTGGCCCAGTCGGCGGAGAGCTCGAAGCCACGGGCGGCCACCCGCTCGGGCAACAGCCGCACCACCCGCCAGCCGGCGGCGTACGCGAGGTCGGTCGTCCCGCTGAACACGGCCGCGCCAGCCGACCGGTCAGCCAGCCGAGCCGACGGCCGTCACCGCGCCGATCGGCCCGGCGCCGGCGGCCGGCCCGCCGCCGCTCGCCGGCGGCTCGGCGACCTGGGCGCCCGCGCCGGCCTCGGCACCCGCGCCGCCGGAGCGCTGGAACTGCTGGTAGACGTGCCAGATCCGCTGGCAGACCGTGATCACGGTCAGGGCAGCCAACAGCCACAGCGCGATCGGCAGCAGGTACGGCACACCGAGGCCGTAGAGCCCGGCCGCGACCAGCAGGATCAGCAGCCGCTCACCGCGCTCGGCGATCCCGACGTTGCAGTCGAATCCGAGGCTTTCCGCGCGCGCCTTGACATAGGAGGTGACGGCCGCGGCGACGAGGCTGACCAGCGCGGCGCCGGCCAGCGGCAGCGAGTTGCCGTCACCCGCGTACCAGAGCACCAGCGAGCCGAAGACCGCGCCGTCACCGAGCCGGTCGGAGGTGGAATCGAGGAAGGCGCCCCACTTCGACGAGATGCCCCGAGCCCGCGCGATCAAGCCGTCGATCAGGTCCGAGAAGACGAACAACGTGATGACGAGGGTGCCGACGAAGAACTGGCCGCGGGTGAAGAACCCGAGCGCACCGCCCACCACGCCGACGGTGCCGACGATCGTCACCACGTCCGGCGAGAGCGACGTCCGCGCGGCCCAGCGGCTCACCGGCTCCAGGAGCCGGTTGATCTGCGGCCGCGCCTTGCTAGCAAGCATGTCCGTCCCGTCGTGTCCGGCGCGGGATGTTCGCGCGGGTTCACCCTACCCAGCGGCCTTGGCCCGGCTCGGCTCCCGGAGCGGGCCGGCGGCCGGCCGGGGTCCGGCCGTGGCCGGGCCCGAGCGGGACGCCGGCCGCCCCAGCCGCCCACGGCCGAGCCGCCCGGGACTGGACGGGCGGTTTTCTGCCCATCCGGCATCACGCCCCCCGCGGCGCAGTGCCACCGGACGCTCCGCGATTCGGACAGTGCCGTCGCCGGGCCGCCAGCGGACCCGCCAGAAGCACGGGCCAGGCCGAGCCTGAATATCCCACCCACGGCGGGCGACCCGCCGGGTCAGGAACCGGGTATGGACGGCATGCCACCACCGAGCAAACCGATGAGGTCTTGTGCGTTACATCACAGGAGCGCACGCTGGGCGGCGACGCCACAACCGTCCGAACGAGGGAGGCCCGTGAGCTCCCCCGCGATCCGCTGCGCGGACCAGCGGGGGCGGCGCAACCGAACCTGATCTTCGCTTGCGCCCGGTCGCGGCACCTGCACCGCCGGCACGCCAGCCCGCCGCTGGTGCCGGAGGCGTTCGGCACGACCCGAACGGAGGCCGAGATGCCGTCGACCGCGGCTGAAGTCCGCAACGTCGTCCTCGTGGGTCATACCGGCGCGGGCAAGACCGCGCTGGCCGAGGACCTGCTCACCGCGACCGGCGCCGGCGCGGGCCAGCAGGGCCGCCACCAGGAGGGCGACCACCATTCCACCCGCGGCAACGGCTCCACCAGGGGCATCAGCCTCACGCTGTCCGCGCTGCGCCACCGAGGCATGACGATCAACCTGTTGGACACCCCGGGTTACCCCGACTTCGTCGGTGAGCTGCGCGCCGGTCTGCGCGCCGCCGACGCCGCGCTGTTCGTCGTCAGCGCGGTCGACGGCATTGACGGCGCGACGAAGGCGCTGTGGTCGGAATGCGCCTCCGTCGACATGCCGCGGGCCGTCGTCGTCACCCGTCTTGATCACCCGAGAGCCGACTTCGCCGCCGCCGTGGCCGCCTGCCAGGACGCCTTCGGCAGCGGGGTGCTCCCCGCCTACCTGCCCGACGGCGCCACCGGTGGCGATCATGGTACCCGGCTGGTCGGGCTGCTCACCGGCCGGGTCGTCGAGTACGCCGGCCGCGACCGCCACGAGGTCGCCGGTCCGGCCGCGCTCGACGGCGCCGCCGAGGAGGCCCGAGGCGCGCTGATCGAGGGCATCATCGCCGAGAGCGAGGACGAGACCCTGCTGGACCGTTACCTCGGCGGCGAGGAGCTCGACCCGAAGACGCTGCTCGACGACGCGGAGACCGCGATCGCCCACGGCCACTTCCACCCGGTTCTGCCGTTCGACCGCGGCGCGAACGACGCCGGGCTGCCCGTCGGCTCGCTCGAACTGCTCGATCTGATGGTCGACGCGTTCCCGTCGCCCGCCGAGCATCCGATCCCGCCGTTGAGCCGGTGCGACGGCTCGGACTGCCCGCGGATGGCCGCCGACCCGGACGGCCCCCTGCTCGCCGAGGTGGTCCGCACCACCACCGACCCGTACGTCGGGCGGATGTCGATCGTCCGGGTGTTCTCCGGCACTCTGCGCCCAGATACCACCGTGCACGTCAGCGGGCACGGCCGCGCCACGGCCGGGCACCCGGACCACGACGTGGACGAGAAGATCGGCGCTCTGCAGGCCCCGGACGGGGTCGGGCTGCACCCGGTCGACGCCTGCGCCGCGGGCGGGATCTGCGTCGTGACGAAGCTCGGCACGGCCGAGACGGGCGACACGCTCTCCGACCGGGACGACCCCCGGCTGCTGGCGCCCTGGACGATGCCGGAGCCACTGCTGCCGACCGCGATCGTGGCGCGGACGAAGTCCGACGAGGACAAGCTGCCGACGGCGTTGGCCCGGCTGGCCGCGGAGGACCCGACGGTGACGGTCCGCACCGAGCCGGAGACCGGGCAGCTGCTGCTGTGGTGCATGGGCGAGGCGCACGCCGACGTGCTGATCGACCGGCTCGCCACCCGGTACGGCGTCGACGTCGACCGCGAGGAGCCGAGGGTCGCGCTGCGCGAGACGCTGCGCGGCCCGGCCCACGGTCTGGGCCGGCACGTCAAGCAGTCGGGCGGGCATGGACAGTACGCGATCTGCCAGATCGAGGTGGAGCCGCTGCCCGCGGGGTCGGGCTTCGAGTTCGTCGACGAGGTGGTCGGCGGCGCGGTTCCGCGGGCGTTCATCCCGTCCGTCGAGAAGGGGCTCGCCGCCCAGCTGGCCCGGGGGGTGGCGGCCGGGTACCCGATGGTCGACGTCCGGGTGCGCCTGGTCGACGGGAAGGCGCACAGCGTCGACTCGTCCGACATGGCCTTCCAGATCGCGGGCGGGCTGGCGCTGCGGGACGCGGCGGCCAAGGCCGGGGTCGCCCTGCTGGAGCCGCTGCTGGAGGTGTCGGTGCTGATACCCGACGAGCATGTGGGCGCGGTGATGGGCGACCTGTCGAGCCGGCGCGGCCGGGTCGTCGGCATGGAGCCGCTGGGCAGCGGCGATCTGGGCCGCACGGTGATCCGAGCGGAGGTCCCGGAGCCTGAGATGCTGCGCTATGCCGTCGATCTGCGCGCCCTCACCCAGGGAACCGGCACCTTCACCCGCCGGCTGGCCCGGTACGAGCCGATGCCGGAGCAACTCGCCGCCGCCGTCCTGAAAAGTGCGGCATCCAGTGGGCACTGATCACCCCGCCAGGCAGCAGGAGCCGGGGACCTTCCACGCCCGTTTCGCCGAACGACCGCACCGGCGAACGATCGGTGACGCCGAACGGCCGGTGATCCCGCGGGAGGCCGGGCCGGGGGCGCCCTGACGGACGCCGCCGCGGGGCGAGGAGGCCGGCCGAGCCGCCGGCGGCGACGTGGGGCTTGGGGTTCCAGCGTTCCGGGCACCCCAGGCCCCGCTGGCCCGCAGGGCCAGTGCGCCTGCTGGCGGCCGCGAACTGGCGGACTCGTGCCGACGGCACGGACGCGCGCGGACGCCGGGCCACGGCGGCGGCGGCCGGGTCAGCCGTCGCTCGCGATCTTCTCCCAGGCTTCGGCGACGAGGGCGCGGGTGTCGGGGAGCAGCGCGGGCAGCACCCGGGTCCCGCCGACGACGGGCATGAAGTTCGTGTCGCCGCCCCAGCGGGGGACGACATGCTGGTGCACGTGCCCCGCGATTCCGGCGCCGGCGATCGAGCCGAGGTTCATGCCGGTGTTGAAGCCGTGGGCGCCGCTGGCCAGCCGTAGCGCGCGTAGCGCCTTCTGCATGAAAAAGGCCATCTCGATGGCCTCGTCCGGGATGAGGTCGGCGTAGTCGGCGACGTGCCGGTAGGGGACGACCATCAGATGACCGGCGTTGTAGGGGTAAAGGTTGAGCACCGCGTAGACGGTGTCGCCGCGAGCGACGACCAGGCCCGCCTCATCGCTGAGCGAGGGGATCTCGCAGAACGGACAGGCGTTGTCGTCCGTCCGGTTCTCGCCCTTGATGTAGGCCATCCGGTGCGGCGTGTACAGCCGGTGGAAGGCGTCGGGCATGCCGACGCCGGCCTGCTCGTCGAGGGGAACGGGCGCCTGGCCCGGCTCTCCGGGGACCCCGGTGGGCGTGGTCGGACCGGTCACCGGATGTCCAGCTTGTCGCCCAAGGACCTCTACCTCGTGTCCGTTACCTCGTGTCCGCCCGCGGCGGCGGCGCGCGGGCGGCAGTCCGTTCGGCGCCGCGCCGACGGCGCCCCGGGGAACCGCGTCCCTGACCGTACCAGCACCTCCACCCGCGAACACTGTCCAATCCACCGGGAGACGCCCCTCACCAGCCCGTTCCCGGAGCCGCCGCGGGGCCCCTTCGGCTCCGGTCGACTCCGGTCCCCGCCCCCTCCGCGACGTGGGCAGGACCGCGCGAGCCGGCGGGCGGCCGCGGCGAGGCCGCCAACCAGCCTCGACGGGTGACCGCCCCGGCGTGCCGGCCTTCCGCCTCGGGTGACCCGCTCATCCGCGTACCGGGCAAGCAGGGACGGGACGCCCGGCGATCAGTGGCCGCCCGTCCCCGCACCCACGAGACTCCAGACAACGCCCCGTGACGCGTGGGCGCCGCCCCGGCCGCCGATGGGCCGTGACCAAGGGAGATGCCCCGAACCGATCGGCTGCCGCGCCTCCTGACCGCCCAGCGCGCCAGGGCCAAGCCGAACCGAGCCGACGCGGCGCCCACCTCCAGGGCAAGCCACCCCAACCGACCTTCCGTCACAACCCGCCGAACTCTCCCGAGGGCAGGTCGCGCGGGACTCCGCCGAGGCGCCTGTCGCGGAAACCACCACCCACCGTCCGTCTCCGCACCCGAGACGCTCCCGAAAGGCAGCCCAGGGGAAACAGACGCAGAACCACAGCCAGGAAAGTATCCGCCCGTACCAATTGGCGCGAAGGCGACGGCAACCTGAAACAACAGCGAAGGCAGACGGACAAGAACACTGGCACCGAAATCAGGACGACCAGGAGGGGCAGCACGGACAGGCCGCCGAGGCTGGCTCGCTCGGACAACTGAAGCCGACGATGAGCGAGAACCCGACACCGGCGAACCCAGACAAAGAGACTAAAAGCCCACAAGGCGAACCGCGAGCCAGACCTCCGGAGCAGACCATGGTCACGCCAAATAAAGCAGCCGACCGCGACGCGAAGCGGAACGCGAGCAACGGGAGGTGCCGGGGGGCGAAGCCCCTGGTGTTCTAGCGGGTCGCCCCGTGGGCAGACATCACGGCCTCCGCTGAAGCTGCCCAAAGCAGCGGGCAGGGAGGCCGGCTCGGGTGGGCGTACGTGGTTTCGAACCACGGGCCTCTGCCGTGTGAAGGCAGCGCTCTACCCCTGAGCTATACGCCCGAGCCGCAGCACGATTGCCCGATCTGACCTGATCCACTCGGAAAGATCAACAGGCAACACCGCTGCACAGCACCATCACTGGACGAAACCGCTGGGTAGCCAGCAAGCCTGGCCGCCGCCGATCGTGCTGCGGGGCTCAGCTTACACAACCCGACGGGAGGTGTGGAACGGCGTGTCGGTGTCGTCCCGTTCGCGGCTCGCTCGGTGTCCGGGCAATGTCCGGCCGATGTCGCTGCGATGTCCGTCCGCTGATGGTCCCGTGGGCGTTGGACGGTTCTCGCCGGGGTTGAGGTCGGCCGTGCGGGGAACGATGTCTGGGCACGGCCACGGCAGTGGGCACCGTGTCCGGGGGCTCCCGGGGGGTCTGGAACCGGCCTGTCGCCACCGCCTGTGGCACGAGCCGGGTCACGCCCGGGGCCTCGCGGAGGTGGGCCCGACCTCCCACACATCCGCCACTACACGGACGTGTGGGTACCTCTGGACTCCTCGGCCGGGCAAGTCGCCCGAATGGCCGTAACGGATGTTGTGTTGGCATAACCTTGTTTCCTACGAGACTCAGAGAGGGAACCATCTCGTTACACGGGTGCTCGCCCGCACCACCGCACCGCTGAGAGGCCGCCCGATGACTATTCGTCACGATTCGATCACAGCAGAACTCGCCCTCCGGCTCGTAGTGCCCGGAGGGGCCCCGGTCCCCGTCGCCGCGACGGTCCGGTACGAGCCCGATGACCCTTACGCGGTCAGCATCGGGTTCCGCACCGGAGCGGACGAGGTCGTCGAGTGGACCTTCGCGCGCCAGTTGCTGAGCGACGGTGTCCGCCGCCCAGCGGGGGACGGCGACGTACAGGTGTGGCCGGCCGCGCAGTCAGGCGGAAGGATCGTCTGCCTGTCGCTGTCCAGCCCGTCCGGCCATGCGCTGTTCGAGATGCCGCGTTCGGAGGTACTCGCCTTCCTGCGCCGCACCTACGCAGTGGTTCCGCTCGGGAGCGAGAGCGACGTGATCGATCTCGACGCCGAGCTGGCCCTGCTCATCTGGGGCGGCCCCGACCGGTGATGCTTTCCGGGTCGGGCGGCAGAGCCCGACCCGCGGATTATCCGGTGCGGGCACCGTCCGGCGAACGACAAATCGCCAGGCCCGCCCGGTGGGAAACCACCGGGCGGGCTTTTCTCATCCCGGGAGCGCGGTCCGCAGCGACGCTCGGATATCCGCGAGCGCCTGCCGCTGGTGCCCGGCGGTGTCAAAGTTCTCCTCGGCCAGCCATTTTTCGAGCGCCGCTTTGACGAGAGGCCATTCACCGTCGGTTATCGAGAACCAGGTGGTGTCCCGGTTGCGGCCCTTGACGACGAGCGCGTTGCGCCAGGTGCCTTCCTCGACGAATCCGAGCCGGAGGGCCGCGGAGCGGGAGGCCTGGTTGAGGCTGTCGCATTTCCACTCGTATCGCCGGTAGCCGAGTTCCTCGAAGGCATATCGCATGAGCAGGTACTGCACCTCGGTCGCGGCCCGGGTCCGCCGCAGCGCCGGCGCATACATGATCCATCCCACCTCGATGGATCCGACGCCCGGCTGTGCGCGCAGCAGCGCAACCCGCCCCTGGAACGTCCCACTGGCCCGGTCGGTGATCGCGAAGCAGCAGACACCTGGCTGCCCAACCACGGAGCTGATAACCCGCTCCGCCGCCGCGACATCACCAGGCGCCTCGTCCGCCGTGTAGGTCCAGAGCTCCGGATACGGCCCCAGCCGTTCGGTCATCTGCCGCGCATGCCCGTCAACGGTCAACGGACACAGCAGCACCCAGCGCCCCGCAAACTCCCGCGCCACCGCCGCCCGAGCCCCGGCCCATTCGACGGCCTCCCCGACAGCCTGCCCCAGTTCGTTCACCCGTTCCACGCCCTCATCATCCCCGCGGCCGGCCGAACCCCCGCATACCCGCCGAACAGGAGCCCAGCGGCGCTGGTGCACGAAAAAGGGTTCCACCAAATGAGCAGGATGTGCCCGGGGCAGAAGCCCCCCGGGCGAGAAAGAAGCCACTCACGCGAAGCGTGAGTGGCTTCTGGTGCCGGGAGGCGAAGCCCCCTGACCCGGGGGTTCCAAGGGGTCGCCCCCCCTGAGCATAAATCGCGGCCAACGCGAAACTGCTCGAAGAGCAATGAGCAGGATGAGTCCGGCTCGTGGGCGATACTGGGATTGAACCAGTGACCTCTACCGTGTCAAGGTAGCGCTCTCCCACTGAGCTAATCGCCCTCAACTGTGCACCCGTGGGAATGCTGCACCGCTGGTAAGTGCGAGGCGGAGGCGGGAATCGAACCCGCGTACAGGGCTTTGCAGGCCCTTGCCTAAGCCACTCGGCCACTCCGCCGGGGGGGAGGAGGCCGCGATGGGCTGGACCTCTTGACCTCGCTACTTCCGAGCGGACGACGGGATTCGAACCCGCGACCCTCACCTTGGCAAGGTGATGCTCTACCAACTGAGCCACGTCCGCGTGCGTTCCCACTTTACAGGACCTGAGCCCTGTATCCGTGACCTGGTACTGGTCAGCCACGGTTCGTGGGTCTTGCTTGTGCGCCTCCGGCAGCTTACCAGAAGGTTTCCGACCCCTTCGGGGCCGGTTTGCCTTGCTGGGCTTGCCCTGCCCGAGTCCGGCGGTACGCCCTGCCTGCTGGGCTCCCGCCTGACCAGAGCCCGCCCCGCCTGGCCCGTCCCCGTTGGCGACAAGGAGAACTCTAGCGGACAGCAAGCCCGATCGTCGAACAGCGCGCGAGCGTCGTCCAGATGTTGCGTGAAGGTCAACGCCATGGGTCACTGATGGGCCGGGAGGTGGGCCAGACTCGACCCCGCGGCGCCGGACCGGTGCCGAAAGCGACTGAAGGGCAGCCGACCAGCAGCGGTGGGATCAGCCCGCCGGGCTGGAGAGGTAGCGCAGGATGCCGGCGACGATGCCCTCCGCGGCACGCTGGCGCCAGGCCGGGTCGGAGACTCGCCGCGCGTCGGCGGCGTTGCGCATGTTCGCGCACTCGATGAAGACCTTGGGGACGGTGGAGAGGTTCAGACCGCCCAGGTCGGACCGGTCGACGATGCCCTGTTGGTTCGGCAGGTAGTCGGCTGGCCGCTCGCCCGTCGCCGCCTCGTAGGCGTCGCGCAACTCGGTCGCGAACCGCGCCGAAGCGCTCAGAATGCCCGCGTTGACACCGTCCGGTGCGCGGTCAGGCGCGATGACGTGGAATCCGGAGCCGCCTACCGGGCCGCCGTCGGCGTGGATGGAGATGGATACGTCGGCATGCGCGGCGGCACCGGCCCTGGCGCGGGCGTCGACGCAGGGCCCCACGCCGTTGTCGTCTGCGCGGGTGAGCACGACCCGCACTCCCCTGGCGCTCAGCAGCGCGGCCGCCCGCGTGGCGACATCGAACGTGAATGCGTGCTCGGCGTACCCGGCGTCGGTCTCGGCACCCACTGTGTCGCATTCCTTGAGGAAGCCGCCCGCGTCGACCCGCTGGTTGATCTGCGCCGGGGCCGCAGCGTTGCCGCCGTCATGGCCCGGGTCGAGGACGACGACCCGGCCGTGTACGTCCACGGTGGGCAGGGCCACCGGTGGCCCCGCGCCCGTCGTCGCGCCGTGGAGCAGGACGGGCGGGACCTCAGCGGCCACGGCCGGCCCGCCGCCTCCGGCCGCGCGCCCGACGAGCAGCCAGGTGACCGAGACCACGAGGAGCAGGACCGCCGCCGCGGCGGCGAGCACGACCCGCGGCACCCCGCCAGCGGCGTGCAGCCAGTCAGGCGGGCCGCCACGGCGGGCCCGCTGCCACCGCCGGGCCGTCATCCGTCGGCCTCGCCGGTGGCGCCGCCAGGCCCGCCCCCGGCCGCGCGCTCGGGCTGTGACCGCTCGGCTGCTCGCCGCCGCGCCCGTGACAAGGCCCGTTCAGCCGGTAACAAAGTCGATGAGCTCCTCGACGGCGCGCAGCAGCCCCACCTCGAGGTCGCTGTAGCTGTCCACGGCAGCGAGCACTCGCCGCCACATCTCGGCGGGCTCCCGCACGCCCAGGGCGCGGCACACGCCCTCCTTCCACGGCTGCCCGCGCGGAACCTGGGGCCAGGCCGCGATACCGACCGCGGCCGGCTTCACCGCCTGCCAGATGTCGACGTACGGATGACCGGTCACCAGCACGTGCTCGCCGGTGACGGACGCGGCGATCCGGCTTTCCTTCGAGCCCGCGACGAGGTGGTCGACGAGGACTCCGAGCCGCCGCCCAGGGCCCGGACGGAAGGCCGCGGCTATCACGGGCAGCTCGTCCACGCCGTCGAGCGGTTCGACGACCACGCCCTCGACGCGCAGGTCGTCGCCCCAGACCCGCTCGACGAGCGCCGCGTCGTGCAGGCCCTCGACGTAGATCCGGCTGGCCCGGGCGACCCTGGCGGGCGCGTTCGGCACGGCGACGGAGCCGGAGGCGGTCCGGGACGGCCCCGCTGGCCTGGCGCGGCGGGGGCGCGCGAGCGTCACCCGCCGGCCTTCCAGCAGGAAGGCCCCCTCCTCCAACGGGAAGAGCCGCCGCACGCCGAACCGGTCCTCCAGCGTCACGCCGTCGGTATCGACGCCGACAACGGCGCCACAGAAGCCACTCACCGGATCCTCGACGACGAGATCCGGCTCGATCTCGACGACCGGAATCGGCGCCGGCGCCTTCTTCGCGGACGGGGCCAGCACATCCCGGCCATAGTCGCGGCTACGCATGCCCGACAGCCTAAGATCTGGTCGGGGCGGGGCCGGACGCGGCCATCGAGGAAGAACCACCGAGAGTGTCCCTCTCGCCGCGCTCCGTCTCCGGTGGCCAGGGGTTCCCGGCGACGACGGAAGCGAGGTTCACACCGATGGCGACAGGCCGGCCGGCGGACGTCCCGGCCCGGTACGGGCCTGCGGTGGCCCTGCTCGTGATCGACCTGCAGAACGACTTCGCGACGCCCGGAGGCAGCCTCTACGTGCGCGGCGGGGAGGAGATCGTCGGCCCAGTGAATGCGCAGGTCACGGCGGCCGCCTCGGCCGGCTCACCGATCTACTGGACGCAGGACTGGCATCCCCCGGTCACACCGCATTTCGTGACGTCGGGAGGCGTCTGGCCGCCGCATTGCGTGGCCGGCACGCCCGGAGCCGAGTTCCACCCAGGCGCCGTCCTCACCGGCGAGGTGATCCGCAAGGGGATCGACGGCACCGACGGGTACTCGGGGTTCTCCGTGCGGGACCCGGCATCGGGTGAACGGCAAGTGACAGTCCTCGGCGAGCGGCTGGCGGTGGCGGGCGTCCGTGAAATCGTCGTCGTCGGTCTGGCCGGCGACTACTGCGTCAAGGAAACGGCACTGGACGGCCGCCGGCTGGGGCTGGACGTCCGGGTCCCGCTGACGTTGACCCGCTTCGTGAACGTGGCGCCCGGCGATGGCGAGGCCGCGGTCGCCGAGATGCGGGCCGCCGGCGTACGCGTGGAGCCCGGCGTAGCCCACTTCTGAGCGGGCGACGCTCCCCGAACGGCGCGGCCCACCGGTCCCCGCCGTGGTGGCGGCGACGGTGGACCATCGTGAGTGGCACAACGGACGCGGCCCGCCGACCGTGGTCGCGGGCGCGGCCAAGTGAGAGCGCTCCGTCTCCGCCCGGCGGGTTTGCGGCCTCGCCAAGCGGAACGGGGCGCCCGGGCTCCGGGCCTCAGCCCGTGTTGCGTCGGCCGGACGGGGCCGGATGCTCGCGGCTCGCCCGCCAGGATGCGATCTGGCGGGCGGACCAGTGCGAACAGGGCCGCTCAGGCGGCGCAGTCGCGGCAGATCATCCGCCGCGCGTCGACCAGCTGGCTGCGGTGGTGGACCAGGTAGCAGCTGGTACAGGTGAACTCGTCGGCCTGGCGCGGCAGTACCCGCAGGTTCAGCTCCTCGCCGGACAGGTCGGCTCCGGGCAGGTCGAGCTCGGTCTCGAACGGGTCGACATCATCACCGAGGTCGGCCGCCGCGTCCGCCCGCCGCGCCTTCAGGGCCTCCAGGCTCTGCTCGGGGGCGTCCTCGAGATCCGTGGTACGGGGGGTGTCGTAGTCGGTGGCCACTTCATTTCTCCCGAATGTGGTTGTGCTCCTCGTGCCCAACCCTCAACGCACGACTGCCGGCCTATGTGCCCA
>Ga0207641_10002384_pt1 | contig 17335 bp, 9 predicted proteins | sample KBSSwiS62_FD_184306 | JGI IMG/M metagenome (GOLD analysis project Ga0207641, IMG submission 184306) | Switchgrass rhizosphere microbial communities from Kellogg Biological Station, Michigan, USA - KBS Switchgrass S6-2 (SPAdes) (version 2) | ecosystem: Host-associated > Plants > Roots >... | reverse complement strand
ATCTCGGTCCCTGGGGTGCGATCTACACCGAGGGCTGGGACCGCAAGCTGCTCTACACGCGCGATGACGCCAAGAAGATCAAGCGGGAGATCAACACGATCTGGATCTACCCGCCGGCCCCCGACCGCGACGCCATGTTCGCGCTCGCCAACCCGGACTATGTCGTGGTCCCCTGATGACGGCGTGAACCGGAGCCCGGCTCGCTCCTGGAAGCAGGGGGCCGGGGCAAAGGTGCCAAGAAAAGGCGTTTCTCATCCTCCCTATCGCGCAGCGATGGGGAGGATTTTTCGCGACCGCGGCGCGGCGCGATGTCTCGATCATGAAGTCCGAGCGCGACTGACCCCAGCTACACCCATCCTTGCCCAAATCGCCGAAATCGCCAATCAACCAGCCCCTGAGTTCCGCCATCCGGAAGAATGAAGATGGACCGTATCGAAGCGATGAAGATATTCGTCGCCGCGCTCGACGAGGGCAGCCTTGCCGGCGCGGGTCGGCGGCTGGGGCGGTCGCCGGCTGCGGTCAGCCGGGCGATCGCCTTTCTCGAAACGCATGTCGGTGCGGAGCTTCTGCATCGCACCACCCGCTCGATGAAGCTCAGCGAGACCGGCGCGCGTTATGCGGCGGCCTGCCGGCGCGTGCTGACCGACCTCGAAGAAGCCGATCTGTCCGCGGCGGGCGAACATGGCGCGCCGCGCGGGACGCTGACGATCACCGCGCCGCCGATCAGCGGCGAAGAGATATTGCGGCCGATCATCGATGCCTTTCTCGATGCCTGGCCCGCCGTCTCGGTCAATTTCGTGCTGCTCGATCGCCATGCCAATCTGGTCGAGGAGGGCATCGACATCGCGCTGCGCGTCGGGGACCTGCCCGATTCCTCGCTGGTCGCGATGCGCGTCGGCGGCGGCGTCAGGCGGGTCGTCGCCGCATCGCCGCGCTATCTCGCCGGGCATCCGCGCATCGCCGAACCCGCCGATCTGGCCAGGCACAGCATCGTCACCACCACCCATTTCGGGCACGACAACTGGGTGTTTCCGCCGGCACCGGGCACCTCGATCGCGCGGTCGGTGCGCTTCACGCCGCGGCTCGTGGTCAACAGCGTCAGGGCCGCGCTCGCGTCGGCCGTGCACGGTCAGGGCGTGACGCGGCTCTATTCCTATCATGTGGCCGAGCGCGTGCACGACGGTTCGCTGACGATCGTGCTGCGCGATGCCGAACCGCCCGCGCTGCCGGTGCACCTGATCACCCCCGGCGGCCGGACCGCGATCCCCAAGGTCCGCGCCTTCCTCGATTTCGCCGCGCCCCGGCTGCGCGCCGCCTTTGCCCGATTGTCGGCGGAGACCGTAACCTGACGGACGTCATTCTTCCGGAACTGGGAAGAAAGCCTGCCTCACAGCGGCTATTCTGCCGATCGATGAGAGGGTCTATTTGATGATGCACCGGCCCAAGCGGGCCGCCGGCGCCACTTCCGCCGCCGGATCATCATCGAGGGACATCATGAGCAACCAGCAGAAAACCGTCATCGTCACCGGCGCATCGCAGGGTATCGGCGCCGCTTTGGTCAAGGCCTATCGCGATCGCAATTACCGGGTCGTGGCCACCGCGCGCACCATCCAGCAGGGCAGCGACCCCGACATCGTCGCCGTCGCCGGCGACATCGGCGCCCCCGCGACCGCCGAGCGCGTCGTCGAGGCGGCGATGTCGCGCTTCGGACGCATCGACAGTCTGGTCAACAACGCCGGCATCTTCCTGGCGAAGCCGTTCACCGATTATGCGATCGACGATTTCAGCGCGGCGATCGCGACCAACGTCGCGGGCTTCTTCCACATCACCCAGCGCGTCGCGGCCGAAATGCTCGCGCAGGAGGCCGGCCACATCGTCAGCATCACCACCAGTCTGACCGACCACGCCATCGCCGGCGTTCCGGCCGTGCTCGCCAATCTGACCAAAGGCGGCATCAACTCGGCCACCAAGGCGCTGGCGATCGAATATGCCAGGCGCGGCATCCGCGTGAACGCGGTGTCCCCCGGCATCATCAACACCCCGATGCACACGCCGGAGACGCATGATTTCCTCGCGGCGCTCCATCCGGTCGGGCGCATGGGCGACATCCGCGACATCGTCGAGGCGGTCCTCTATCTCGAATCCGCCGCCTTCGTCACCGGTGAGATTCTCCACGTCGATGGCGGCCAGAGCGCCGGGCACTGAGCCGGACACAAGAGGAGGTCATCATGCCGATCGTCACGATCCAGGTCACGCGCGAGGGCTCCGGTCCGGACCGCGATTCGGTCACCGCGGAAGAGAAAGCGGCGCTGATCGCCGGCGTCAGCGCGCTGCTTCGCGACGTGCTCAACAAGCCGCTCGAATCGACGTTCGTCGTCATCGAGGAAGTCGAGACCGAGAATTGGGGCTGGGGCGGCCTGCCCGTCCTCGAATATCGCAAGCGCCGTGCCGCCGGCGGTACCTGACCGGCGCGGCGGCACATCGCGGCCCGGCCGCGATCGATCCGACCGGCTTTTTTGCAATTCGCCCTCGTTCGTGCTATGTTCCATACGAATCCTGAGGACCGGAGGGCGGGCGTTGCCTGAACACACAGGGAAAGTACGGGGAGTCGGGCAGGTCGGGCGACCGCGTCCGATTTCCCGCGTCGCGCAGCCGGCGCGCCCAAATGGTCGCGGGCGGGCCAGTTGGTGTTCCGCTGTAAAAACAGCGAGAATACAGCGAACCCACCCGCGCCCGCCGCGCATGCGACACCCCACGGTCAGGCCGGGACCGACAGACGCCGAAGCATCAGGACCGGCGCGGACATGGTCACGGAAAGGGGGGAGCGCGACGACACGCCGACGTGAAGGCTTCGCTGTAAAAACAGCGAAAATACAGCGAACGCGCGGCATCGGGCGAAGCATCGCGCCGCGCCGCCTGCTCCGGTCGATCGCGGTCGGTGGGTCGCCACGAACCGCGGCGTCGACGGTCGAATGCCGCCTTTATCCAAATTCGTTGGATTTTAACCCAAGTTCGCTACGAGGGGCAAATGCAGATGCGATCCGGTCATCCCTACAGCGCGCGCACGGCCGCGCCGCCGGTGGCGAAGGGAACCGAATCGCTGGTCCTCTGGATGACCGCTCTTTCGCGCAAGCAGGCCTGGCTGCTGACCGCGCTCACGCTCATGGTGATCGGTCTGGCCGATTATATCACCGGCCCGGACTATTGGTTCGGACCGATCTATCTGCTGGCGATCTGCCTGCCGGCCTGGGCGCTGGGGCGCAGCGCGGCCTTTTTTGCCGGGTTCACCAGTTCGGCATTGTCCTATTCGATCAACAATTGGGCCGATTTCCCGCACGGCGAACTCGCGACGATCTGGAACCTGTCGATGCGGCTGGTCGCGGTGCTGATCGTCGTCATGCTCGTCACCGCATTCCGCCGCTCGTTCGATCGCGAGTGGCAGCGTTCGCGCCGCGATCCGCTGACCGGCGCGCTGACCCGTCAGGCGTTCGACGAGCGGACGATGCAGGTCACGCATCCGGCGGGATCATGGGCGCTGCTCGCCTACATCGATCTCGACGGGTTCAAGCGGATCAATGACCGGCACGGCCACGCCGCCGGCGACGACGTGCTGCGCCGTTTCGCCGCGGCCGCGCTGGCAGAACTCGATCCGCGCGCCGCGTTCGCGCGCATCGGCGGTGACGAATTCCTGCTGTTCGTACCAGTCGCGAGTCGTGACGATGGCTTCCATGCCGCCCGGCTCTGGCACGACCGCCTCAACGCGCCGGCGGCCGGAGCTCCCGCGTGCAGCATCGGCGCCGTCATCCTCGAAGGCGGCACGGTGACCGCCGACGATGTGATGCACGCCGACCGGCTGATGTATGCGGCCAAGCGCGCGAGCGGACCCAGGCTGCGAATCGCCGATCGCGATGGCGCATCGCCCGAAGCCCCGGCCGAGCCGCTCAATCGGCTTCGCGGCTTCCGGCTGGAGATCGAATCCGGGCCGATCGCGCCCGTCCAGGCGCAAAGCGCGGCCTGACGTCCTCGATGGCAATGCCGGCTCGTCACGATAGCGCTGGCGGCCGGACTCGGCGCTCGGCTACACAGGCGGCGATATGCGGGGAGCGCGCATGAAAGGCCTGTTGAGTTCGATCGTCGGCAAGATCGTCGGCACGGTGTCCGGCGCGTTCGGCGGCGAGCTCGAGCGCTTCTTCGCCGCGCTCGACAAGGCCGATCCTGGGCTGGCCCGCAAAGTGGCGCATTATGTGAGCAGCGGCGAGGGCGGATCGGTGCTCGCCACGCTCGGCACGCCGGCGGCCGCCGCGGCGTGGCGCGACCAGGCCTACACCTATCGGCGCAGCACGCCCGCCACCGCGCTGCTCGGCGCCGATGCCGACGCGCAGTTGGTCCGCTATGGCGAGGCGCTCGCCTTGCTCACGCCGCTGCCCGCCAACAGCCATTGGGGGGCGTTCGGCACCAAAATCGCGCCCGACTGGCTGCGGCTGGCGATCTCGTCCGATCATGGCAACGGTCGGGGCAAGGCGCTGTGCGGCATCGCTCGGATCCAGCGTCTCGCCGAACAGGGCGGCGCATCCACCCCCGCAATCCTCGATATCCTGACGCATCCGGGACCGGGCGTGCCTTATGGCACGCAGCACAGCTTCGATCGCTTCTCGGGCGCCGCGGCGTGGCTGGCCGACCATGCCGCCGCCGTCATCGCGGGGCAGGCCGGTCTCGATGCGCCGGGCCGGGTCGAACTGGCGCAGGCGATCGGCCGCTTTTCGCTCACCGGCCCCTATCTCGGCCTGCTGATCGATTATGGCCTGTCGTCCGCCAAGACGGTGCGCGCCGCGGCGACCAAGGCGTTGACCGCCGCGCCGCGCGATCGCCTCGCCGCCGCGCTCGCCGAGCGTTGGCCCGCCGCCAGTCCCGGCACGCGCGCCGAACTGGTGACGCTCGCGCTCGCCGCGCTCGGCACCGACGCCGGGCCGCTGCTCGCGCGCTGGCAGGCGGACGAAACCGATAAAAGGCCGCGCGAGGCGCTCGAACGTGCGCTGGCGAACGTCGCGCTCACGGGCGAGAGCGCGCCCGATGCTGGCGCGTCCGATGGCGCCTATGTGGCGCTCGACGGATCGACGGTGGAACTGCCGCCGCACGGACCGCCGCCTGCCCCCGGCCGCATCCCCGACGCCGTCCATGATCTGCTGCGCCCCTCGATCCAAAGCTACAACGCGAAGCTGCTGGCGCTGCGCGAAGCCAACAAGGCCGAGAAGAACCACTGGAGCCGCCATCACGCGCCGATCAACGATGCCGATATCGCCGCGTTCAGGCGCGACGCCGAATCGACGGCGGGGATCGATCGCTCGAACTACCAGCGCCGCGGCATCGCCGCGCTGCAATGGGGCGAAAGCTTCATCAAATTCGATACGGCCGGCGTCAGCGCCTTCTACGCCCATCCGGCGGTGACCGTCCGCCATCTGCTGGCGATCGTCCGGCACGACGCGCATTGGGGGCTGCTCGCCTTCTTCGGCGATCATTTCGCCCACGCCGCCGCCCGCGCGTTCCGCGAGCGGATGAAGACGCCCGAGGATATGCTCGCCGCGATCGACATGTGGATCGGCATGGGCGGCAAGGCGCCCGCGCTCGACTATCTGCAGGTCCAATGGCAGGCCTCGCTGGCGACGATCGATCCGGCGATCTTCTGGCCGCACGTCGCCGAATCCTTCGACCTGATCGACGAGGCGCTGGGCCTGCGCCCGCAGACGCACCAGCCCGCGCTCCACGCGTCGAACGCGCTCGACCTGCTCGCGCTGCTGCCGAAGGTCCCGCAACGCTATCTGCTGCCGCTGATGACGATCGCCACCGGCACCCAGAAGGCGCAGCGGCTGCAGGCGCGCGCGCTGCTGGCCGGCGCCGCCACGATCGACGCGGCGATCGCGGGACTGCTCGGCGACGGCAGGCAGGAGACGCGCGCCGGCGGCGCCGACTGGCTGGCGGCGCGCGGCACGCGCAGCGCGATTCCGGCGCTGCGCAAGGCGCTGGGCAAGGAGAAGAGCGACGTCGCGCGCGCCGCGATCATCACCGCGCTCGAACGGCTGGGCGACGATGTCTCCGATTGTTTCGACACCGCCGGCCTGCTCGCCGAGGCCGAGGCCGGGCTGGCCAAGACCTCGGCCAAGGGGCTCGAATGGTTCCCGTTCGATCATCTGCCGCGCCTCGCCTGGCGCGACGGCACGGCGATCGATCCGCGCATCGTCCGCTGGTGGGTGGTGCTGGCGAACAAGCTCAAGCAGCCGGGCGGCAATGCCTTGCTCGATCTCTGGCTCGACCGGATCACGCCCGATGGCGCGCGGCAGCTCGGCCTGTTCGTACTGCGCAGCTGGATCGGCCACGACACCCACCGCCCCGATGACGCCGAAGGCAATGCCTATGCGCTCGCGCATGTCGATGCGACCTTGCAGAGCAACCGCCAGGCCGTGAAGCGATATCCGCAGTCGGCCGCTTATTACGTCACCGATTACGACATGCTGTTCACGATGCTGAAGCGCACGCGGATGAACGAATATTTCGGCAGCGCGACCGAGAACAAGGGCATCCTCGCGCTCGCCGGCCGCGCCGAGGGCGCCGACGCCGCGGGCGCGGTGCGCGCGTTTCTGAAGGATCATGGCGCGCGCGTGTCGCAGGCCAAGGCGCTGCTCGAAGTGCTCGCCGCCAATCCCGCGGCCGCGGCGATCCAGGTCGTGCTGGCGACCGCCAACCGCTTCAAGGCGCGGACGGTGCAGGATCATGCCGCGATGCTGATCGATCGCATCGCCGAACGCCGCGGCTGGACGCCCGAGGAGCTCGCCGACCGCACGATCCCGACCGCCGGCCTCGACGAGCGCGGCGAGGCCGAGATCGATTGCGGCGGCGGCCGGATCTGGCGGCTGCGGCTCGACGAACAGGACGCGCTGGTGCTGCTCAATCCTTCGGGCCAGCCCGCCAAGGCGCTGCCGGCCGCGCGCAACGACGAGGAACAGCCGCTGGTCGCCGCCGCCAGGAAGCAGCTCGCGACCGCGCGCAAGGAACATAAGCAGGCGCAGGCCGCGCAGACCGAGCGGCTCTATGAGGCGATGTGCATCGAACGGCGCTGGGGCGTCGAGGATTGGGACGCGTATCTGCTGCGCCACCCGATCGTCGGCCGGCTGCTGCGCCGGCTGGTCTGGATCGGCCTCGATGCCGACGGGGGGCGTGTGACGTTGTTCCGGCCGCTCGACGATGGCAGCCTCAGCGACGTCGAAGACGGCACGGTCGATCCGGCATCGATCGCGCAGGTCCAGATCGCCCATGCCAGCCTCGTGACGGCCGGTGAGGCCGCGGCGTGGCGCGCGCACCTCGCCGACTATGAAGTCGCCTCGCCCTTCGTCCAGTTCGACTCCGACCTGCCCGCGCTGCCCGCCGCCGATGCGGACCGGACCGCGATCGTCGACCGGGTCGGCTGGATGATCGAGACCTTCAAGCTGCGCGGCACCGCGACGAAGCTCGGCTTCGTGCGTGGCGCGGCCGAGGATGGCGGTGTGTTCATGACCTATGAGCGGCGCTACGAGGCGGCCGGGCTGATCGCGCTGATCGAATTCACCGGCAGCCCGCTGCCCGAGGAGAATATCCCGGCCGCGTTGCAGGCGCTGCGCTTCGCCCGGCTGCGGCGCGGCACCAATTGGCATGGCGCCGGTGTGGCGCTCAAGGAGGTACCGCCGGTGATGCTCGCCGAAAACTGGAAGACTTTGCACCTTATCGCCGCCGCCGGCACCGGCTTCGATCCCGACTGGCAGAAGAAGGCCGGCTGGTGAGCGGCGCCCAGGCGCTCCGCCTTCCTGCTGAAGAACGCTATGCCGACGAGCTCGCGCGGCTCGCTGCCACCGACGAATCGCCGCGTCCGCGCGGCTGGCGGCTGTCGGCGCGCGCGGTGCGGCGCTTCATCCTCGGCGATCCCAAACAAGCTGTGACGCGCAAATTTTACGGCGACGATCCGCTCGTCGACCGCGCGATCGTCAGCCTGATGAGCAACCAGGGGCTGATGCTGGTCGGCGAGCCGGGCACCGCCAAGTCGATGCTGTCCGAATTGCTGGCGGCGGCGATCTCGGGCAATTCGGCGCTGGTCGTGCAGGGCTCGGCCGGCACCACCGAGGACCATCTGCGCTATGGCTGGAACTATGCGTTGCTGCTCGCCGAGGGGCCGAGCGACCGCGCACTGGTGCCGTCGCCGGTGCTCAACGCGATGCGCGACGGCCGCATCGTCCGCTTCGAGGAGATCACCCGCTGCCCGCCCGAGGTGCAGGACGCGCTGATCTCGATCTTGTCGGAAAAGTCGCTGGCGGTCCCCGAACTCGGCGCCGACCGCGCGATCCGCGCCGCGCCCGGGTTCAACGTGATCGGCACCGCCAATCTGCGCGACCGCGGCGTCCACGAAATGTCGAGCGCGCTCAAGCGCCGCTTCAATTTCGAGACCGTCCACCCGATCGCCGACCCCGCCCACGAACGCGAACTGGTGCTCAGGCAGCTCGCCGATCGGCTCGGCGAGGCGCAGGTCAAGGTCGATATCGGCGGCGACGTCGCCGATATCCTCGTCCAGACCTTCCAGGACCTCCGCACCGGCCGCACCCGCGAGGGCGCGAGCCTGACCCGCCCCGACGCGGTGATGTCGACGGCGGAAGCGGTCAACGTCCTCCACGCCGCCGCACTCGAGGCCGCGTTCCTCGACAATGGCGTGCTCTCGGGCGCGCATCTCGCCCGCCAGATCCAGGGCGTGATCCTCAAGGACGAGCCCGAGGACGGCAAGCGCTTCAAGGCCTATCTCGACCATGTCGTCAAGGAACGCGCCGGCCGCAGCGGCCCGTGGCGCGATTTCTACCACGCCGCCCGCGCGCTGCGGCTGGTGTGAGAGAGATGGAGCATTTAGCCCCTCCCCTTCAGGGGAGGGGTTGGGGTGGGGGCGAGCGCAGCGAGCACTCGCATTCGCGAACGAGCGCGTCCGTCAGCATCGGGTGTTTCACCGATTTCCCCACCCCAACCCCTCCCCTGAAGGGGAGGGGCTTGAAGGTGGCCTAGCCGCCCATGACCCCCCTCTCCGACCCGCACCGCGACATCCACATCGCGCCGATCCGCCATCACAGCCCGGCCTGCGCCCAGCACCTCCGCGCGATGATCGCCGAGCTCGCGCCGGCGATGATCCTCGTCGAGGGACCCAGCGACTATGACGCGCTGATCCCGCTGATCACCGACGCCGCGACCAGGCCGCCGGTCGCGATCGTCTCGATCGTCGACGCCGCCAGCGGCCGCGCGCCGGGCCGCGCCGTCAGCTACTTCCCGTTCTGCGCGCACAGCCCCGAATATGTCGCGCTGACCGACGCCGCGGCGCGCGGCACGCCCGCCCGCTTCATCGATCTCCCCGCCACCGACAAGGCGATGCTCGGCGATGGCGAAGACAGCGCCGACCGCGCCCACCCGACGACGCAAGACGAACAGCCGTTCGACAGCAGCGCCTATGTCCGCGCGCTCGCCGACCGGCTCGGCTGCCGCGACGGCAACGAGGCGTGGGATCATCTGTTCGAGACCCGCATCGGCAGCGGCGACTGGCGCCGCTTCTTCGCCGATGTCGGTCAATATTGCGCGCATATCCGCGAGAGCACGGCGCGCGGCACGATGGAGGCCGACGGCACGATCGCGCGCGAGGTGCGGATGATCGCGCATCTCGCCGCTGCCCGGCGCGACGTGCGGGGGCCGGTCATTGCCGTCGTCGGCGGCTTCCACGCCCCCGCGCTCGCCGACGCCCTCGCCGGGCTTGACACGGTCGCGCCGCCCGGTGCGACTGCGGCGGGCCGGCCGCCCTATCTGATCCGCTACGGCTATCGCCAGCTCAACGCGCTGTCGGGCTATTCGGCGGGGCTGCCCTTGCCGGGCTATTATGCTGCATTGTGGGAAGCCGCGAATGCAGAGGGTCCAGACCACAGCTTCCAGTCCAGTGCTCCCGCGAAGGCGGGAGCCCAGCCCCCTACCAAGCGACTCTGGGCCCCCGCCTTCGCGGGGGCACAACCTCTGACCGGCCTCGCCCACGACATCCTCACCCGCTTCGCCACCCATGCGCGGACGGCGCTGCCGGGTATCGGCCTGTCCGTTCCGATCCTCGTCGCGACGCTCGAAAACGCCCACCGCCTCGCCGATCTGCGCCAGCGCCCCTGGCCGATGCGTGACGATCTGATCGACGCCTGCCGGTCGACTTTGCTCAAGGGCGAGGAGGGTGGCGAGACCAGCCCGGTCATGGCCGAACTCGCCGCCTTCCTGACCGGCTCGGCGATCGGCGACGTGCCGCTGTCGGCCGGATCGCCGCCCCTGGTCGAGGCGGTCCGCGCCCGTGCTCGCGCGCTCGGCTTCCGCCTCGACGACGGCGAGCGCCGCACCCGTGAGCTCGACATCTATCGCAACCCGCGCCACCGCGCGGCCAGCCGTTTCCTCCACGCTACCGTCTTCATCGACAGCGGTCTCGCGCAGCGCACCGGCGGTCCCGATTTCCGCTCGGGCGTCAATCTCGACCGGCTGTTCGAAAGCTGGTCGGTGATGTGGTCGCCCTTGTTCGAGGCCCGGCTGATCGAGCGTGCCGCCGATGGCGACACGATCGAGGAAGCGGTCGCGACCGTGCTCGACCGGCAGGTCCGCGCGCTCGAGGCGCAGGGCCTCGGCGGCAGCGCCACCGCCGCGATCGATCTGTTCGCCACCGCCTGCCAGGCCGGCATCGCCGCACGCGCGGTCACGGTGCTGCCGCTGATCGAAGCGCATGTGACGCGTGATCCCGATCTCGCCTCGGTCGCCGAAGCCCTGCGCGATCTCGTCGCGCTATGGCGCAACCGCACGGCCTTGGGCTTCGACGACGGCAGCGCGATCGAGGCGCTGATCGGCACCGCGTGGCGGCGCGCCTTGTTCCTGCTGCCGGGGCTGGTCGATGCCGGCGAGGACCGCATCGCGCCGACGCTCGCCGCGATGGCGGTGCTGCGCGAGGTGGTCGGCCTCGCCGGCGATGCGCTGCCGGTGCTCGATCCCGTGCTGTTCGACGAGGCGGTCGCGCATCTGCTCGACGCCGCGCTCGATCCCGCGCTTGCCGGCGCGGTCGCGGCGCTCGCTCTGCTGGCGGGCCGGCTCGACGACGACGCCTTCGCCGCGCGGCTGTCGGGCGAATTGCGCGGCGCCTATACCGAGGCGGCGCGGCGGATCGCGTGGCTGCGTGGCGTGATCGCGATCTCGCGCGAACTGCTCGTCCGCGTGCCCGCGCTGATCGACACCGCCGATGCGATCCTCGCCGCGCTCGACGACGAGGAGTTCCTCGACCTGCTGCCGCATCTGCGCATCGCCTTCGCCCAGCTCGATCCGCGCGAGATCGACCGGCTCGCCTTCGTCGTCGCCGGCCGGCACGGCGCCGACGCCGCGACCCTGGTCGCCGCGCACGCGATCCCGCCCGCAGACTATGAGGCCAATCTGCGCGCCGATCGCGCGGTGGCGGCGCTGCTGCTGGCGGACGGGCTGTGAGCGACGCCGCGCCACCCTCGCTCAAGCGCTGGCGCATGGTGCTCGGCCGCTATGCCGATCCCGCGTTCGGCGATACCGGCTTGGGCGGCGCGGAGCGGCGGATGGATCGCGCGCTCGACTATCTCTATGCGCGCGAGCTCGCGCAGCGCGGGATGCGACAGCAGCGCAAGCCCGGTTTCGGCAGCCTCGATCCCAGCAGCCTGTCGGCGCTCGACTGGATCGGCGAGATCCGCGACCTGTTCCCGCGCTCGGTGATCGACGTGCTGCAGAGCCACGCGATCGACCGGCTCGGTCTCACCGAATTGCTCAATGATCCGAAGACGCTCGACGCGCTCGAACCCAATCGCGATCTGCTCAAGGCGCTGATCGCGTTCAAGGGCCGCGCCAGCCCGGCGGTGCAGGACAAGATCCGCGCGGTCGCGCGCAAGGTCGTCGAGGACATATTGCGCCGGCTGAAACCGGCGATGGACCGCGCCTTCACCGGCCGTCGCAATCGTTTCCGCCGCAGCCAGACCAAGCGCCTGCAGGATTTCGACTGGCGGGCGACGATCCGCGACAATCTGAAGAATTACGATCCCGCGCGCCGGCGGATCGTCGCCGATCGGCTGCGCTTCAGCGGCCGTGCGCGCCGGCAATTGCCGTGGACGATCATCCTGTGCGTCGACCAGTCGGGCTCGATGCTGGGATCGGTGATCTACGCCGCGGTGATGGCCGCGATCCTCGCCGGCCTGCCGTCGGTCTCGGTCCGCCTGGTCGTGTTCGATACATCGGTGGTCGACCTGTCGAGCGAGGCGGCCGATCCCGTCGCGGTGCTGATGTCGGTGCAGCTGGGCGGCGGCACCGATATCGGCCGCGCCGTTGCCTATTGCGAACAGGGCATCACCCAGCCGAGCCGGACGATCTTCGTGCTGGTCAGCGATTTCTGCGAAGGCGGTCCCGTCGCGCCGCTGATCGCGGCGGTGCGGCGGATGGCCTCGGCGCGCGTCACCATGATCGGGCTGGCCGCGCTCGACGATCAGGCCGCGCCCGATTATGACCGCGCTACTGCACAGCGGCTCGCCGATGCCGGCATGACGATCGCCGCGCTGACGCCCGACCGTTTCGCCGAGTGGATCGCCGGAGTGATCGGATGAGCCTCGCCGCGGCGCTGGCGCCGTTCGACGAGGCCGCGCTGGCGGCGCTCGCCAACAAGGGTCTGGTCCGCCGCGCCGCGCGCGACGTCGCGGAGGGCAAGGCGGTGCTCGTCGCGCACGATGGCGATGCCGCCGAGGTGGCCGCCGATGGCGAGACGGTGCGGATCGACGCCGGCGGCCCGACCCGGGCACGCTGTACCTGTCCCGCTCCGGGCATCTGCCGCCACAAGCTCGCCGCGATCCTGCTGCTCCAGGCCGGCGGCGACGCAGCGCCGGCAGCACCCGGCGAGGATCGCGCCGACGCGCTGATCGCCGAGATCGCGGCGATCCCCGAAGCGACTTTGCGCCGCTTCGCCGGCCGCGCGGGCTGGCGCGCGGCACTCGAACTGGCCGAGGCCGGTGCCGAGATCGTCGCGGACGGCACCGCGCTGGTGATCCGGGTGGCGGGCGAGGAGCATGAGGTCCGCTATCTCGGCGGTCTCGGCATCGACGGCATGGTGTCGAAGGCGAGTCCGGCCCGGCGCAAGCCGCTCCACGCCGCCGCCCTGATCGCCGTCCGCCTCCACGCCGGGGTCGAGCCCGACGCCGCGCCGGCCGAGGCGGCCACGCCGGAGCCGGTGTTCGCGCTCGACCCCGCCTTTCTCGCCGAGGTGCGCGCGACTTTGGCCGAGGCCTGCCGCAGCGCGCTGTCGTTCGCGCCGGTCGCGCTCGAAGAAAGGCTGTTCACTTTGTCGGTGTCGTCGCGCGCCGATGCGCTGCCGCGGCTGGGCGCGATCCTGCGCGCGATCGCCCGCGCGATCCGCGAGCGACGGACGCGCAGCTTCCGCTTCGACCCCGACAGGACGCTCGATCTGATCGCCACCGCCGATGCGATCGCGCGCGCACTGCCGGTCGTCGCCGATCCGGCGGGTCGCGCCGCTCTGCTCGGGACCGCGCGGCAGGTCTATGGCGATGTCGGCGCGCTCCGGCTGCACGGCCTCGGCGCCGAGACCTGGGCGATCGAAGGCGGCGGCCGCGGCGTCACCGCCTTCCTCTATGCGCCCGATCATGATCGCTGGTTCACGCTGTCGCTGGCGCGCGGCGCCGGCCAGGATCCGATGTTCGATCCGGCGCGGGCCTTTGCGAGCGAGGCCGTGCTCGGCGCCCACACGCTCGCTTCCTTGTCCAATGCCGAAATCACCGCACAGGGCGTCGCCGCCTCGCCTCAGGGCCGCCTGTCGCTCGCGGCCGGCGGACGGTGCGAAATCATGCACGCCGGCAACACGCTGTCCGACGACTGGCCTTGCGTCTTCACCCGCTGGTCGGCGCTGGCCGAACGGCTGCGCGCGCGCCTCCCCGGCCGTCTGACCGCGCCCCCGCCGATGCTGGAGCCGGTGATCCTGCGCCCGCGGCGCACCGGCACGCCCTGGTTCGACGATCTCGCGCAGACGCTCTGCTGGCCGGTCGAGGACGAGGACGGCGCCTGGATCGCGCTGTCGGTCCCGCACAATCCCGATCGGCAGGTCCATTCGGATCATGTCGCAAGCCTGCTGACCAGCGGGTTCGGCGGCGCGATCGTCGTAGCCGCGACGATCGCGGGTCCGAGGTTCGATCTCCGGCCGATCGCGCTGGCCGACGCCAACGGCATCCGTTCGCTCGATTTCGATCGCGCGGGGGCGGGCAAGACTGGTCTAACCGGCCGGATCGCGGCGCTGTGGCAGCGCGGCCGGCCTGGTTTCGCGCCGGCGCCCAAATCCGCCACCATCGTCCTGCTCGACGGCATCGCCAATGAGCTGACCGGCATCGCCGAAATCGGCTGCCGCGCCCTCGGCAGCGACGGCGACCATCGCCTCGCCGCCCTCGCCGACCGCGCGTCGCGCTTCGGACTGGAGAGTATATCGGGGGCGATCGGCGGCCTGCGCACCGCCGCCGATCTCGCACCGGCCTTGCTCGCCGCACGCTATCGGGTCGATCAGCTCCGCCGCCAGCTCACCGCACTGCCGCTGGTGGGGCGGTAGAGGGCAGGCCTGGCGTTCTCACGAGAGCCGCTAGACAGTTGACTAGCAGCCCGACCCGCAACATCCTGTGACCAAAGATCGAACGGGAGCGAAGCAGGGCGCGAACAAGGGGGTGCGTAGCATGAAGCGTTTGCTCGTGATGTCCGCTTTGCTGGCCGGCGCCGGCTGGACCTGTCCGGTGATGGCGCAGGACAGTCCGCCCGAAACCCCGGCCGCGGAGGATTCCCCGCCGCAGCCCGATCCGGGCAACGACATCGTCGTCACCGGCACGCGCATCGCCCGGCCCGAACTCGATTTCGCCAATCCGGTGGTGTCGTTCGGCGCCGCCACGATCGAACAGTCGGGACGCACCAATCTGGCCGATTTCCTCGTCCAGAGCCCGGCGCTGGTCGGCTCGCGCACCGGCGATCTCACCGCCGGCTCCAACCCCGATTTCGGCGAGGCCGGGCTCGATCTGCTCAACCTGCGCAATCTCGGGACCGATCGCACGCTCGTGCTGGTCGATGGCCGGCGCCATGTCTCGGGGCTGGCGGGCTCGGCCGCGGTCGACATCAATGCGATTCCGACCGATCTGGTCGAGGCGGTCGACGTGCTGACCGGCGGCGCCTCGGCGATCTACGGCGCCGATGGCGTGTCGGGCGTCGTCAATTTCCGGCTCAAACATGATTTCGAAGGACTGACCGCGCGCGGTCAGGTCGGCATTTCGAAATATGGCGATGGCGGCAACCGCTTCGGCGCCGTCACCTTCGGCCAGAATTTCGCCGAGGGCCGCGGCAATGTCGCGATCGCCTATGAATATAGTCAGGATGATCGCGTCAACGATCAGGCGCGGTCCTATCTGCGCAATCCGGCTTCCGCCAATCTCTACCGCAACCAGGCGGACATTCCCGACGATCCGAAAATCTTCGACAACATCGTCTATGACGACATCCGTTACGCCGACAGCGCGCGCGTCGGCGCGGTCGACGTCGATTTCGATTTCGCCTCCGATTTCGAAGGCAATGGCCGGCTCTACGATCGCGGTCTGGTCCTCGACGAATCGGGCGGGTACACCCAAGGCGGTTCGAGCACCCCGGTCGATGGCTATCAGGGCGATCTGTTTCCGGGCGTGAAGCGTCATCTGATCAATGCGCTGACCCATTACCAATTCAGCGACGCGCTGAACGTCTTCGCCGAAGGCAAATATGTCCACACCAAGACGGTGACGCTGGCACAGCCGACCTATGATTTCTATCTGTTCCAGACGCCCGAGAATCCGTTCATGCCGCGCTCGATCCGCGACGCGATCGTGCCCGGCGCGGCGGCCGCTTATTTCGAGGATCCCGATACGCCCGACGGCGTGCTGGTGACGCGCGACAATTTCGACCTCGGCATCAACACCGAGGATGTGACGCGCGAGACGCTGCGCGGCGTGATCGGCGCCAATGGCCGGATCAACGACCATGCGAAATATGAGATCTCCTACGTCTACGGCCAGACCAGGTCGCGTATCCTGTCGCGCGGCAACCGGCTCGAGGCGCAATGGCAGGCCGCGATCGACGTCGTCACCGATCCGGCGACCGGGCGGCCGGTGTGCCGCTCGAGCCTCGATCCCGATTCGCCGCCCGAATTGGCCGGCTGCATTCCCTACAACATCTTCGGCGAAGGCGTCCGTGATCCCGCAGCGGTCGCGTTCGTCACCGAGGACAGCCTCAGTTTCTCCAAGGTCACCCAGCAGGTGGTCTCGGGCTCGGTGTCGGGCGATTTCGGTGCGCTGTTCACGCTGCCGGGCGGGCCGGTCGGCTTCGCGATCGGTGCCGAATATCGCCGCGAGCGCAGCAATTTCGAGCCCGATCCCGACATCGTCAACGGGCTCACCTGGTTCGGGGCGGTCCAACCTTCGTCCGGCGGGTTCAGCGTCAAGGAGGTCTTCGCCGAACTCAACGCGCCGCTGCTGAAGGAACAGCCGCTCGCCTATCTGCTCTCAATCGGCGCCGCGTTCCGCTATTCCGATTACAGCACGATCGGCACCACCACGACCTGGAAGGTCGATGGCGTCTACGCGCCGATCCGCGACGTCTCGTTCCGGGCGACCTACTCGCAGGCGGTCCGCGCGCCGAACATCGCCGAACTGTTCGCGCCGTCCAGCTCGTCGTTCAACTTCATCACCGATCCCTGCGACACGCAGGAGACCAACAACGGCACATCGACGCGCGCGGCCAATTGCGCGGCCTTGCTGACCGGGCTCGGCATTGATCCGACCAGCTTCAGCCCGTCGAGCACGCCGCAGGCGACCTTGTTCACCGAGGGCCTGGCGGGCGGCAACCCCGATCTGCGCGAGGAGACCGCCAAGACCTGGACCGCGGGCGTGGTGCTGCGGCCCAGCTTCCTGCCGGGCTTCAGCCTGTCGGCCGACTGGTACGACATCCGGATCAGGCAAGCGATCAACACGCCGGAGGCCGAGGAACTCGCGCAGCTCTGCGTCGACCAGCCGACGCTCGACAATCAGTTCTGCCCCGGCATCACCCGCGATCCCGATACCGGCTACATCGTCGGTTTCAACGTGAAACCCGACAATGTCGCGGGCTTCCGCACCGCCGGACTCGACGTGTCGCTGGCCTGGCGCTTCAGGACCGACACGCTCGGCACCTTCGCGATGACGCTGGTCGGCGGCTATCTCGACCGGCTCGA
>Ga0207641_10002379_pt1 | contig 17350 bp, 14 predicted proteins | sample KBSSwiS62_FD_184306 | JGI IMG/M metagenome (GOLD analysis project Ga0207641, IMG submission 184306) | Switchgrass rhizosphere microbial communities from Kellogg Biological Station, Michigan, USA - KBS Switchgrass S6-2 (SPAdes) (version 2) | ecosystem: Host-associated > Plants > Roots >... | reverse complement strand
CCGTTCGTGCTCCCGGCGATCAACCGCAAGCTCGCCTTCTTCTGCGACCCCTTCGGCAATCTGATCGAGCTGGCCGAGGTGCTCGCCTGATCCTCCTCGCAACCTCAAGCGGCCGTCCCTCGCGTGAGGGGCGGCCCGCCGCCCCCAAACGCAAAGGAATTTCATCATGTCCAAGTCCATCATGATCATCGGCGCCGGCCCCGGCATTGGCCAGGCGGTTGCCCGCAAGTTCGGCCGCGAGAGCTGGCAGATCGTCCTCACCGGCCGCAGCGCCGACCGGCTGGCCGATCTGACCGCAGAACTCACCGCCGAAGGAATCACCGCGCATGCGGTTCCCGCTGACGCCACCGATCCTGCCGCGCTACGCGCTGCCGTTGCCAGGGCAGAGGCGCTGACCGGCGGCGTAACCGTGGTCCACTTCAATGCCGGCGTCGTGCGCAACCAGGACCTGTTCTCGATGAGCGATACGGAGGTTGCGAGCGACATCGCGATCGATGTCTCCGCCGGCTTCAACACTATCCGTGCGGCGACTGAAGTCTTCGGATCGCGAGGCGGCACCATCCTCGTCACCGGCGGTGGGCTTGGTGTCCAGCCGAGCGCTGACTGGGCCGTCCTTGGCGCCGGAAAGGCCGCGCTCCGCAATATGGTGCAGGGCCTCGCCGCACCCATGGCCGAACAGGGCATCCATATCCGCATCGCCACCGTCGCGACGTTGGTCAGCCCGGGCTCGAACGAAGCAAGCGGCGCGGCCGATGTCTTCTGGACCCTCGCCACCGATCCCGACGCCGCCTGGGAAGCGGTCTATCCGGCCGCCTGATCCCACGCGCCGCAACGGAGTAATCACCATGACCAAAACTATCGTCATCACCGGCGCGACCTCGGGCATCGGCTATGCCACCGCGCTGGCTTTCGCCAGGACCGGCGCCAATGTCGCCATCTCGGGCCGCCGGGCCGACCGCGGCGCTGACGCTGTCGCCGAGATCGACCGCCTCGGTGGCACCGGCTGGTTCCAGACCACCGATGTGCAGGACGCCAGCCAGATCGATGCGTTTATCGCAGGCGCGGTCGAACGGTTCGGGCTTGTAGACACGCTGATCACCAATGCCGGTATCGAGCCGCCGCATGTGCTGCCGCTCGCCGAGCTCAGCGTCGAGGATGTCGACGCGGTGCTCTCGACCAACCTGCGCGGCACGCTGCTCACCGCCAAATATGCCATCCCGCATCTGCGGCGGCCGGGCGGCTCGATAATCACCGTGTCGTCGCTGTGGGGCCGGCAGGGCGGCGCGCTGTTGCCCGTCTATTCGGCGACCAAGGGCGGCTCGGAGTCGCTGTCCCGCGCGCTCGCGGTCGAGCTCGGCGGCGACGGTATCCGCGTCAACGGCATCGCGCCGGGCTTCATCAAGACTGAGATGTCCGATCGCTTCACGCAGGGGCGCGACATGCGGCCCTTCTACGAAGCGAACGTTCCGCTCGGCCGCATCGGCACGGCGCAAGAGATCGCCGACGCCATGGTCTGGCTCGCCTCCGACCAGGCCTCCTACGTCACCGGCCAGACCATCACCGTCGATGGCGGTCACAACATCAAGATGTCGGTCGCCAGCCTTTGAGCCCGCCCGCCCACATCATCACGACAATCCAAGGACCATCATCATGACGACCCAACTGACCCTGATCGCACGCCTCACCGCCAAAGCGGAGAAAGCCGAGGAACTCGGCGATGGACTGAAGGCGCTGATCTATCCGACCGTAAAGGAAGCCGGCTCGCTCGGCTACACGCTCCACCGCGACAATGGCGATCCCAACGTCTGGATCCTCTACGAGACCTGGAAGAGCCGCGCCGACCTCGATGCGCATTTCGAGCAGCCTTACACCCGGGCGCTGCTCGCCCGGTTCCCCGATCTTCTCGCCAGGGAGATGGAGCTGACTTTCGCCACCGCCATCAACCCACGCGGCTGACCGCGCCCCTTCGCACCAGAAAAGGAATCTGACATGAAAACCTGGTTCATCACCGGCGCGTCGCGTGGCTTCGGCGCCCTTGTTGCCGACCTCGCGCTCCAGCAAGGTGACGCGGTGGTGGCGACCGCCCGCAACCCGAAGCAAATCACCGATCGGTTCGGCGAGCATCCCAACCTTCTCTCCGTCGCGCTGGACGTGACCGACGAGGCGCAGGCGGAGGTGGCGGCCAATGCCGGGATTGCAAGGTTTGGCACGATCGACGTGCTGCTCAACAATGCCGGCTTCGGCCTGATGGGGGCGGTCGAGGAAGCCAGTGCCGCCGAGATCGAGGCGGTCTATCGGACCAATGTGTTCGGGCTGCTCAACGTCACCCGCGCCGTGCTTCCGCATATGCGTGAACGCCGCTCGGGCCGCGTCCTCAATATCTCGTCGATCGGCGGCTATCGTGGGGCAGCCGGGTTCGGGATCTACAGCTCGACCAAGTTCGCGGTCGAGGGCCTGTCGGAGGCGCTTCACGCCGAACTCGAACCGCTTGGCGTCCATGTGACTGTCGTAGAGCCGGGCTATTTCCGCACCGACTTCCTCGACGCCGCATCACTCAGCGTCAGTCCGAACGTGATCGAGGACTATGCCGCGACGGCCGGGCGCGTCCGCAACGTGGCCACGGGGCTAAACCACAACCAACCTGGCGATCCGACCAAGCTCGCCAAGGTGCTGATCGACTTCGCCGAGGTACCCAACCCGCCGTTGCGACTGCCGCTCGGCAGCGATACCGTTGCGGCGATCGAGGCAAAACACGCCTCCGACGCCGCGATCCTCGCTCAATGGCGCGGCATTTCGGTCTCGACCGACTTCTGAATCGACCCGGCAAACAGCAGGCGGTTTCTCTCCGCTTGCCGTTCCGGCGGAAGCGGCCGTCCTACCTGCCGCTCTCGAGCGACTGAGCGTGGTCGGCACTAGCCCAACGAATTAAAAATTGGTGGTGCGTGGGCGGGATCCGCCGACCGCCTCAGTCTGCGAGCCGGCATCCGCTCTCCGCTGGAGCGGGGGGGGGCGAGCGCCTCGCAGGATTTCAAACGGTCGGAACCGTGCCGCCGTCGATGACGAACTCGGACCCATGGATGGCGGCGGCACGATCTGAGGCGAGATAGGCGATAAGGTCAGCGACCTCAGCCGGCTCGGCCCCACGTCCGATCGGGATCCCACCGATCCAGGCCATGACGGCCTGCCGTGCTTCCTCGAACGTGCCGCCATTGCTAGACTGCATGCCCTTCACCAGGTCGACAGCGCCTTCGGTCATGATCCAGCCGGGACAGACGATGTTGACCCGAACCCCCTTTGGACCCAGTTCTTTGGAGATGGATTTGCTGTAGGTTCTCAGCGCTCCCTTCGCGGCGGCGTAGGCGGTGGTGGACTCTGGCAGAGGTAGCACCGACTGGGTTGAGGTAACGTGCACGACTGCGCCGCTGCCTCGCTCGATCATCTGCGGGATCAGAAGGCGATCAAGGCGAACCGTCGCCAGAAGGTTCAAATTCAGTTCCGAGAGCCAGATTTCGTCTGTCAGCGCGACGAAGCCGCCCGGCGGCATCGCCGAGCCACCGACGACATGAGCAAGGATGTCGATCCCGCCCAGACACTCGATCGCCACCCTGGCCAGTGCTTCACCGCCCTCCTGAGTCGTCAGGTCCGCCTGGACATATTCAATGCCCTCGATGGTATCCGTGATCGCGCGGGCGGCGGTGACAACACGGGCTCCGCCGGCGAGGAAGCGCTCGACCGTCGCGCGGCCCAGGCCCTTGGTGCCACCGCTGACGAGGACGCGCTTGCCGGCGAACTCGGTCGGATCTGCCTTGATGCTCATACCGTGGTTTCCAGGGTCTTGATGGCGCCGTCCACCAGCGTGAAACGATAGGTGAAGCGGAGCGGGCTGCCCGGAAAGTCACCATAGGCGGGACCTTCGACGACGACATCGCCGTCTTCTTCCCGGACCGTATCGGGCGCGAAGATCGCCTTCACCGGGATCACTTCTCCTTCGAACAGATGGCGGATTGCCGCCTGCCCCTCGAAGTGCTTGCCATTGTCGATGAAGACGGCGTCGCGCAGAAATGGCTGCATCATGCCGTCGATGTCGAGACGGGCATTTGCCTCGACATAGTCGGCGATCGGCTTGGGTAGATCGATTGGCATGGTCATCTCCTCACAGGTGATGGCCAAGATTTAGCGATAGACATTTCGCCTGATAATCGAGACAGATCGGCATCACGTGTTGCGGAAAGCGGGATAATGGGTCGTCAGTCGCTGATCGAGCTCGAGGCGGTGCTCGCCATCGTTCGGTGCGGCTCGTTCCGGGCGGCGGCGCTGGATCTCGGCATGTCGACCACGGCCATCAGCAACGCGGTGGGCAAGCTCGAGCGGGAGCTTGCGGTGCGGTTGTTCAATCGCACCACGCGCAGCGTCTCCCTCACCCATGCCGGGCGAATCTTCGTCGCGCAGATCAAGCCAGCGCTCGAGGACATCCAGAAGGCGATGAATACGGCGCGTTCGCAGCAGGAGACGCCGTCGGGCACCTTGCGCATCAACGCCTTCGCGACGGCGGCGCGCGAGATCATGGCACCGTTGATCCTGAACTATCTGCAGCGCTATCCGCAGGTTCATATCGACCTGGTTACTGAGGGGCGGCTTGTCGATGTCGTGGCGGCCGGCTTCGATCTGGGGTTGCGTAGCGCGGATCTGGTGCCAAGCGACGCGATTGCCATACCGCTGGGTCAGAAGCGACGCATGGCGGTCGCCGCATCGCCAGCCTTTTTTGAGAGCAGGGCAATCCCCCAACTGCCCCAAGAACTGCTCACTTATCCCTGCTTACGGGTACGACTTCCCAATGGTGCATTGTTCCGATGGCGCTTCGAGAAGGGCGGCGAAGAGCTGCAGCTCGACGTTGAAGGTCCGCTCACCCTCGATGAAGCGTCTCTAGCCCGGATTGCGGTAACGAACGGCGTGGGCATCGGCTATTTCATGGAAGCCGATGTCCACGAGGATATTGCGGCGGGCCGGCTCATCCGCATTCTCGAAGACTGGACTCCGCCGCTTGTCCCGCTGTGCCTCTACTACTCCAATCGGCGCAATTCGTCCGCGGCATTCCAGGCCTTTATAGCGCTCGCGCGCGACTTCGCCGCCGGACGGCTTGACCAGCCTTAACCCTGCTGGTGCCCGTCCGCAGAGCACCGTGGCTACGTGGCCAGGCATTTCGACGACGCGATATGGCTGGCGCCAGCGATCTCGCTCATCGGCGGCTGATGCGCGAGGACGAGCAAGCCAGATGCCCTATCTGAGGGGCCCTGTTGAAAATCCTCTTACAGGTTCTCCGCGGCAGATACTGGCCGGAGCGGACATCCACGGGGGTTCATCTGAACGGCCGACTCTGGTCGCGAGCCGCCAGGCAGGTCCGCAGGGGCTCGTGCCCCGATTCCGGATGCTGAATCGGCTCACGATCTCTCAGGCAACCGGCCATTCTTACATCGCGAGAGTGCAGAGCCTTCGGTGAATGCTATGGTCGCTGAATGGCGGCGGCACATCTTGGTGAGATCTTCATCGGCGATGCCATCGACGAATGGTCGGAGCGGCGCGCGCTCGCGCAAATCCATATCGCACTGACAGCGACAGGAGAGCCGTTCATCCTCCTTGCCAATTTTCAACTCGGCGGGCGGCAGATCGACAGCGTCGTCATCACAACGCGCCATGTCGTGGTGGTCGAAGTGAAAGCGTCCCGCCTCCCGGTACGTGGCGGTCTCGATGGAGATTGGCAACGGCTCCATGTCTCCGGCGAATGGCGACGCTATACCAACGGATATCAGCAGGCGCTCGGGCAAAAAAACCGCCTGCGCGACGCCATGCGCGAAAGCGCAGACGTCGCCGGCTTCTATCCGGACGCAGCCGTCGTTTTCGCGACGCCGCTGTCGAACGGCTCTGCTCTCACGAACGGCGATTTCAAAGTCGTGGTCACCGACCTTCATCGGTTCGATCCGACAGCCTCTGGTAAGAAGCAAAATCCTTGGACTCTTGACGATTGGCGCGCCTTCGCGACGCGCCGATCGCTGCGGACCGCAACGCTCGCGGAGGTGATGGGAGGTCAATCGCTCGCCCACGCTTTCGCCGTGATGCGAGACTATCGTGACAGGATCGCGAGCGAGCTCGCGCGCGACGGCGAGGGCTGGCTGCCCGAAAGCGAGGAGCAGCGCGCGACGCTGCTGGCCGCGCTCGACGAGGCACCGGGAACCTTTATCGAGGGCCCGTCGGGCTGTGGAAAGACATTGGCGGCACGGTGGCTGGGAAGCCAGGCCGTCCGAGCCGGCCAATGCGTCCTCTACCTCGCGGCGAAAGACTTCGACGGGTCTTGGTCAAGATTGCTCAAGCGCGAATTGGCCCTCGTCATCGACGTGCGCGCTGCAGCCATCTTTAAAGCGATCCGCGCGACTGGCACGCCGGTTCTGATCGTACTCGACGGGATCAACGAACTCGGAGCGGCGCGCGACGCGGCGCTGCGCGGGCTCCGCGCAATCGCTCGGCAACTCGATGCGCGCGTCATCGTCACGGGGCAGGCGGCAGTGCCGCCACAGCTGTCGGGGCTGAAGGAAATCGCGATCCGCGCGCCAACCCTCGCCCTCAAGGAACGGATTGCCAAGGCGCACTTTGGATCGCTCGGCATGAATCTTGGGGCGTTGCTGAATGCCGTCGTCAGCGGGTTCGAGGCGACGATCGTTGCCGAAATCGGCGCTTCTATGTCCGCCGACGCGTCGCGCCAGCTCCTGGTCGAACAGTTCATCCGGTATCGTTTGGTCAACGCGCAGCGATCGGGTTCGGCAGGTCTGCGCCTCCTCGCCCAGACGTTGATCGAAAGCACCAGCTTCTCGATCAATGAGACCGCCTTCGACGAGCTTCTGGCGGCGAAGGGCGTCGGGCCCGCGGAGATCGACGCGATTTTTGCCGCCAACCTCCTCGTCAGGCGCGGCGGCCGCGTCTCATTCGCGCACGAGATCCTTCTCAATGCCTGCGCTGCCTTCGGCTATGCTCAATTCGCCGCCACAGCGGGCGAGAAATTCTCGCTCCTGCTGGCATTGCCCGCACTCGAAGCGATCGCGGCCGATATCTTGTCGGTGATCGAGGATCCGGCGGTCGTGAAGACGGTGCTCGAAACGACGAGCGATTCAAGCCTTCTGTACGACGCTGCCCGTGGCTTGGCAGGACCGATCGCGGCGCAGGTCGCGGACAATCTGCTCACCCAGACGGAGAGCGAGATCGACGCAGAGATCGCCGGTCTGCGCCTGATGCTCGTCGCCGGCGACAATCCATCGGTCGACTGGGAAGACGGTTCGGTCCGTCTACGCTCGGCGCCCGAGGAAGCGCGGATTAATGCGCTCGCGCGGGTGGTGGGCACCGGGCATCGGATCGAGCGCTTCTTCGACCTGTGCGCGTCGATGGATGCCGTGCTCCTCGAAGAGCGACGGCGCTTGTCCGATGCCGCGACCGCAGCCGGGATAACCGCGCTGAAGAGCAACGCGTTCCGGCTGGCCTATTCCGGGTTCAGCAAGCAAAGTGGCCTTGCCCAGATTAGCCAGATGGCCGGAAGCGGAGTTTTCGACATCGTCGATCCGGCACTGCGCAACACACCCCATGACATGATGCGCCTCACGTCAGGGCAGCTGCATTTCTATCTCGAGCGACGGCGCCTGTTTCTCGATCACGTGGATGTCGACGACGTTGCCGACGGGCTTGCACGACTGGTCATCGAACGGTTTCGATGGGAGCCGGCCCAAGTGAAACTCGCGATCCTTCACGCCGCGACATTCGTGCGGCAGGCAAGTCCCGCCCGGCTCAGCGCCCTGATCGAAGCGATAGAGACGATCGATGCCAATCGCGAAGGCATCTGGATCAGCACAGCGGTCATCGACGCGTTGAAGTTCCTGGGAGGGCTCGAGGATTCGGCTGAGGGGGCCAGGGAGGGCATTCGCGACGAGTTCGAACGGGCAACCGGACCGAACGAGGATGAATTTATTCTCGGCCTCGCCCTGACCGTCGCCGTAGCGATGTTCGATCACCCCTATGATCATATCTATGGCGACGAATTCCAGGCTCTGACCCCGGAAAAGCGTCGCCTGCTGCTCCGCCGGGCCGCGCGCTGCGAGGACGCCCGAAAATGCGTCAACCTGTCCTGGGTCATCCGAGAAATCGCATCGTTCGATGACCCGATCGATGGCGTGATCATGCAGGAGTTCGCCCGCTTGCCGGACCCGCAAAATGTATTCCCGCAAGAAGAGTGGAGCGCCTTCACGATGGCGACGCGCTTCCTGGGCCACCATCAGCTCGCACTGCCGGCGCAGGACGGGCATACGGATACGCAACACGCCTTGATCCTGCTGCGCGCCCTGCTTCACGCGACATCCGGCGGCGTGGAACGCGAACCGCCTGCGCAAATCTGGGTAACGCTGAATCGGTTGCCCCCGGGCGTCGTCATGGGGTGTTTCAGCGAACTCGAGCAAAGCCTCATCGAACATCATTGGAGCGAACCGCCCGCTACGCCCCGACCGAGCCTGCTCCGCGCCTATACGCCGCAATGGTTGGCAGTCGCGAGACGCTTTCTCGACGAGGGCGGGGAGCCGCAGCATTTTCGCTTTGCGCACGCGCGCGACAGCGCGCCTGGCTATGCCTTCCAAATCCTAGAGACGTTCGGCGATCGCAGCGACGTCGCCCGCCTGCGACGCCTCGCAGCTGACCCCCGCCATGCACGGCGCGCGCTCGAGGCGCTGCGGAGGCTCGATTCGGCCTGAGCGCTCGGGTTCAGATGCCGACTTCATGCCACAGCGCCGCATCGCGTTCGGCTTCGAGCACCTCCAACTCGACTGGAATCTTACCGAACTGAAGATTGTACATCGGCAATTGCCAGTGGCTGTTGAGCTGCCAGACATGATCGTCGGTCGCATCGTCGGACGGCAGTTTCGCGGCGATCAGCTTATCGAGCATTTCCCGAAACAGACGGCGATGGTCGTCGAAATGCTGGATATCGATGAAGTCGAGCGCCTGCCAGGTCTGGTGGACGATGCGCACGCCCTTGACCGTGAACATGCCGAGCGCCGCCATTGCTTCGGTTAGCAGCAGCGGAAGCGGCGGTCCGCCAAATATCTGCAGCGAGCACCCATCGCCGCGCGGTGCAGACCATTGTGGCTTGCCGTCCTCATGGACCTCGATGTCGGCGTACATCGTGGACTCGCGGCTGTAGAGCCTCCAGTTTGGAACGATATATTCGCCGACATAGCCTTCAAGATAGTGCCCCTGTCGCTCCTGATCGACATAGGTCTGAAGCTGGGTGACATCGACCGGCCGCCAGCCTTGGGCGTCGGCGTAGATCATTCGGCTGAGATGGTCGTAGAACGTCTTCACGATCCCCTTGACGCGCCGCGCGATGTGCTTCGATGGGCAGCGCACCAGGTCCATCAGGATCAGCACTTTGGCGGCTTCCTCAACCGCGAAGCCTTCGAGGACATTCTGCTCGCGTGAGCCTTGTTCGAGCAGCTGCGCCGCATCCCAGAAACTCCGCGCGCTGGCCGCGACGATCGGCAGGCCTTCGGCGATAAACACCAGCCTTTCCCTCTGGGAGAGCTGGGTGAGGATGTCAGCGCGGCGGTTGCCATAGGGAATGTCGGCCATTGTCGTTGTCCCTTTCCCGGCCTCAATAGTCCATGTTCACGTGCCGCTCCCAGAGCCGGCCGAGATGGTCGACCAGCGCCTCGACTGCTTCACTGCCCTGGCTGATCGCCTCGCCATATTCGGCGATACTCTTCGCGTCGAATTGCGGGTCGATGCCCCAAAGCACGAACTCGTTGGGCAATGCGAACGGGCCGCTGGTCAGCATCGCGTCAACATCATCAAAAAGACGACAGGTCTGTTCATGCGTGCTAGCGGCAATCGGAAAGAAGCTCATCTCCAGCCGCCCGCGATAGCGCGACAGATTGGCAGGGACCGCACCGATCTTGGGAAGATGGAAATAGAAAGCGCCGCCATCATTTTCGACGCCGCCGTGCGCGAGTGGGTTGCGGATCACGGCCTTCACATCGCGGAGCTTGCCGAGCAGGCTTCCGGCGGCGGCGTCGACCCCGCCGGCGAACAGCATTGCGAACCGTTCGTCCCATTTCGCAGAGAGGAACGCCGGAAACGCACCATTGGCGAGCGGCTGGCCGAGGAACGCGCGCAGCAACAGCATGCGGTGCTCGAGCCCGCTGAACCAGGCGTCGACCATAGCACCGGAGGCGTAGAAGCCGTGGCTGTCGGCTTTACCCTTCCGGTTGATACTCGCCACCGCGGCCTGAAGGCGGCCGACGTCGTTCGCCTTGTTCCCTGCTACCGTGGCGATCTCCGGCGGTTCGAAAGCGAAGGCCTCGTCCGCCAGGGCGCGGAAATAGCGATACCGATCCTCGTACATTCGCCAGCGGTTCTGGAGCGTCAGGTTGCCTTCGGCGATCTGTGCCGTTGCATAGAGTTTGAGAAGCGGTTCCAGCAGCTTCAATGAGGTCGACAATTGCCCCGACACGCGCGCCAGAAGTTTGGGGGCCACATCGCGCGGTGCGAGGATGCGGAAGCCGAATTTCCGAAGCGTGAAGCCGAACGGCTCTCCATCGACCGTCGCGAAGACGGTCCAGCGCACCTTTTCCCAAGGCCCGCTCGCGCGAAAGCCCATGATCGTGTGCAGCCCGAAAAGCACCAGCTCGGGAACCGGAAACAGCGCGCGATCGGGTGAATGGGCCATCATGGCGCGTTCATTGGCCCCTTTCGAATATTCGCTGCTGAAGCCCTTCAGGGCCTTGGTCATTCGACGCTTGAGCGTAGCCAATTGCTGCTGGATATCGGGGACGGGCGTCTCGGTCATTCCGGCTCTCTATCCGATGCGATCTCTCGGGGTCGCCGTGCCCAGGTCGCCAAAAGTTCGAACGGCGGAAACGGCCCCGTCGAGCTCAGCGCAACTCGCTTCGCTTTCCAAGGAGCCCAGCGGCCTGCACAGCAGCGACGATGGCCAGGACAACAAGTAGCGCCGAGGTTAGCACGAACAGTGCCTTCACATCATCGAATGGTCTGTCGGCATGATGCTCGTATACCTCGGCCAGAATGGCGACGCTGCGTGGCCCGAGGATGAGCGCGGCCGATACCGTCGCGACCATGAGAGGGAGCGCCTTGGTGAGCAGGACGGCCGTCGCCTGCTTACGCTGCGGCGTACGGTCGTCGCGATCCGGCTTGGGGATGATCGCGAGTGCCGCATTCACATCGCCCAGCCAGAGGCTGTAGAGCGCGGCGAGAACCGCAAGCACAAGGCTCGCTGCAGAGACAGCATCGGATAGATGGTCAGACGGATTCACGGATAGAGCGCGGCAAGTTCGTTTTTGGCACCGTTGGCAACGACATAGGTATCGAATGTGCCGGGCTTCCGCCTGATCGGCGCGCGCGGCTGCGTCGCCGCCGCGAGCTGGCCATTGAGAATCTCGACTAGAACGGAACTTGGATAGCGAGCCTCCCAGTCGCCCCCCGGCTGGGCCTGATTGCAGGCCGCGAGAAACTTCTTGCCGGCCGACACGACCACGCCCTTGAGCCGATTTCGATGGCGCGAAAGCGTCGTGCGCAGCAGCGCGCGCGCTGCCGACCCGGTCAGGCTGAAGAGCCTGGCAATCGTCTCGTCGGACGGGAAATCGGCCAGCGCCAAAAGGATCGCAAGAAGCCGTCGGTCGCGCGCGTCAGAGACTGATGTCATCGCCTGGCCGCCGAACATGTCGAGATATTCGCGCATGGCGGCCGGCGCGTAGGGCGCGAACTTCGCCTGCAGCTGCGGCACAGTGCAGCCGAGCGCGTCGGCTACCGCTGCCGCTTCTTCGTCCGTCAGATTGATCGTCGCATTGATCGTTAGCGTCGGCATGCGACTTCTATATCGCAACGCGCTCTGAGTGCGAAATGAACTCTTGTCGCGCTGGAACCATACTCGGGACGAAGAGAGCGACGGTGCCTGCCTCTGTCGCAAGGCTGCAGGTCCGATTCAGCGGTCGCTACGTGTTTCGAAGACAAGTACCGATCGCATAGGTTAGAGGGGAGATGCGTTATGTTCTCGATGAGAGCGGCCATGGCGGGGATCATTCCTCGGCGGCGGCGCCCGACTTTGCGGCCCAAACGGTTTTCCCTTTCGCTTTTGTCGGGGTCGACGATGAGGCGGGCTGCGCAAAGAGTCCCGAGCGGGCGCGGTCGTCCCCGCAAGTGATTTTAAGCAGAGGCAGTTTTGAAATTCTGCCATTCTGGGTCGAGCGACCGAGATTACAGCGCCTTCCTGACTGTCGGCTTCCAAGCATCCCATCGGCAGCTTCTGTCAGAAGCTGCCGTGCGCGATGGCTGATCTGAACGACCGGCTCTGGTCGAAAGCGGGCTCGGTCCGATCTGGAAGCCAGCAGGCATCCGACTCACCGAAGCAGGTTCGACTCGTCCGGTAAATAGCTGAAGCTTCCCTCGACGCTCTGCGAATCGGCCATCAAAATCACGTTGACTGATGCCTGATGGAACGTCAGAATGTGTCCCGACAGTTCGACGAAATTTTCGGCAAACTGTTGAATTTAAGCCCTTTATGGGCAGCGCGGGCGCGTACGGTGAATTACGTGCGCAAGGTGCATTTCGCTGGCCCACCCTTCCCTACGATCGATATCAGCAGGGATTTTGCTTACCATGAACCTCGCCGAACGCGGCGGTAAATCGTCGACATCAGCGCACGGTAATTGCATCACCGGTTCATCTCAATCGCACGGGAGCCGGCAACCTTCCCGCGGGAAACCATGACCGAAAGTGGGGACTTACCTGCCGCTCCCAGCTAACGGCCCGGATGGCGGCTTCTGTTCGAAGCGGACGTTGTTCGATAGACAGGGGGTTGGGCCACTAATGAGCAAGGCTGGCCGATTGCTGACTGACCACTCATAGACACGGTGGAAGACAAAGCAGCCCTTCTCGCCTACTGACCCTTAATCGACGAACCTAGATTGATCGCCGACATGATACGGACTCGGACATGACCTTCATCTTCCCAGATCTGTTCGTCATTGAGCTTTACATGCTCTCGCTGCGGTCCAATATAACGGTGGCGCTATCAACGGCGCTTTAGGTTGCCAATTCGAGGTAGCGGCAAAAGGCGTTGGCGAGTTGCATCTGGCGAGGCGTTCGGCACTCTGCTTCGAACAATCGCGGCGAACCCACCATGACCGACACGCATCGGGCCCGGGATGTCGCCACGTTCAGGCGGTTCAGACTATAGAGGAACTCCATTCCCCTGGGCGCGTCGTCATGTGACGAGCTGGTCAGCGAATAGATGGCGATCGGGGCTTCCTGCCCCTGAAACTTGTCGACGGTGCCGATACGCGCGTTTGGAATGCGCTGCTGGATCTCGAAGACCTGAGCATTGTAGGGCGCGATGATTAGGATATCGTTCCGGGCAATGGCGCGCGTTTCCCCGTGGCGGTCCGTCCAAGTCGTCCCGGCGGCAAGTATCGCATCGACAAGCTCCGTGACCGCCACAGCTTCTTCGGGTGAAGAGTTCTGATTGCCGATATGCTCAACCGGAATGAAGCGAAGCCCCGCGCCGCCCAACGGCGCGGCGTAAGCGATTGACTGATTTACGAGATCGGCACGCGGATGGAGCTTGTCCTCGTAAAACAGCTCCGACGTGAAGGAACAGGTTGCGGGATGAAGCCGCCACGTCTCAGCAAGGAACAGGCCCTGCTCCGGCGAGATGGTCTGATGACCATCGAGTAGATGGTTGAGCGCAGAGGAATCCGTTCCTTCGGGATGGCTTCCCTGCATAGGCTGGTCGAGCTGCTGCGGATCGCCCAGCAGAACAATCGTCGAAGCGGACTGCGAAACTGCGAGCACGTTGGCGAGGGACATCTGAGCCGCTTCATCGACAAAGAGGACATCGACGCTCTCAAAGGCATCGGGAGATGCCCAGAGCCAAGCAGTTCCGCCTGCCACCTGACAGTCTGTTCCTAGCGCCGCGAAGAGGTCAGGAGACTTGGTTACGATGCGCAGGCGATGAGCGTTGGGTTCTGCACCCTTGGGCTTTTGGACACATTGAAGATTCGTGCCCGTCTCATCCGCCACCTCGATGACCTTGTTGATCAGATTCCGGATCACGGTGTGGCTGTTGGCGACGATTCCGACCTTCTTATTGGCCCGAACTAGCTCGCAGATCATGTGAGCGCCTGTATGCGTCTTCCCGGTTCCGGGTGGGCCCTGCAAAGGCAGGACGCCCGTTTCCATCGACACTGCAAGGCGCTTGCCGGCCTCCAATGTGGATTCACCTGCGCGCTGAAGCGGCCCGCCTTCCTCGACGGCAGGGCGCTCGCGCAGCAGCAGGTCTCGGGCCGCGGCATAGCTGCCCGGTCCCACCATCCCGTGCTCGACAACGTATTGCGCCAGCCGCACAAGTGCGAGTTTCATCGGCTTCGGGTCAACATACTCGTGCGTGAACACAGCCTCTGGATGGAGACCAGCGGCGTCCTGGCGCTTCTTGATATCGATCGTCAGCTCTTCGAAGGAAACCGCGTCGATCGATCCGACCGCTGCGCCGCCAACGTTCCTGAGATCCTTGCCGGCCCGCACATCTGCTTCCTGCGGGGCAAAGCTGTAGCGGTGAATCGGACACTTATCCGTACCGCCCACCGTGGCGACAAACTGAAGGTCGGCCAGCCCCGCCTTTTCGTCACGAAGGTCCTCTGCCGGCAAGTCGCTCAAACGAAAGAGCTCCCACCAAACCGCCTTGTCTTCCCGACGGTGCCAGTCGAGCAACTGCGCGAGAAGCCAACGCGCATGTTGCTCAGCGGTTCGTTCGATAGGATCGACGGGAACTCCTTCGGAGAGTGCCTCGACGAGCGGCGTGATCAGCGCCAACCACTCGGCGACCGATTCCGCCGGCGCGCTTTCACCGGGTGTCGGGCGTTGCACGTTATTGCCCAGTTCCACCAATTCCGCCCTGCGGGCTTCGAGCCAGTCGCGCAACCAGCGTGTGGAGACGCAGTCGTCCCGGTTGTAGCTTTCGACTGTGACCCTGTCCGTTTCGGCGATGCCGTCCGGATCGTCGAGCTCAAGGCACGTCTGGAGGCGTGTCAATGCCAGATTGGCGTCGGGCAGGCTCGTATCACGCACAAATCCATAGAGCGGTTCTAGCTTCTTGATGGAGTAGCTTTCGACACCCGCGCGGATTCCCTGTCGAACCACCGTGAGCAAATCGACCAACACTTGTCCGCGCAAAAGCTGGTCTAGCTCCTCCTCGCGTGTCGCATAGCGGCCCATCAAGCGGGTGAGCGCCCCGCGCTCGTAGCCACCGAAATGGTAGATGTGCAGATCGGGGTGCTGCTCCAGGCGCGCCATCACGAAGTCAATAAACGCTTCGAACGCGGCCTTCTCCTGCTCGCGCGTAACTGCCCAATGGCCTTGGTAAGTCGGCGACCCGTCTTGTCCCGCAAAGTGATAGCCGAGCAGATATTCGAGTCCCTTCTCCCCGACGAACGGATCGCCTTCGAAATCGAGAAATATGTCCCCCGCGCTGGGTTCAGGTAGATGGGACAAGCCATATCCGGGCTCGTACGGCAGCAACTCTGCAGTGAGCGTGCCCGTATCCCGAGTGGCAAGTTGTAGCCGCGCCTGCTCCCGCAATCGAGTGATGGCCTGCGCGGAGCCGCGTTCCGGTTTCCACTGGAGCGGCAGCGGCATCTGGGCGAGCGCCGCCAACGTCATCACGCCGTGGTTGACCAATTCGGTCGTCTGGATTTTCGAGATGCCGGCCACGAGACTCAGGTGATCGTCGTCGCGACGCCTCTGATCGCAGCTGTATCGCCACGTACAGATGTCGCAATGGCTAGTCGGCTCCGGATATGTTTCGGGAGGGTCTTCGATCAGCGCTCCTACGAAGCGCTCTTTCACGCGGCGATAATAAGCCCCGAAGTTCGTGAGCCTGAATGTCTGCGGCACGAACTCGGTCCAAGGTTGAACCACGTGCATGAATTCAGGAGGCGTTCCTTGAACCGCAGCGAGCATCTCGGAATAGAGAGCCAGCTGCAGCACCGTTCCACCCTTGGTGTCACGTGACAGCTTGGTATCGATGGCCTCATAGGACCAATCTCCAAGTTCGCTGGCCCGCGGCACCCGTCGCAAGATATCAGCGCGCCCGACCCAACGGTCGAGCTCAAGTGCGCCCTGAACAATGATCTCCCGTCCTGCCTGCATCGCGGCGATCGTCTCGGCGACGGCTGCGTCGGTGATGTCGACTCCATCGATGAAACAAACATCCGCGCCAGCGGCATTCAAATGCTCGACATAGTCCGCCTCATGCTGCTGGCCTCTTGCCCACAGGATTTCGAGCAGCGGATCCCAACTCTTGGGTTTGACCAGCGCACCGTTGGCGACCGCCCGGTCCAGCTGAGTCAGGTGCCTGCAGCTCAAATAGCCCGAGAGGTCTGTAGCGCTGAAGCGCAACTCATCCCCGTTCAACTTCATGAAACGCTCTCCCCACCACAGGATAGCACAGAGTGGTCTTCGTGCGAGATTATTCTGATCGCCTTTGGTGGATCTTACAAAATCATCGTCGGCAAGCTCGACGACTGGTCCTTCACCTGGCAATGGACGGCTGACGGCCGTCGCCGGGTTCTGGCGTTCGATCGAATTGGTCGGCGGGATACAATGTTGGGCGATGCGCGCGGGCGAAATCAGGCCTTCTTCGACCGCGCCGGGATCAGCGGGAAGAGCTAATTCAGCGCGGAGTAGCTTGCGCTGCCACGCAACCGACACCTGTTCAGCTGGGTTAAAAGACCGCTTCCAGGTTCGACATCGCGCATCGCGAACGTCTTAAATTGGGCGCGTTGCCGATGGTCCGCTTCGCTCAGTCCGATCGGCAGCTTCCGTCAGGACCGGGCGTTCACCGGAGCTGAATTGAACGACCGGCTCTGGTCGATAACTGTCGTGTCGGAAGTCACATCGGGCTTGATCAGGAGCGCCAAATCAAGTAGAAAAATGTGTCCTAGACGGTTTTCCGATTTTCATGAAAATCGTTTTTGTACAGCCACTTATGGGCAGCGCGGGCGCGTACGGTGCATTAAAAATTACGCCTTTCAGGCGTGCGTCGAGACTCCCGTATGAGCCTGCTCATGCGACCATCCGATGTCCCCAAGGGGCATCAAGTGATTGATCAGATTCGGGGAATTCTCGCTTCGATCTGATCGCGATGGACCTCCGGGAGTCTCGCAAACACCGTCAAAATCCATGCCGCCCATAAATCCCCGTGTGCCCCCGGGATTTATCCCGAGGCACTCGCCCACCGGCCCTCTGGGGTCGGGAT
>Ga0207641_10002375_pt1 | contig 17360 bp, 31 predicted proteins | sample KBSSwiS62_FD_184306 | JGI IMG/M metagenome (GOLD analysis project Ga0207641, IMG submission 184306) | Switchgrass rhizosphere microbial communities from Kellogg Biological Station, Michigan, USA - KBS Switchgrass S6-2 (SPAdes) (version 2) | ecosystem: Host-associated > Plants > Roots >... | reverse complement strand
TTCTGATACAGAGTACATCATGTTTTCCACAGCCTTCCAATCGTCGAAACGAGTTGGCTGTACCCGATGCTCAGCATGCTCACACGGATTCTTCGTGTGTAAGATCTCCTTAATAAAGAACAGTATGGTTGTCACTACGTGCTCGTGCAACTGTTCACGCAACTTGGTTATTCTTTGCTCCTGAGCTTCAGACATGTTTGCGGCCCTCTGTATAATCAAACCACCATGTTGGTCGCACGGCGGGTTCAGACCATGTTACCTTTGTTCCAACGTCGTGCTTCATGAACACGTAGTAATTACGATATCCTTCCACCGGATCGCTGTTACGATACTGCGGTGGCATTGTCTGTGGCCAGTCGTTACGTAGCTCGTCGATAGGAATGGCCAGCGGTGAAGAAATTAACTCACGTAATAGTTCCCTGTAGGGCGGCAGCTCTTCAAACCGACTATCGTATTCGCAGTACAGAGCCTGCATGTGATCACGCAACCAACGATAGTTGGAAGAGCTAAAGCGCGCCCACTGCGCCCACTTATGATCTATCTCAGATGCACGCATGTTGTTTACAGCGTGCGGCACCCTGTTACGAGTTAGTTCTATACCGTCTAGATACACGTGCGCACAACTAAGCAACTGAGCACAGGCCATCAGTTGGCGCGGCACATGACAATCCATATGTGCACGCGCAGCTAAACCAGGGTCTTTGTCAAGCACAAAGATGTTCATCTATTCTCCTATGCACCTTTTATATAAAGCGTTTGCCCAGTAGGGGCTAACAGTTCCAGTGTAACATCAACTAAGCCTTCGGAATACTCAATTATAAATTCGAAGTCAAGCGGAAGTTTGCATCCAACTCGTTGTTTGTATGCGTCCTTATACAGCGCCTCAAGCACAACTGTTAGATTGTCTCCGCGCCGCAACCGCATCCTACAATATCCTGTTACATTAACGCCCATCAAAATAAACCGTCCGCCAACCAAATGGTTGACACGTACCATTCCTGGGCGCGCATGTCCGTCAGGCTCCTTCCACGTGTTAACACGTACACGATTGAACAAGCTGCCTATCTGCCACCAGTTAACGACTTCATGCCGCTGAGGCACCGAGCACCTCCTCGCTGTGGTTTATAACTTCCATCCACGCGCGGTTGTACTCTTTGATCATTGCATCCTTGTTATAGCATTCACCGATACGCAGCACCAACTCCCCGTTGTTCTGTCGTTCCTTTAGTGTGGCAGTTAGCCCGTAGTTGAGCGCACCACCATAGCGGGTGGGTCTATCAGTATCAGCATGCATGGCCAGGAAGCCGCACACACGCATCATCCCTACACCCATCATGCTACACAGGCGATCCATAACCAACGGATCAGCAGTACGCTTTACGCACCATCCAGCCCACAGAGAACCCTTTGTGCCGTCTGTCCAAGGATGGCTGCTACTGTCTATAACCCAGATCTCGAGGATGCGCCCAGCCTTTACCAAGCTGTCCACCAGCTTCATACCTAGTGCGGCACGCCACAGTGCGTCGTTGCTTGAAATGCCTCCATTGGAGGTTATATCCACTGCCAGGGTTACACGCTTAGTGGTAATGGTAAGGTGCTCTTCACGTTTCGGTACCGTCCACGCAATGTCCAGCTCACCGTTCCATACCCTGCTCATATCCAAATGGTCGCCGTGGTCAGACCGGTGTATCTTGCGTCGTCGCAATACCGCGCGACTAGGCACTGGTGGAGTTTCCAGCTCGCACTGTTCCAGCATGCGCTCCAACTTCTCCAGCAGCTCAGGCCATCCATTGTTTATCTTATCGACAATCGTTTGACCATCGCCACCACTTATACCCAACCAGTGGTCCATGTTGCCCATCCCGAAGCGGGCCACGCTAACAGGGTTCCATGGAGTATGGGCCGCCAACACGCGTATGTCTTCTTCAAACTTGTCGAAGCTTTCCCATTCGTAACTCAGCCCCGTCGGGTCCGCCCATCCGCCCCATTGGTATGCCTGCCCATAGATGCTGGCGTTGTTGTCACCCTTTTTGTCACGGTTATCCACAGGTTGGATTTTAACGTTGGGCAATATCATTTGTAGTGCTCCAATATGAAGCGAACGCGGGACAACAAGTGTACATCTCCCACTGTTGTTTCGTTGACTACTTCGCGCAATCGCAATAATATTTCGCGTGCGCGCTTAGCACGGGCAACGGCAATACGTGCACGCAGTATCCACATTTCAAACTCCGGCCACTCTTCGGGCATCAGACCGCCCTTGTTACCTGCCCATTCATCGACTGCGTTCTTCAGAAAGCTCATATCGATGGTAGTCAACGGCGCTTCCGGATTCAACTGATTTACTTTCGTTGGGTCGAATCTCTGCTCCTCTGCTGGAACCTTTCGCGCTTCTGTTGTCGACGCTGTCTCTCGTCCCGCTTTTGATTTTCGCTTCGCCATGTTGGTTTCTCCGGTTGAGAAATGGTTGCATACACTATCAGGTCGTATCTACCCATGTTTGGTACACGGGCGGGCTGTTCGTGCTTAACGAATACCCAGCCCTGACACGGATGTTTGCCGATGCACTGCTTACGACCACAGTCACAGTGCACAGCATCCGCGTTGCTAGGGGCTGGTGAGTTCTTCGGTCTGTTCCAAACAACAGTGTTCCACCACGCGATGAATTGTTGTTTGGTGATGCGCGGTTTAGGGGTCACGCTTACCTTCCTCCATGGAATTCCATGCGTTATACAGCGCTTCCACCTCATTAGGACTATCGGAATCTAACGAATCCAACGCGTCGTCTATGAGACTGTACACGTCATCCGACGATACAGCGCCCTTAGTAAGTTCGGACAGCTTATCGCATATCTCCAATATGCTGTGGTGTATCTTACGCATGCTATGCCACGAGCTTACGCTCGGCCTCCGTCCACCCGGTAAAGTACACCTTATCCCACTGGGCGCGGTCCCACTTGTAGCGTTGGTGCATGCGGCCCATCTGCTCAATCACCCGCGTAGACATGATGCGCCGAAGCTTCTGTTTGTTTATCTTATCGCGAATTTCCCATGCCCAGTTGCATACACTCGACGGAGCGAGGCTCTCCTCCACTTCTCGGCAGTAATCCAACGGCAGTAATCCAACTCTGAAGCGATCAAGAGTCGCAGCGTCCAGTTGATTGCGGCCCACATACATGGCGTCCGCACCGTTTCCATACGTATTAGCCGCAGCAATGAGCACAAAATCAGAATGCTTTTTGACCACCGGATTTGTATGTCGCTGTTCAACTGTATACGATGTATTGGCGATAGCCTTGTTGATGTAAGTGAATAGGTTAGGGTCGCCCGCATCAATCTCATCGAGAAGCATAGTGCCACCATTTTCGTAGCGCTGCATAAAGGGCGTCGGAACATGTTTGAATTCTCCGTTCTTACCGATGGGCAACAAACGACCATTGAACACCGATTCCGACATTCCTTCACTGCAGGACTGATCACTAAACTCCATACCCAATGCCTCGGCTAACTTAGCAGCAAGGTAGGTCTTACCGCAACCGGCGGGTCCAACCAACAGAATTGGGATACGCTCACTGGCCAACTCCACCATCGTTTTAAACTCTGGTGGCATCACCCCTTTCACTTTACGCTTGACGTCACCCTCCCTAATGATAATGGGAGCGCGCTTTTCCGCTGCTTCCAACACTGCTTGCTTGGCCAAGTCCCTAAGCTCGGCCTCTGTTTGCTTGAGCTTGTCGCGGATGCCTAACAGAATCTTGTCAACGGCGGTCTTGCTGGACTCTTCCAATCCCTGGCTATACTTGTTAAGTATGTCACACAACAATTCGATGTAGTGCGCTTCCTGATCCTTGGGAATGGTATCAGTTCCTTTGGGCGGGTCCTTTTGTAACACGATTATTTCATAGCCGAACTGTGCCCGCTGAGGCTGGGCGTCACACGCTTGTTTGAGCGCCGTACGTTGCTCTGTCGTCTTGCCCTGTAGCATGCCTAGCTGACGGCGTGCGCCAACAAAGTCCGCCAGCACCCACATTTGCGAGTTATGTAGTGTGCTGAAGTCCAAGTCCTTGATGCTGTCTGGAAACTTGGATCCCTTCTTACCTGTTGCTGCTCCAAAGCCCATGTTGGTATCCTCCTCGGATATGTTGTATTCAATCATTTCAGTATCAGTTGTTGGTTCTTCGATCATCGGTACCGGATCAAACACTAAGTTCGTTGGTGCAAACGCTTGAATTAGCGACGGATCCATTAGTGGCATATATTGATATTGATATGGATCAGAGTCCCAGCTAGTCATTGGTGGTGTTTGCCAGCAATCCAATGTTAGCATGTACGTGTATCCAGCATAAGCAAGCGTATTTCTTGTTTCAACGGTTGCTTCCACAACTTGAATCCGCGCGCTATGAATTTCTGGTAGAAACTTTTTCAAGTGCGGCTTTACATCTGCTCCATAGCGATTCAGCAAATCCTGAAACTCTAGAACTTCCGGCTGCGTCAGTTCTCCAGTAACACGGATCAGGCCGTTGCTGCGTCTTTCGATACGGTAGTTAAGCACGTATGCAGTTCTCCATCAAAGGCCGACTCCAAGACTGTTTCAAGCGCATTGCAACTGCACCACGTGACCAACAACTTTTGAACGCTGTCCTCCCCTGTGGCCAAGCATTCCAATGCGTTGTCATCCGGACTGGCAAGGTCAGTATCGATCATGTCGGTCGGTATGTAGTCGGACAGTTTGGCCGTTGCCAGGGTCTGCGCAGTTATTTCTGCGGCCAACATGGTTGCGCGCCATGCGTCGTTAGGGATACGAATGTTCTTCAGATCCTTTTCCTGAAGCGTACGATTGAGAATGCCGTTGTCGTAATACATCGTTACGATGGCACTCAGCACGTTGGGGTAGTCTCCAAAAGTTCTCATGATGCTTGCCTCTTATATTGATGTTTCCGTGTTTGCATGTGACCGAAGACGGCGTAGCTCTGTGCCCACACTGGCGCGTGTGGCAGCACTACCTCCACCAGTACCCTACGAGTTAGGTAGCGGTCCGCCGCGCTCTGACCAATGCGTCTGAAATACTCACTGGCCTTCATGTTGTTTTCCGATATGGTTTGTTCTTTGCTTGCTGATACCCGAACAACGCTGCGTCGAGTGCCCAAAAGGGCACGCTCTGTTGCGGGGTTAATACTGCGTCCAGTGTCTGAGGTACGCCGGGCACCAGTGCAGGTAATGCTTTACGCTGCACTTTGCGGTCTGCAGCGCTCTGCCCAATGCGTTGAAAGTAGTCTTTAGCTTTCATGGAAAAATCCTTTGAGCGCTGCTTTCGCTACCTTGTTTAGTTCGTATATCAGCCCAATCAGCATAGCTGATACAGTTCCCAAAAGAACACAAACTATAATTAGTGCGATTTTCATGACTTGACCACTCGCAGTTTCATACGCTTGGCAAATGCCGGCGCTACCAATGCCCACTTGAATCCGACTCGTGCTATCACTTTGTCCGGATGAAACTTTCCACACATAGTGCGCGCGGCGGCAACCGTGTTATATACCAGCGGGAGCGGTGCTGGTTTAGTACCGATAAGCTCGTCATAACTTTTTGCTGCCTCTTCGCGCTTCTCCGGCGTCATAAAGGAAAACCCTCGTGAACGACGTACTGCGTTATACGCTTCTCGACTGACACGCGACAAGATGCCGGGTTTCCATTCTTTGGTTATGTTAGGCATACGTCCTCCTGAACACTTCGAACAGCTTATCTGCAAACTGCCATGCCAACGACGTGTCGCCGCCCTGGCGGTCACTGCTGTTGTATTTGCCGTTAGTTGCATGCTCCAAATGATGGTACCACTCATGGAACACTGTTTTGATGTGGCCGCGCGCGTGCACGTCAATAAAACTGTTGCCCTTGGGCAAGAAACGGCAGCAACCGTTATGCTCCGGCTTTTCGACGGACACCACAGGCCGCTGTACACCATACTCCGCGCTCAGCGCGTTGCATATGCGCTGCGCTTGGTCACGCGTCACCTTATAGTAATACCCTTTGCGCTTTGCGCGTGGGAACATCCTAACAAGGGCCTTGGGACAGCGAATGTCCCATTGTTGAGTTTGGCGCAACATGCTAGGCCTCCTGCGCACAGCGCACACGGTACGTGATGAAGCCACGTGGATTCTTACGCAGTTCCTTGAACTCCTGGACGATGTAGTGCTTAGCTACATCCCAACCAAACTTGCGGCTCAGCTCGCCACGCGCAATGGCAAGGTTGGTGCGGTCGTCTTTGGCGTGTACCTGAATGCTCAGGGTGATGGATTGTGCAATCATGATGTTGGTCCTCGACTAGGATGGTTTGATTACTTAAGGTCTTCGATGTTGAGCATAACGTTGTGCGTCTGTACGCACGTGATTGAAAGCTCATAGCCTTTAGACTTTGGAAAGGCTTTAACAAACTCCTTGTAGACCGCTTTGCACATGCTGGCAGTCTTTAGAGATCGCTCCGCTGTGGCGAAGAAGTGCATGCCGTGCAAGCTAACGTTGATTTCGTAATACATGATGTTGGTCCTTTGGTTAGGATATGGAACTCGATGTTCCGCGAAGCGGTCGGCATTGAACCAATCCGTATGACTTCCGGAGTTTCACTGGCTACCGACCGCTTCACGGAACACCGGGATACTTTTCCCGATGTTCGCGTTTGCAAGTGTCGTACTGCTTCCCCGCCCCGTGCACTTGCTATGTTGTTACTTTGTAACCGACTACCTGGGATCACATGGTCTACCGCTCGTCGTTTGTCACAGCGTTATAGGCTGCTAGTTACGTTTTACGTTGTTGGTCGGCATGCGCTGCCTGTGGGTGGATGTTTCATCTTTCAGTTGATCGTCCCTTCACCCGCGCACCAACAGTGTTTCTGGCACTGGTGGTGATCCCTGCGCTTTTTTAAAGTCCCCGAGGCGGGACCCAACATGTTGTCAGTATGTTGGTAGTTCGGCTGCGCTGAGGTTTATCGCTTCTCTGCGTGTTGCGCACGGGTGGCACTGCCCGGAGCCCTGCCTGCCAGCTAAAGGAGCTACCCTTAGCGCGCCCTAGCGCCCTCCCGGGCACCGTGTCCTTGCGGCGCACACATATAATAAGGTGCACCGCGCACCAGTGCAATAGGCCAGCTTGGGTATTTTGGGCTTACAGATCAAGCACTTACACCGTAAATCGGTGCACGGGCATGCCGCCCCTGGCACCAGAACGGTACCAGGGGCGCATTTTGGAGGGCTTTGGGGCGCGTTTAGACGGTGGGCGCTACTGGGGGCGGGGCTACGCCAGCCACGGCGGCATCCGCCTTGTCGGACTCCGCACCCAAGGCACCAATGGCGTCCTGTACGGTGGCAACCAGTACGGGGTCCGCGCCTTGGGCTGCGGCCAATGCGTCCGCCAGCTTTTGGGCCAAGTCTTTATTGGTGGCGCTGCTAGAAGCAAGCGCGGCAATCAGCGCTTCTTCGCTTGCAACGCTGCGGTCGATGGCTGCCTTTAGCTGTTCACTTGCTGTGGTCATGTCTCTAATACTCCGTGTTAGATATGAAACTTCTGATGTTAGATTATAGATACAAAGTTTTAGTGAGTAAGCTATGTCACGTAGATCTCTGAATACTTTAAACATCCTCCTATTTCCTTATAACATCCAATGGGATCTTATAAATTTGAGCATACGGGTTCAATGTTGTGTGAGTTATCGTCATTTGATTATCGACTATATTCACATGCACGCACGTGTCCGAATTATCGTGGGCGCTAAGAGCACCATACACGTATAAAGACGTATCGAAGTCTACCTCTATACGCAACCGTTGATCACGTGGCAATATGAGCGGATTATGCCACCGCCATATTTCGCCCAATGTTCGCACTGTAAAATGCATCAGCAATTTCGAGTCTTTGGATTCAACTCTATATATTTTTACTTGGCCACTGCGCATCCTGGTTTCCATACCAACGGCTTCCATCTGGTTTATGACCCAGCACTGAGCATCTGTGACTGGACTGCGCGCAATCTGATCCCGTACGTATCCAACACGTGGAAATAACTCGTTCGCAGTATCTATCAATGCGCGCATTGAACAGTTACTCGCGGTTGATCTTTACGATCTGCTTGGCCAATGACAGATGCTCTCGTATAAATGTTTCGCGATCGTGTGCCGCAGCCGTAATAAGCTGGTGAGTGCTCATGCGGCTAGACTTCATCAGTTCGATGGCGAGGCGTTCAATATGCTCGTTATCCAATGTTTCATGGTCGGCACTTTGCTGCAGTACGTACAGCTCGCCGTCTATTGGAAGAGCCCTGGCCTCGCTATGCTCATTACGCAGCGCTTGCGTACGCTCCAGTTCTGCATGTCTCGCTTCTGCACTTTCGAATGGGGATAACGGATCTAACAAAGTATTAAGTTGTGGATCTACAAATCCTGGACAGTCGCTCATTTCTTTTGCTCCTCATCTGGCGTATGCCAGCTACGTTGCGTTCCACGCTTGCGATAATCTGGCGCGTTGCGAGTTAACTCTGCGCGTTTGGCCAACAGTTTTTCGTGTTGGACGGCGTCCTCTGGCCGATACGAAACATGCGATTGAAGATGGTACGGTACAATGTCCCCATTGCGCCACATAGTAAATGGGTCATGCTCTGACGTGTCGTTGCTCATACTCTATGAGACTCCCATTCGTGTTCCGATTGAGAATACCCGCAACTTAAACATGGACCTCCCATTATAGTCGGTGGGCGACGATATTCAGCACACGTTTTCTTGCGATCTGTAGCAACACTTGGCCACAGCCTATCAGCCAGTGCGCGCATCTCTTGCTTGATAGCAGCATTTATCTTATCGACGCGCTCATGCCCAAGCATGCTGTGATATTCAACACTGCTGCTGCTAGATGCAATCACAGCCAGGGCTGCGTACTGTTGCAGCAGAACTGTTCTACGCTCATCGTCGGACACTTTGATACCTCCTAACTCTGTACATGTGCGGACTCCTACGCGGTTGACCGCGTTTGCCTACGCAGGGGCTGTCTTTCGGTGCTTCGCAATGCTGACACGCGCAAGTGTGAAACACTGCTTTACGCCATGCGGTTAGGGTCATTTCCCCTTTCCTCCAAACTTAGTGCTGAACTGCTTGTAATGCTCCGCCCAATCCTTGTTAGTCTTACCGGTCCACTGCTCTGTATCCAGCACAGCATACAAAGTGATCTGTGGGCTATCCTGTGATAAGCGGACCTTACGCTTCTGTATACGGGCGTCGGTTAGATATCTTGCGAACTTGTTGGTTGTGATGGGCCAGCGAATATCTGGGTGACGCTTCTGGAAAGTGCGCAGCAGGTCTTCGGCTTTACGTAGCTGCCACTCACTTGTCACGCCATTAGCTGTAAACATATCCTTGGGGTCATTAACCAAGTCTTCCACAAAGCTTTCGAAGTGATTCATCGATACGTCGATGACCTGATCCTTATATTCCGTGTTAGGCGCCGCAGCCTTAGGATTGAAGTCTTTCAGATCGATATTCTGTAGATAGTGAAGTACGGCGCCGGCACCTTCCCCACGTATCCATTTATCAAACTCATCGTAAGTGCTTTGCGACAAACGTTCTTCTGGGGCTTCTATGACGAAGAATCGACGGTCGTTCTTTTCCAGTTCCAGCGCATCAGCATGTTGAGATGTAAGATAATAGTTGCAGTAGTCCGTTACGCGCACACGAGGCTGATATAGCTCGCGCATCTCAACCTTTTCACGGGTTATCATATCCTTGAGTCGCCCCATTGCTGCGCGACGATCTTTATAACTGGAAAGATAGATTTCGTTAGTAACCACAAACTGACGTCTCGCGGTGTATGAGTTGAACTGGGATTGAAGCGCGTCATTGTCCAGCCGATAAAAGTTGTCTTTACCATAAACAAACTCCATCACAGGATCAACGATGAGTGTTTTACCGACACCTTGTTGTTTGCCATGTACAAATACGGAGGATAGAAGCTTTGTACCTGGGAACTGCACAGGGTATGCCAACCACTGCAGAAACCACTTGGCGTTTTGTGCCGCACGCATTATGTAGTTAACAAGCTCTAGCCATTTAGAGGGCTTTTTCTTAGTGGGCTGAGTATTGGAGGGGCGCCAGATATTGAGAATGTTGTCTTCGGTCATCTCCGGCTCGCCAGGGATATACTGCACGTTCACCACGGTGCGTCTATTAGCGTTTTCTCCCCATAGATCGATGGCCAACTTGGTGCGCTTGCCATCTATCACTTCACTCCCCATATGCATAAAGGCCTCTCGCACGTGACCGAAGTTGCGAAAGAACTTGTTACTGATCATGGAGAAGTACTTTTCTTCGGCCAGCACATAGCACACTTTCGTATTTAGATCCTGTATGCGTGCGGTGCCTTTGTACTCAGATCTTGGGAGTGTGTTATATCCATCAACGCCGTGGGCAACCAAGTAGTCATCCAAGGCCACTTTGCCATCATTAATAGTTTCAGCGTCTAAGAAAACAAAGTGAATAGAGCCCGGGGCTTTCTTTTGGGATAGTTCCTGCGCCAGGGCGGACAGAGCCATTCTAACTTGGGCCTTATGCATAACATCGCTGTCATAGCATATTTCCACGGCTCGGTCCTTCCAGTCGATTTCCTGCAACTCTGGGAGCAGATCCCAATCTCGTTTGTCACTCTTGAATGACCACACACCACCGAGAGCGATGCAAGGAATGCCGAGCTTACAGGCAATCGCTGCTTTCTTTTCGCCCTCGGTTATAACAATGGTCTTAGTAGTATCCTTGGCTACGGTGCGCCAGTTAATATACGGCGGTAGATATACGTGTGGTGCGCTATTGGCCGGCTGGCTATATCTTTGCGCCCCTTCTACACTGGCGAACTTCTTTTTGCCATTTTCCAGGAACCTAACACGTGCATAGGTTATCTGTTTGCCAGCTATATCAAAGTACGGGATCTTGTAACTACTGCGTGCTTCCCCTACAAAATCCTCGGTTTCGTCGCGAGTTAGTACCTCCAGCTTCAGTCTTTTGAAGTCACTTTTGTCCAGTCCGGAACGCTCAAGATCTGCTTGCGCCGCTGCTAACAGCGCAGCCTCATCATTCTTAGGCATCAAAAAGCCCCCACAAGTGAACCGACTGACGACGTCCCTAGATCCAGCTACGGATACCCAGGCAAACGAACGCCATGTCGAGCGACAGGCGAGTGTGGTGATACACAGCCGCCAGTCGGCTCACTCGTGAGGGCTCGGTGTGTTGGTCACGTGCGATTGCAACCAACATAACAAACTCTCGCCGCGTTCCACGTGTGGTGTTTGCATCCCAACACTCGTAACAGCGCAACACTTGGAACCTGAACACGCTGCTGCTTGGGCTGGCCCTGCCTGCCCTGGCTTGGCCACTTGGGTACCGTAGCTTGCTGCGCATTATGCCACAGCCTAGCTTCCATTGCAAACCAACACCAAAACCAACACCAAAACCAACACCCCTCACCCCCGCTTAAGACTTCAGGTATATATGAGCTAGATCTCGCATAAGGGGCGTGCCTCCGTGTGTATGTAGGCGCACATGTGTATTAAAGGGTTTAACGGCGCATTAGCGCATGGGCGCATTCCAGGAGATTTAAGGATTATTTTATGCGCCTATATGCTGCGGAAATCGGCGCATTTTGTTGATTTGTAGGCTATCTGCTACAGGTTTTAATTTGGAAAAAGAGATGAGCGCATTGGCGCATTGGCGCATAAAAAACCTATGCGCCAATTGGCGCATGCCCTGGGCGCATAAATTTTGGTACTGTATTCATTTACAGTAGTGGTGCTAACATAACTCGTTATGTTGGTGTGAAGATTCTTTGATAGATAGAATCCGTAGAGGCGAAAAACTCCATACTTATATCATTATGGCGTGCCTACAAGTTGGATACTGTGGGGGTCAAATCATGACAAAGTTTCAATATCCGAGTTTGATTCGTGGTGTATGGAGATGGGCTGAGACCAACATAACGAGTACTAAGGAAATGCATGCGGTTGCTCCGTGTATAGAGGGCAAGTGTGAAGGACACCGCACTCAATTGCGAGCTGTTCTACACCATGCTTCTGACTTCTGTGCCAAGGCCGAACTAACTTACATCGATAAGCCAGATGAGAAACAGAAGTGCATAGGCTGTGGAGCATGGACCATTCATAGGGTTGCGTTTCATGGTTGTCCGTTCGATGATTTCCTGGTTGTTTGTTCAGAGTGTGAGCCTCGCGGGCTATTGCGCAGAAATCACTATTCGCGCCGAGCACTTAGTGAATGGTACAGAGGAGAGCGCTTGTTGCCCGCATTGCCCATCAGTGAGCCAGAATTAGCAACGGAGTTTAGAGTACATGCCCAAGTTCCATAAGAAGGGCCAACGAACCCCGAGCAAAAACTACACAGGAGTAAAGGCAAAGAATAACGGTACGCGCAAAGGCCCACGTAATACATTGCCCAAAGCCGCACGTAAAGCCCCTCATACGTCAGGATTTGAAACAGAGCGTGGACCGGGTCGCCCGCCATACGAACCAACGAAGGGGGATAGAGAATTTGTTCGTAAGCTCGTTGCATATGGAATGACAGTTGATCAGATCTGTAGTCTAATAGAGTCTAGATACGGTAACTCCATCAAGCCGGAAACATTACGTAAGTATTTCGCAATGGAATTGCACATCGGTACTGAATTATATGTGACGTGGTGCGCGGATAAACTGACTGAGCATATAAAGCGTGGCAATATATCTGCCACTATATTCGCATTGAAGACTCGTGGTCGTTGGGCATCCCAGGTTAATCTAGCCGATCCTAATGGTAATCCCATCCAGGCGCCCAACGTCATAGTAGCGTTTGGTACGGAGGATGATGACTCAGAAGACATAGGCAAACTGCTGGAGCAACACTGACTGTGAGTACAGAGGATGTACAATGGGCTCCACGCGCTACTGCGCCCACAGTAGTTCGTTTTCCGCCGAAGCTGAAGTATCTATTTAAGCCCAAGCGCTACAAGGGCGCATATGGAGGAAGAGGTAGCGCCAAGAGCTGGAACTTTGCTCGTGCTTTGATCATTAAGATGATCCAACTCGTTGGTCGTCCTAAGTCAGAGCAGATCCGTGTGTTATGTTGCCGTGAGTTTCAGAACTCCATTAAAGAGTCAGTTCATCATCTGTTAGAGTCGCAGATAGAGCTGATGGGGTTTCGTTCGTACTTTGACATAACAGACAGATCTATTAAGACGCTTTGGGGAAGCGAGTTTGTTTTCGAGGGACTGCATAACAATGTAACGAAGATCAAGTCCATGGAGGGCATCGATATAGCTTGGGTTGAAGAAGCAGAAAAGGTCAGCGACCGTAGCTGGGAAGTGCTGATACCAACACTGCGTAAGCCAGGGTCTGAAATATGGATAACGTTCAATCCCGATGCTGAAGACGATCCAACCTACAAGCGCTTCGTTAAGAACATCAAGGAGTTAGGTGATGACGCCCACATCATTAAGATGTCCTGGCGTGACAATCCCTGGTTCCCCGAAGAGCTACGCAAGGAAAAGGACTACTTGGCGCGTGTAGACGCCGCTGCTTATGAGCATGTTTGGGAAGGCGAGTGCCGTACTAACTCTGACTCACAGATAATGCGAGGCAAGTATGTCATCGAAGCTTTCGATCCTGCAGCAGATTGGGATGGCCCATATCAGGGAGCAGACTGGGGATTCGCTAAGGATCCAACCACCCTCGTTCGATGTTGGATATATGGGACCCGACTGTATATCGAGTACGAAGCATACGCAGTCGGATGCGATATCGACAAGACTCCTGATCTGTTCGATAATGCTATGCCCAATAGCCGTAAGTATCGCACTCGTGCTGACAGCGCACGCCCCGAAACCATCTCCTATATGCAGAGACACGGTTACCCTGAGATCGTGGCCGTCGAAAAGTGGGATGGCAGCGTCGAAGATGGAATCGCATTCTTACGACAGTTTGAACAGATCGTCATACATCCTCGGTGCATCCACGCGGCCGAGGAAGCCAGACTGTACAGTTTCAAGATAGACAAATTAACAGGAGATGTCAAGGCCGAAGTAGAAGACAAGCATAACCACATCTGGGATGCGATGCGTTACGCGCTCGCACCGATGATAAAACAAGCTGGAAGCGGATTACTCGCATTCCTGGCCAACAAGAAGAAAGAACGCGAAGAAGAACAAGCTCGCTTGGCTGCCATACCTAACAAAGTTGGTAGCAACACTATACATACGCAAAAGCAAACAGGCATATCGCAGCCTGCTATATTCCAAATGCTACGCCCGTCAAACGGGAAAGGTCAAAAACAGTGAAGTATATAATATCCATGTTACTCACAGCAGTGACTGTCGGTTTCGTAATGGAAAAATGCACTGCTGCAGAAGTTCCTATTGAACTAAATGCGCCGAAGGTTGAAGGTCATCCAGTTACTAGCGTTGTTGTTACGCAGTGCAATTTGATCGTTGTAGTGTATATGACGATGTCCGATGGTCGTTTGATACGACTGGATAAGTCAAACAAATTGCCGGCTGACCAATTGATGCAATTGGCATACAGCGCGGTACGTAGTGAACGCGTGGAGGTGTCATGTAACGAACGGGGAGGCGTGGGCTATGAGCGCCACGATCCTGTATGAAACTACCGCTCGGTAAAAAGAAAGCACGAGCTGAGTTGCGTCGACGTCGCACGTTGAAGCGACAGCTTGCTAAGTTGTTAGGTCATAAGCGTCTGGTGCGACCACGGCGTAAGCTGCCATTGGGCAATGTTCCATTTCCTATTTCATTCGTAGGGGTCTAAAACATCATGGGTACAGTTCGTTTGATTTCGCCTGCAGTTCAGATTTCTGGTGTCAAGCACGAGGGTACGGGCAAGACGTATAACGATGCGCCGGGCACCGCAGTTGATTACGAAGAGCACATTGCACAGCGTCTGGAAGCCAACGGCTACACGCGCGTAGCAATCAGTGGTACGACGGCGCAGCGGCCTGCCAACACTGCGCCCCCAGGCAATGTGTACAAGGGCCAGTTCTATTACGACACCACACTCACCAAGCTGATTGTGTATGACGGCAAGTTGTGGCGTGATCCGGTCAACGGCAACAGTGTATGAACGCTTTCCTAACATGGTTCAAGAACAGTTGGATCGGGAGGTTGTTTGGCAATGACAAGAAAGTCATTCCTATTATCGTTGCTTTTGTGCTTCTGTTCGTTATCTTTGGTGTTAGGTGCTCTCATGCTGGAGAGCTACATCTGGAGACTGGCGCACAGCTTGTCACCGGACGCGGTCCGTATATTGGGCTGTACTATACCTGGGCTGATCCTAGTCTTGCTCATGTTGGTTTCCAAGTTGGTACTTACATGTTCGGACGAACTGACAAGACGGAAAACAACTGGTCTCCATTCGGACAGATCATTGTTGGTCGCGGCCCGTTCAGTGCCGGGTTGGGATTTGCGTATCTACAGAACACTGACGCCCTGGACGGATCGCATCTCAATTATACCCTTTCGCTACGAGCTAGAACACCGTGGGACAGGGGAGCTATATCGATTCGACACGTTAGCAACGCTGGCACAACAGCTAGCAATGTGGGACGTAATACACTTGCTATCGACTGGAGGTTGCAATGAATCAGCTCAAGCGAATACAACGAGCGGTCGATTGGAAAGCAATGGGGTGGACCCCATATCAGCCTGACAACCTGCCGTTTGAAGGACAAACAGTGGAGGTCTGTCTTTCAAACAAACGAGTGTTGGTAGCGGTGTACGATCCGAAGTGGGAGCATGGATTCCACGTCAACAACGAGGCTGTACCCAACAGGCCAACGATGTGGCGCCCTATCCCTGCGTATCGCGCCAAGGCAGACAAGACGTACGTGCGCCCAGTGGAATTCGTTGTATGACGGATACTCCACAGCGCAGTACGTGCCCAACATGCAAGCAAGTATTCACCGGGGAAGCATCGCCAAGGACGGCGTCGGAGAATGCGTATGTACAACTGTTGGAGCACTTTAAGACAGTGCATGCAAACACCGGGCATACCTGTGGACGCCGCGTTGAAGGTTTTGCATTCAGGAATGATCCTCCTGCTTCTGATTTCTGGCGGCATACTGACGGCACTTGTAGTTATTGCGGGAGTTTGTCGCCTGCCGAATTCTTCAAGCGCGTCGACAAAGGAGAAGAAGTAACACCAACAGACAAACCATACAAAGTGTATGTTGGTCCAGACAACAGCAAGTTCTATTTCCAACATCTGTCTGACGATGGCAAACAACTGTTCATCGAGTACTTGAACCAACAAAAGTTCAAGCTCGCGCACCCAGGCTATTTTTACGTACGACCATACTTCTTTTACGTACGACCATACTTCGTAACTTTACAAATCAAAGACCGACAATAGAGAGACTTAGTATAATGAACACCATGCAAGACCAACCCGCGCCCACTCCTGATCTGACCCCTGAACAGCTTTCAGAGCTGGTTCAGCAGGCTGCCAACGCAGTTACTCAGCACTTGCGTCTGTCCGCACGCAATCGTCAGATCAACAACACGACGCGCATCGACAAGATACAACAGGAACAGCTAGCGCTGGTAACGCTGATGCATCTGCATATCGATGCGCTCACCAAGTTGTTAGTGGCCAAGGGATTACTGAGCTTTGATGATGTGAACAAAGCGTTGGTTGCAGAGTTTGCAACCCATGCTAACGAACTCGCGGGCAAGCCGCAACTTGTGGTACCACGGCGCTGAGTACAGCGCTGCATTTGTTTAACTAACGACGGGGTCCTTTCATCATGATGATTTACAACGTACAACGTCAGAACATCGCGCTGTCGACCACAGCCGACTTCATGACGATCATTTCAGGCGCGACTCGGTCGTTCCTGATTCTTGAGATCGACGCAGAAGGCGATGGCACCAGCTCGTTGTACAACGAGTTTGGTATCTATCGTGTTGGTACAGCGGGCTCGACCGGCGGTGGCGCAATCACGCCAGTGGCCATTGACTCACCCAACATGACGGGTACGACACCCGCCATTGCATTCAGCGGCGTGGTCGACACCACGTGGACGACGCAGCCAACACTCGGCTCGCTGATCCACCAGTGTCCAATCAACAACAACGGTCAACGCTACTTCTGGCGTGCGAACCCGAACCTGTCCAACGCCATTGTTTGTCCCGGCGGAGCCAACGCTGCCGGAACGATCAGTGTGCGGTCGATCACGGGAACGGGCAACACATCGATTCGTCTGCAGATCGCAGAGCTGTAATCGACAACGTGTTGGTTTGCGGCGTGGAGGCTTCGGCCTCCGCGCTGTTTTGTTAGGAGTGGC
>Ga0207641_10002364_pt1 | contig 17410 bp, 16 predicted proteins | sample KBSSwiS62_FD_184306 | JGI IMG/M metagenome (GOLD analysis project Ga0207641, IMG submission 184306) | Switchgrass rhizosphere microbial communities from Kellogg Biological Station, Michigan, USA - KBS Switchgrass S6-2 (SPAdes) (version 2) | ecosystem: Host-associated > Plants > Roots >... | reverse complement strand
GGCCGACATCAGCAAGCCCAACAAATTTGGCCATACTCCATTGATGCTCGCCGCCCGCGAAGGACGCGATCCCCTGGTGTCCCTGTTGATCGCGCTGCATGTCGACGTGAATTTCGAAGGCAAAACCGATTCAGCCCTTTATTTCGCAGTGGGGAGGGACCATCTTTCCACCGTCAAGCTGCTGCTGGATGCGGGTGCGCGTACCACCAGGCCTGCAGCCCCGCCAACCACCGATCGAACAAGTCGCCCTCTTCTGGCCCTAGCGGCATGGCGCGACGATCTTGAATTGATCGATGTGCTGCTGGCCCATGGCGCGGACATCAACAGCAGGGGCGATGACGGTAAATCGGTCATCGGCGATGCACTGTGGGGATCCAAACCAGAGACGATCCAGCATTTGCTCGACAAAGGCGTCGATCCCAATCTTCTCGACGACCATGGCCTGACCGGCCTGATGTACGCCACGAATTACAAGTTCGCCTTGGACGTCCTTCCTGCCTTCCTCAATCACGGCGCTAAAGTGGATGCGAAGGACAACAAAGGGCGCACCGCCTTGATGTGGGCTGCCAGTCATGGCAACGAACAGATTGTCCGGTTCCTGCTCGAGCATGGTGCCGATGTCAACGCCGCCGATGCGAACGGGGATACTGCGCTGATTTACGCCGCTGATCGTGGAAACACCGGACTGGTACAATTGCTCAAGGATAAGGGCGCGACTCGCACCGATATCCATATCATTGCGAAGGAGAAGCCGCCCACCTCTCTGTCGCCTGCGCAGTCTTGGGCGCTCGCCATCGGTGCCATTTATTCCCAGCTCAATGGACTCAATCCCTACCTCCTCGGATATGGAAATAGTGAACCCAGCGCCCGCGAATTGAAAGAGGACTGGAACATCACTGACCGCAACAGTTTTCTCAAGGTAATCAACAACCTCCTGTCCAGCGAGCGCCGTACCGGAGTGCAATCGAAGGGCGCGCAACTGGCGGCAATGACGGATGCCCAATTTGCCGCGGCCCTGGGACTTTTGCCTGCCGACGATGCGCCACACGTGAAAGGGCTCCGCACCGGTTACATCAAATGGAAGGACCGTGTGGGACTCGCCTGGGACCTGTGCCGCGCCGCAAATCTCATTAATATCGGCTACGACCTACACTACATCAACGAGCAGGAAGCCTGGGGATTTTTGCAGACCATCGCCAAGCAGACCCAGGCAGGTTTCGGGTCATGGCAGGAGATGATTGATAATTACCTCGATGGACGCGAGGGCTGGTACGGCGTGCGCGAACCGCATTTCGACGCCTGCGCCCAGCTTCTACTCAATCCCAACGATCCCAATAGTCCATGGAACCAGAATCTGTGGAAGACCGATCTGGGTGCTCCGGCGGCAGCCAATTGAGGAACCCTGGTATGAAAGGTTTTCGCTGATGCACCGTTTCGCGCTTCTTGCGTTGCTGCTCGTGAGCTTCCTTCCGCCCAGTCTTGCGCAGCAAGCTGCACCGGCGCCAGCGGGAGACGCTTCCGCCGTCGCGTTGCACAAGGCCTGTGAAGACGGCGATCTCAATCAGGTCAAGACCCTGCTGGACCAGGGCGCACCGATTGACGGGCCTTCGGGAAAATACGGCTTTACTCCACTCATCGCCGCTGCAGCCGATGGGCATCTTGAGGTCCTCAATTATCTAATCCAGAAACAGGCGAAGCTGGATACTTCTGACAAGGAAGGCAGTACGCCGTTACTTCACGCCTGCTGGGAAGACAAGACCGATTGCGCGTTGGCACTCATTAACGCGGGTGCTCACGTCAATTACGCCAGCAACGCGAACCGCACGCCATTGATGTACGCTTCCATGAAGGGCAACGACGCGATCGTGGCCGCTTTGATTGCGCACCAGGTCAAGCTCGACGCCAATTGCAATCAGGGACCGGCGGTCACCTGGGCGGCCTCCGCCGACAAATTGAGCACGCTCAAGTTGCTGTCAGAGGCAGGAGCAAAGCTCACGCTCATGCCGGAAGGCGGCGCGCCCGACGCTTATTCCATCCTGGCCCGTGCCGCCGGGAACAACGATGTCGACATGGCCAATTTTCTTCTCGAGCAAAAAGTGGATGTCAACACACCCAGCGCCGATGGAGGAACGGCCATCATGGCGGCAGCGGACTACGGCTGTACAAGAGTCCTTGAGCGGCTGCTGGACCAGGGTGCGGCCATTGACGCGCAGGACAACGAAGGCAACACGGCGTTGATCTGGTCGAAAGGTATAAACACGACGGACGCTCTCCTGAAACATCACGCCAACCAGGAACTGAAAAACAAGAAAGGAATGACGGCGCTCCTGGCTGCGGCGGAAAAAGGCAGCCTCGACCGGGTTCATGCACTGGTTGATGCCGGCGCGAACGTCAACGCGGCTGACCCCCAGGGCGAAACTGCCTTGACCATCGCGGGCGATCTCGGTTCCACGGAAATCGTCGAATTCCTGAAGACCAAAGGAGCGCAACGTACCGATGTCCATGTCATCGTCAAAGGCGCGCCCGATCCTTCTCTCTCTCCCGGGCAGCTATGGGCCCTGGCCGTCGGGGCGTACTATCTCCAGGTCAATCACATGAACACTGCCGTCCTTGGTGGTGGAGCCGGTCCCAATTCCGGGGTCAAGACGATGCTGAAACGGGATTGGGGAATATCGGACTATAACGGTCTGCTGAAAGAGTTGAACGAATTGCGCGATTCCGGTCATCACCGTGCGTATCAGGCCGCAGGAGCGAAGTTGGATGCGATGAAGGACGAGGATTTCGACAAACTGGTCGCGGATCATCCTGACGATGTTACTCAAATCAAGGCTTTGCGCGCGAGCTACCGCAAGTGGAAAGACCGGAGCGGGCTGGCTTGGGATCTCTGCCGCTCGGCCAATCTCATCAATGGCGGTTTCGAGAGTAATTTAATCGCGCGGCAGGAGGCCTGGGACCGGCTGATGGCAAATGCCCAGGTTGCCCAGAAAAATTTCACCTCCTGGCAGGAATTCAGTGATAACTTTCTCGATGGCCGGGAAATTTGGGCCAAGACCCGCTCGCCCAAGTTTGATGCCCTCGCGCAGCTGCTTCTCAACCCAAATGATCCGAACAGCCCCTGGAACAGGAGTCCATGGAAAACCGACCTGACCGCGACAACTCCGGGAAACTGAGACGATAATCCAAACGGCGATGTCCACCTTGCACCAAATCCGGCTGGTTTTGCTGCTCGGCATCGGTCTGGCTGGAAATGCCCACGCCCAACAGGCTTCGCCGCCCGATGTCGCGGTTGCGGCGCTTTACCGGGCCTGTGAGGCAGGCGACTTGGACCAGGTCAAAATTCTGGTGGATGCAGGTACGCCGATCAATGGGCAGACAGGCAAACATGGGAGCACGCCTTTGATTGCCGCTGCCTGCAATCATCTGGATGTCACGGCATACCTGATCACCAAGCGCGCCAAGCTGGACATTCCCGATTACGATGGAAATACGCCGCTGCTTTGGGCCTGCTTTAACAATAAAACGAGCACGGCGCTGACGCTAATCGCCTCGGGCGCAAATGTCGATTATCCCAGCAACGTTGGCTGTAGACCGCTGATGTATGCGTCCATGTGGGGAAATGACCTGGTCGTCACGGCCTTGCTGGAGCACAAGGTCAACTTCGACGCCAACGGGAGTCAGGGGCCCGCGGTCTTATGGGCGGCGATAGCCGGCAAATTGAGCACGCTGAAACTTTTGGTTGCTGCCGGGGCCAGCCTGAATCTCAAGCTTGAGGGCAATCTCGCCACTGATTCCATCCTGGAATATGCGGCCTCCCGCAACGATCTCGACATGGTCAATTTCCTGATCGACCAAAAGCTCAATGTCGATCTGTGCGGGGACAAGGGGACGACTCCACTCATGGCGGCCTCGGAATATCACGCGACCAAAATCCTGGAACGGCTGCTTGAGGTGGGCGCCAACGTCAACGCCCAAAATGTCAATGGCGATACCGCCCTGATGCTGGCGACCGCTGCCGACACGAGCCGGATTTTGCTGCAACATCACGCCAAGACGGAACTGGCGAATGCCAAGGGAATGACAGCCCTGATGGGTGCGGCCGCGAAAAATAACCTGGAGAAGGTCCAGGCCCTGGTCGAATCAGGTGCGGATATCGACGCGTCGGATACCCGGGGGGAAACTGCCTTGACGATCGCGGGTGACCAGGGTGCGGCTGACGTGGTGCAATGGCTGAAGGACAATGGGGCGAAGCGGACAAATGTCCGCATCATTCCGAAGGATCCGCCGGATCATCCACTCACCCCGGCCCAATCCTGGGCATTGGCGCTTGGGGCCATCTACACGCAGCGGGACGGCTACAATCCGCGGGTGCTTGGCAGTGGTGATACGGAGGAATTTGCCAAGCGCTCCCTCAGCTCAGCCTGGAAAGTGCATGACCGGGCCAGCCTGGCAACGCTCTTGAATGGTATGAACGACCGAGCCAACGCGATCATCGCTACAAACAACTTGGACAAAATCTCTTCTCCGCTCGCTGCAGACGATTCGACCGAATATCTTAAAGGTTCGGTCAAGAAAGTCTCCGAACTGATGGCGAAGACCAGCCGCGATCCACTGACATTTCGCCCGAGCGTTTCCTTGAGTGAGGACAAATTGCCTTTAAAAGGTTTTCTCGACGAAAAAAAACGCAGTGGACTTGCCTGGACCCTCGGCTGCTCCGTGAATCTCATCAACATCGGGTATGCCGCGCACTATATTGATCAGGACGAGGCTTGGGATCGCTTGATGGACATCGCCCGGACCGCCCAAGCCAATTTTGGTTCGTGGCAGGAATTCAGCACCAACTTCCTGGATTATGAACTGGTTTTGCAGATGAAGGACCGTCGCTCCGTCGGGTGCGCACAACTCCTGCTTTTGCCGAGCGAAGCGAACAGTCCCTGGAACCAGAACCCGTGGAAGACGGAGCTCCCTGCCTCCGTTAATTCCCCGTGATCAAATTGCCATTTCGGCCAGTTGTTCCTTCTCCCCGAAGACGGCGGGAAATTTTCCCGATTCCCCGTTCTGGAGCGTGGCCGCTTCCATGTAGCAGACGCTGAAAGCGCGCCGCGATTGCGAACTCCGGTTCACGTCGCTGGCATGGAGCAGATAATTATGCAACAGGACCACTTCCCCGGCTTCGAGTTCGACATGGACGATACGGTCGGGCGTGCAGATCGCTGCCGATTGGGCTTTGCTCAAAAAACCTGAGGGGTGGGTCGGGTTGATCAGGCCATGCCGATGGCTCTTGGGAATCACCTGCACGCAGCCGTTCTTGATCGTGGCGGGATCGATGGCGGTCCAGACAGTGATCTGCGGATCGCGATCCAGCGTCGTCCACCGGTCTTGGTGCCAGGGCAGAAAGGTGCCCTTGTTCGCCGGCTTGTTCATGAACATCGCGCGGAAAAGAGAGATCGGCGCTTTTTTCCCGTACGTCCGGGCGCAGATGTCCTTAAAGACCGGATCGAGCAAGTATTCGAGGAAAACCGGATCATGTTCGAGTTCCTGGATTTTGCGGTAATCGAGCGTAGCCCCCTTGAAACCGAGCGATTGCTGCCCCGCGTCCTCATAGGCACCCGTGGTGCTGTCGAGTTGCATGAGCAGCTTGTCGTAGTCGATCTTCGCCTTGCCCAGCATGATCTCGTCGATCCGCTCCTGCATTTTTCGCAAATGCTCGTCAGAGATGCGTCCGATTTTCAAATAACCTAGTTCTTCAAATTCTTTCCATTGGGCGTCGGTCACGAATGATAACATGGTCTTTTTCCTCGTTGGTGATGGGTTGGGATGCCTTCTTTGGGGACTGAATGCTGCGATCCTAATCCTTGCCGGAGATTCTTTCTACTCGAACAAACAACAACTTAGTGTAATAAACGAAACTCATGCCCCAGACTGTCGATCCTCTTTCCGGGCGGCTCAGTTCTTCCTATACCACCGGGATGCGGGAATTTTTCGCCCATTACGAGATTGAGATCATCTATTGCACCTACTGGAGAAATCGCGCCCCGTGGAGCGTCGAGACGAGAAAATGTTTCGACACCTTTTTCCTCTTTCCTGTTCACGGCAAGGTGCGCGTCACGCTGGAGAATGGGTGTCCGGTGATCAGTCCGAACACTTATCTCGCTTTACCGGACGGAGTGCAGCACGCCCTTGCTTTGGAAAAAGGCCTCATGCACCTTGAGCAAATCTCGCTGCATTGCCGCATCCAGGACCGGTGGGGCCGCCCTTTTCTCTCCCGTTTCCATTCCCCGGTGGCCAAGTTGCGGGATCCCGTACGCTGGCATCGTATCCTCGCCGATTTCGCTTCCCTGATGAGTGAAGACCCTGAAGTGGGCCGGTACCGCGGCAAAGCCCTGGTTCAGGAACTTCTATCGGATCGCCTGCTCGAGAATGAAAAGCTGGCTCCCCTCAATCGCGAAGGCGATCCCAGGATCGAGCGCGTCCTGCAGCGCATGAAGGAGGAGCTGGCCTCACCCGGACTTTCCATCGAGTCTCTCGCCGCTGACATCGATCTCACCGCAACCCAGATGCGCAAACTCTTCCGTCGCGAAACCCGCCGAAGTCCCAAACAATATCTTAACCGGCTCCGGCTGGAAAAAGCGGTCCACCTGCTGCGTCATTCGACCCAGACGGTGAAGCAGATCGCCTTCGAATGCGGTTATGTGACGGACAACTATTTTCACCTGGCCTTCCGCAAGGCCTTTCATGTCACACCAGCTGCTTACCGCGAAAAAGAAATTCTTTGATCGGACGAGGATCTCAGGCCGCCCCATGCCGCGCCAATTGCTCCCCTGCCTGCCGCAGCCACTCTGCATCCGGTGTCGCGTAGGGCCGGAACGTCTCGAGCAATCCCTCGTGTTCGTTGTAGAAAAGAGCACGGTGCAGCCCGAGATCGCTCGCCTTGGGCGAATCGATCAGGCTAGCTGAGTCGTTCGCGCTCATCTGAAACAGCACCCGCATTTCAAATTCGCTCAGCGCCTTGCGGTTCATGAAACGGTTCAGACTGTTAAGCGTGTCGACTGTTGCGATGATATGAATACCGTAACCGCTTCCCTCCGAGATCAACTTGTCGAACTGCGCACCGGGATCCGGCCCGGCATCGTCGCCGCCGCTTGAGAAACTGAAGTCGTCCTCGTGCTTGAGCTTCTTGAATTTGTGCAGGCCATGGATGAGCAGGAAGATCGTCGGCGCCTCGTGCACGGCAACCTCGCCGCTGCTGCGGGCCTTCATTTCCGCGGACAAATCGTCGATCGCTCCCGAAATATCGTGGCCTTGCACCACGACGATCTCGTGCGGAACGGATTTCACGACCTGGTCCAGCAACTCCGCTTCCGCCGTCCCCGGGGTGGTGCTCTGGAAAAGGACAAACTTCGCCGTCCCCTTCGGATATTGCGCCGCGAGCGCCAGTAACGACACGCCCAGCATCATCACCGAGGCCTCTTCGCGTTGTCCGATGATCAGCATATGCTGACCGCTTTGCCGTTGGAATGAAGCTTCCGTCGGGCCCTTGATCGAGTTCGGTGCGCCCAGCCAGCATCGCGCAATATGCGGCATCGTGGCCGGGGTCGTCTCCAGCACGGAACGAAGCAGTTCGTTCTCCCGGATATCGGAAGGAGCATTTCCTTCGAAGACAATCGGGTTGGGGTACTTGTGCCCGCTGTGCGCGGCGAGCTCGGTTACCTTATCGAGCCACTGGTCGCGCTCCTCATCCGGCAGCCAGACGACCTGGAAGGGGCTGTTCCCCTCAATGGCACCGGAAGCGTCATTGTAAATGCCCTCACCCGGTCGGGTGAGCAACCGCGGTGCCGAGTTGTTCTCGTCCATGATAAGGTGCGCATCGGCTTCGTTGCATTGCAAGGCCACACGGATTGCCATCTGTCCCAGTGTCGCCCGCGCGAGCGAATATGCGCCGCCCAGCGTCTGCGAGCCGAGCAGCACATGAATGCCAAATGCGCGGCCCTGGCGCACAATCCGGTCGAACAACAGGGACGCACCCTGTGCGATGGCATCATCGTCCACGAAAAATTCCTGGAACTCGTCGATGAGCAATAACGAACGCGGCATCGGCTCTGTGCCGCCCGCCCGCTTGTAACCGGCCACGTCCTGCACGCCGAGCTTGCGGAACATGTCCCCGCGCCGTTTCAATTCGGCATCCACGCGCTGGAGCACGCTCAGGGCGAATTCGCGGTCGCTCTCGATCGCCACCACTCTCGCATGTGGGAGATGCTTTGTCGCATAGCACTTGAACTCGACGCCCTTCTTGAAGTCGATCAGGTAAAACTCGACCTGCTCCGGGCTGCACGCCAGCGACAAGTTTGTGATGATGACGTGGAAGAGCGTCGATTTGCCCGAACCCGTTTTGCCCGCAAACAACGCGTGCTGCCGCGTCCCTTTGCCGATGGCGAGGAACTGATGTTTTGTCGCCCCGGTGCGCCCCACAGCGATGCGCAGTTCATTGGTCGTCTCGTTCGTCCACATCTCGTTCGGCTGCGGTGCGATCTGGGAAAAGGGAACCTGCACGCGGTTCGAGTCGATGCTCGCCTTACCGATCTTGTGCACCAGCTCGACAGCAAGATCGGGATTCGGTGGCGGATCGAAGGCCAGCGTCGCACTGATCTCCTGCTGCTCTCGTCCAAGGGAAAAGCCGCCTCCGCTGCGCTGCAGGCAGACGCTGCTCTTGCGCAATTCATCAGGTACGAAGCCGTCGGGCATCGGTTGACGCTGGTCCCAATGCACCAGCGTATAAATGCCACAACGTGCACCGCTCGCGGCGATGCTCTGCAGGCGTTTCGCTGCGAGATCGCTGAAGTTCGCTGGAAAATCGGCCACAACCAGGAAGTGATATTTCTCCGCGACGCTCCCGGCCTGTTCATTGTACTCGGTGATCGTCGCATACTCGTTGCGCAGGTACATTTGGATGACCTTCTCGATATGCTCGCCCATCTCCGCGAGCCGTTCCTCGATCTGGTCCCGCTGCGTCCAAATGCGCCGGTTGATGATCGCCTCCTGATAGTCCGCGAAGAACATCAGTCCCGCGAAACTTTGTCCCAACCCGACCGGGTCGATGATCGTGAAGCTCAGTTTGCCCGGCGGCGTGGTCGAGAGCAGCCGCAGGACGATATTGTTCAGTGTGTCGAGCACCGTGGCGCCGCCCGATTCCTTCGTCTCGAAAAGCAGCGAGCCCTGGTAGGGAAACGAAAGCGCCAAGGGCAACGAGACCTGTGGCGGTCCCGGCAAGGCGAGACGCGGGTCCTTCGGTATTTCCGCAGGGTTACGCGCCAAGTCGAGATCGAGATGGCCAAACTTCGAGGCCGAGATGAATTCCGTCGGCGATGTCCAGGTGTTGACCAGTGCCGGGTCCCACGCCGGAAACTTGGCCGAGACCTCCGCATTCTGTGCCTGGATGGCCTGGTAGAGAGGGAAAATCTCGCGCTTCCAATCGGCCTCGATCTGGTCCCATTGCGTTTTTTCCTCGCCGCCTAACGAGCCGACTTCCGCCGTGCGGGCCCCTGCGATATGTTCGCGGACCGCCGCGAGTTCGCCCTTGAACCGTTCGAGCCAACCCAGTCGGTCATTTTCGAGATGACCGAGTTTCCGTTGCAGGATGGCGTCAATTTTTCCGGTGATCCGGGGCGTCTGCCGGTCGACCTTCGATCGCACCCTGTATTCAAAGTCGGACTCGACATTGCCCGACTGCGACCATTGCTCCTGGATACCTGCATAGAACTGGTCGTACTCCGCCTGGATCCGCTGCTTTTCGGCCTCGTATTGTTCGGCGGTGGCGGGGCTGGCATCGCTGCTTGCGATGATCCGGCGCGCTTCTACGAGCGCATAAGCCAGGGTCCGGGCGGTCGGTTTGGATTTAGAGTAGCCGATATAATGAATGGCCCAGATAACGCCGAATACCACGACGGAAATCCCGCCCAGGATGTAGGTGATGACATCGGGCTGAAGTTTCAGTCCAAAATAGAGTCCCGCATCCACCCCCGCGATGAGCAGGAACCAGACGGGAAGCGGCGCGTAACGGAAGAAACGGGGAATGCCGAAGTGGTCGAACTGGTTCAGTTCCTTTTCCGCCGTCTCCAGGTGTTGCTTTAATTGTTCCGCCGGAAGCACCCCGGTTTCAGTCGGCTGCGTCTTTCGGCGGAGCAGGCTTCCCAGCGAAAAATAGCCGCCGAAACTTTTCCGGGCATGGCGGGAGAGATTGATGAAGGTGACCTTTTGCGCTTCCAGATTGGGGACGTAGCCCGGGAATGCTGCATCATTCGCCTCCATGTTCGCCTTCATTTGACGTTGGGCGCGGTAATTGCGCATCTGCAGATCGGCCAGCCATTTGCCCTTCGCCTCCTGCGCCCGGGTGGGCAGGTTGCGGAGCGTCGCAGTGCGGTGTTTCTCGGCGCGCGCGCGCCGTTTTTCGAAGCGGGCCTTGATGCGTTCCGCTTCCGCCGCGAACACTTTTTCCGTCTCCGCGACCTGCGCGGCATAGGTCGATTCCGCAGCAGTCATTTCCGCTTCGCCCGCGTGTCCCGCGGCATGGCGGCGCCGGCTCAGGTGACGCGCAATCTGTTCCTCCCGCTTCGCAAAACTTGCGACCGCCTGTTTCAGGCTGGTGAGAAGTTCGAGGCTCCGGGTGACTCGCAGGTCAAGCGCGTTACTCACAGTCACTCCTGATCTTCTTCAGCAGGAGGTCAATCTCCTCCATCACCGTGAGGGCGGTGGCAATATGACCAGGCAGCGGCTCAAGGTAGCGTTTCTCGAATTCCTGGCTTTTACTGTCGTGCCATGAGGCCTGCGTCTCCTGCCATTGCAGGTTCAGGTTTTTCATCGACTGGACAAGATTGGCGGCGCTGCCGGCGGCGTTCATGACTGCCCTCCCGGTGCAGATTCGGAAGGTATCTCCGGCGCGGGTGTCGAGGACGCTTCTGCTGACGGCGCGGGCGCATTCGCGTAGGCATCGAGGATTTTGGTCGCGTTGGCCAGGAAACCGATCGCCTTGGGGATGTCGGTATCGAGATACTGCCGCAAGCTTTCCAGCCTCTTGGCCAGGGGATCGGCGCGACTGTCAAAATTCTGGTTCCAACCCTTGATCCGCCGGAGCTTGTCTTCCGCCTCCGTGATCGAACGCCGCACCTTCGCGACTTGCGCCTGCCGGGCCGCCAGGGCCGATTCGTTGTGTGTGGTCAGTCGTGCGCTCGCCAGCTCCTGCTCGGCTTGCTGGAGCGCCTTCGTTCTCCGGCGAAATTCACCTTCCCAAAGGCTCTTCTGGTCGTTTTGCAGCCACATCCGCGTGCGGCTCACTTCCTCGGCCACCTCATCCACTGACTTGCGCGCCTTGCCCCGGAAAATAATCAGGCTCGCCCGGAAGGTTTCGAGCGCATCGGTCGAGGAGACATTTGCCTGGTTGGCCATAAACGAAAAGGCTAACGCTGGTCGAGGTATTGTTCGATCCGCTGGGCCTTGCGCAGCAGGAAGGGAGTTTGCTTCTCCGAGATTTCCACGAACTTGCGCAGTACTTTCATCGTGGAGATAAACTCTTCCGCGAATTTCGCATGGTCCTGGTCCTGCCAAGTCGTGCCCAGCGCGGCGAACCGCGATTGCAGCGATCCCGCTCGCTGCTGGACATCATCGTTGAAGCGTTTCAATTCCGCTGCGAAACGCCGGACCTCTTCGGGGTCCATGATTGCTTGTGCCATAGAATTTACCTGGGATGGAGAGATTAGGTCAGTGGGGGAGGACGCATCAAGTGATGCCGGAAACGGCTTTCAGGTTACCTCAAATTTAGGAGTGCCGGATTGATTTGTCCATCATCGTCCCGAACAATTGAGCGCATTACGACAATGTCATTACATTTCTATACACGTTACGAGAAAGTTTCCACGCAAGGCACGGTACTTGCAGCCGGTGTCGTCCGAAGCTAATCCTTATATTGTATGAAACCTGTCGCACTTATCATCCGGGACGGTTGGGGCATCAGTCCGAAGGGCCTCACCGCCGCCAAGCAGGAGGGCAACGGCCCGCTCCTCGCCCATCTTCCCTTTCACGATTACCTCTATAAGACCTACCCGCAGAGCCGCCTCAGCGCCTCGGGCGAGGACGTCGGCCTTCCCGCCGGCCAGATGGGCAACAGTGAAGTCGGCCACCTGAATCTCGGTGCGGGCCGCATTGTTTACCAGGAACTGACCCGGATCAACAAAGCCATCACCGATGGCACGCTGGAGACCAATCCCGCCTTGGGGAAATTTTTGGGTGAATTAAAGGCGAAGAATGCTGCCCTCCATCTCTGGGGACTCCTTTCCGACGGCGGCGTCCATTCCAGCCAGGAGCATCTCTATGCGCTGGTCAAGATCGCCAAGGACGCAGGCATTGCTCCGGACAAGATCTTTATCCACGCCTTCATGGATGGCCGCGACACCTCCCCCACCGGCGGCGAAAACTATCTGGCGGAACTCCAGGCCAAGCTGAAGGAGATCGGCGCGGGCCAGATCGCCACGGTCATTGGTCGCTATTATGCCATGGACCGCGACAACCGCTGGGAGCGGGTCGAACTCGCGTGGAAACTTATTTTTCTCGGTGAAGGCACTTATACTGCCGACCCGGTCGCTTCTCTGAAGGCCGAGTACGCCAACAAGAAGACCGACGAGTTCATGCCGCCCTATGTCTGCATCAAGGAACCACGTCCTCTCATCGCCGAGGGCGACGGCATCCTTTTCTTCAATTTCCGCGGTGATCGCGCCCGCCAGCTCAGCCAGGTCGTGCTCCACGCCGACTTCAAGGGCTTCAACCGGACTTATTTCCCCAAGGTCAGCTACCTGCAGATGACCCAGTACGACATCACATTTGATGCGCCGGTGATGTTTCCGCCCCAATCGATGAACCATCTGTTGGGCGATGTCGTCGCGGCCGCCGGCAAGCACCAGCTTCGCATGGCCGAGACCGAGAAGTACCCGCATGTGACTTATTTTTTCAATGGCGGCGTGGAGACCCCGAATAAGGACGAGGAACGCGACATGGCGCCGTCCCCCAAGGTGGCCACCTACGACCTCCAGCCCGAAATGAGCGCCATTCCGTTGACCGACAAGGTCATCGCCCATCTCGACACCGGCACCTATGACCTGCTCATCCTCAATTACGCTAATCCCGACATGGTCGGCCATACCGGCGTCGTCCCGGCGGTGATCAAGGCGGTTGAGACGGTCGATGCCTGCCTCAAGCGGGTGGTCGAGAAGGTCCTCGCCCTCGGCGGTTGCTGCCTCATCACCGCTGACCACGGCAACTGCGAACGCGAAATCAACGACGACGGCACCCCCAACACCGCCCACACGACGAACCTCGTCCACTTCATCTACGCCGGCCCCAACGCCGACAAGGCCCAGCTGGAAGACGGCATCCTCGCCGATGTCGCCCCCACCTTGCTCTATCTCCTCGACATCCCCAAGCCGCCCGAAATGACGGGGCATAGTTTGGTAACATTCAAAAAATAACCCTTCTCTTTCCGTGCCGTCATCCTGAGCTTGTCGAAGGATCAGTTCAGCCGCCTTTTTGACATGACCTACCTCCTCTTCAAGAACCTGGTCCAGTCTGATCTCCAAAAGTACCCGGTCGGCAAGACGTGGAAGGAACTCAAGAGCGATCTCGCTCTGCCCTACAACCGTCCTTGTCCTGAATGGACCAAGAGGCTCGAACGCGAAATCGGCCTTACCCGACAAAAAGGCGCAGCACGCGAATTGATCTGGAGCGTCAAAAAGAAAAGATAAACCGCATGCTTATCGACACCCACGCCCACCTCGATTACACCGACTACGATCCCGATCGTGCCGAGGTGATTTCGCGCGCCACCGACGCGGGCGTGACCGAGATCATCTCCATCGGCACACGCATCGAGTCGAGCACCCGCGCGGTGGAGCTGGCCGAGAATTTTCCGAACATCTGGGCGACGGTCGGCATCCACCCCTGCGATGTCATGGAAGCCCCCGATGACCTCGTCGACCGTCTGCGAGTCTTGGCGCAAAGTACACGCGTCGTCGCAGTCGGCGAAGTCGGGCTCGATTATCACTATCTGCCAGAGGACACGGGAAAGGTCGATGAGATCAAGCTTCGCCAGGCCGAAATTTTTCGCGCCCAGCTCACCCTGGCCGCCGAGCTCAATCTCAACGCCGTCATCCACCAGCGCGATTCATGGGACGACACCCTCGCCATCCTGAAGGAATTCACTGGCAAGGTCCGCGGTGTCTACCATTGCTTCGGCGGCACGCTCGAACAGGCGCAGGAAGTCATCGCCCTCGGCCATCTCGTCTCCTTTACCGGTATCGTCACGTTCAAGAATGCGCGCCAAGTCCAGGCCACCGCGCAAAACGTCCCTTTCGACCAGTTCATGGTCGAGACCGACTGCCCTTACCTCGCCCCCGCCCCGGATCGCGGCAAACGCTGCGAACCAGCCCACACCCGTCGCGTCGCCGAGCAGATCGCGCAGTTGCGCATGGTTCGCCTGGAAGAAATCGCCGCCCGCACGACGGCCACCGCCCGCGAGTTCTTCAAATTTGCGCGGTAGACTCGACAAGCCCGCAATCGTGGGCATTTTATAAAAATGAAAGCGCTTGAAGAAGGAAAGGAATTGCAGCTCGATTTCACGAAGCTGCAGAAGATCGCGCAGACCGGCCTGCCGGTCCTGCCCGTCGTGGTGCAGGATGCGGACTCGAAGGAAGTGCTGGTCGTGGCCTATTCGAACCAGCAGGCGCTGGAGCATTCCCTGAAGACAGGCATCGCCACGTTCTGGAGCACCTCCCGCAACGAGCTTTGGATCAAGGGCAAGACCTCGGGCGATACGCTGGAACTCGTCGATGTGCGGGTGAACTGCGAACAAAACTCGCTGCTTTACCTCGTGCGCATGCAGGGTGGCGGCGTCTGCCACACCAAGGACGCCAGCGGAAAGACCCGCAAGACCTGCTATTACCGTTCCCTCAAAAAGGACGGTAACCTGAATTTTCTCGGTTAAAGCAACCGGGGATTATTCCCGGGGATGCTCGTGCTGGTGCTTGAGAAAGCGAAGGAGGCAGATGGCGATGAACGTGGTGATTGCGAAGCCAACGAGCATCTCGGTCGCCCAAGAGGCGTCGACCCACGAATAAACGAATCCGATTGGTTTGGTGTCCATGGTGTATTTGGGTTGTTACCTTCTTAAGCAAAGAAGAGACCAATCACGCTTGCCATTCGGCTTCTCCAAACCGAAAAAAGGGTTACGGAGATATTTCCCTCTGGAATTGGCCGAATTAAAAATGAAAATGAGGCAAAATATTACCAGCAAAAAGCCTGAAACAGATTTAGAAGTTTAAAAAGAGGCAAATAATGCCGGGTAAATATCGCCGAATAGGAAATTTAGACAAATCGACGTTCAATCCGTCTTCTTCGCCATCTCCGCCGCGTAGGCCCGCAATTCACCGTGCTCGTCCTTTACCCGAAGGTCATCCACTTCCGAGATCTTGGCAGCGGAATTGATATGGAGAAGTTGGGTATACGTTGTGAGAACCTGTTCCCAACCGGCATAGACATCATCAACGGCATGGCCGCCTTTGAGCTGGGATTCCAGATTTCCCGCGACATAGGCCGCAAGAAGGATCTTACGCGTATCGGCATCGGAGGCGTCCTTGTCTTTCTTCCAGGGGACGACGGCCTTCGAGATGGAGATATGAACGGTGGGACTCTTCGCCGCGAACGCCATGAAAGTCGAAGCGGCCGCAAAGCCATCCTTGCTGGTAGGGTCCTTCTGGAAGACATCGATGGCTTTGAGCGCCTGGGCCTTGGTGATGTCGGCATCTGCGGCGAAGGTCGAGTCATGCCCCGAGACCAGCAACAGCAGGCCAAGAAAAAAAGCGGAAAGAAATTTCATGCCGGACGAAGAGACACTACCGCAAGACAGGGAGCTTGTCATATTTTACGGGCGACGAAAGCGAGATTGTCGCTGAACAGGCGACCCTTGAGCAGCCCAAGGGAAAGACTTTGCCAGGAGAGATGCAGCTTCGGCATCAGCCCGGAGTTGGTATAGGAAAATGCGGGCGAGGTGAAGCCGGTTTCCTCGCAAATACGCTCGAAGTCCAGCCGCACCAAGGCGGTGATCAGCGCGGGATAGGCAATGCCTCGAAAAGCCGAAAAGTGGCCGCCGGTCACCAAGGCGGTGAAAGCGCGGAGACTTTCCTGATTGGGCATGGTCAAAAGCAGCGTGCCGCCGGGACGCAGGAGCCGCGAGAATTCACGAAAAAGGAAGCGTGGATTTTCGAGATGGGCGATGGTCTCCATGCAGATGATGACGTCGAAGGAGTGGTCGGGTAAAGGCACGGGATCGTTGAGGTCGGCTTGGATCCAGCGGATTTTTTCGGGCAGAATCTCGGGACGGGAAAGGAGGTCCGCACAGGTGATGGAACCAGGCCACGGAAGTTTGAGTAATTCCTGCACAAAAAGGCCTTTGCCGGCTCCGAATTCGAGGAGATCCCCCTGGAGAACTTGGCAAAGACTTAGTGCATGCTGGTAAATGGGCGCCGAGCTGATCCCGCCGGAATATTCAGCAGCGTGGATACGTTGCTCGCGGAGGTTTCGCATGGGGTGAGCATGCGATAAGGCTCCTGCGCGGACAAGGGAGTTTGCACAGGCTACGGCACAGCGCTTGACGATAAGAAAATACTCCATCAATCGCAGTCAGGCGGATAAGCCCTACTACGCCGGGCACCGAGCAGCACGAGGCTGTCCGGACACACTTACTTCTTGGTTCGACGCAGGAAGTAAATGGAGATGAAGAAGGCACCCGCCAGGCCGAAGATCAGCGCCACCGCAATCGGTGTGTTGACCCAAGTATAGACGATACCCGTCGTTTCCGTAACCATGGAGTCCATTAGAGGGCACGCATGGCCTATTAGCAAGCCTGATAACCAGGATGCCATTTGAGAGGCAGAGACAAGACCGGGGCGGGCCTTGTCCCTGAGCTTAAACGGTCAGGCCGCCTTCGGGTGCCTCGGGCTCGTCAGTCTCGGAAATGACCCGGGCGATGGCGGTCAGCTTGTCGCCGGCGTTGAGATTGATGAGCTTCACGCCTTGGGTATTGCGACCCGCTTCGCGGATGTCCTTCACCGGGGTGCGTACCATCTGGCCCTGTTGGGTGAGGAGCATGATCTCGTCGGCATCGATGACAGTGAGGGCACCGACGACGCGACCGGTCTTCTCGTTGGTCTTCATTGTGATGATACCTTTGCCGCCGCGGCTTTGCGTGCGGTACTCGTCAAAGGCGGTGCGTTTGCCGATGCCATGTTCGCCGGCGACGAGGAGTGTGGCATGGGGATCAACCACGGCGAGGGCGACGACGACGTCATCCTTGTCGAGGGAGATACCGCGGACGCCG
>Ga0207641_10002362_pt1 | contig 17425 bp, 15 predicted proteins | sample KBSSwiS62_FD_184306 | JGI IMG/M metagenome (GOLD analysis project Ga0207641, IMG submission 184306) | Switchgrass rhizosphere microbial communities from Kellogg Biological Station, Michigan, USA - KBS Switchgrass S6-2 (SPAdes) (version 2) | ecosystem: Host-associated > Plants > Roots >... | reverse complement strand
AGTTTGCCCGGTATAATTATCATTGTAGACAATTGTGCCATTATCTACCTCTTTGTCAAGGATATTAACGACTCCCCATTTCCCGATAAGTGATGGGGCTGGTGCTTGAGTTTCTGGCTTGTTGCAGGCTGTTATTAACAATGTTGCGAAGACGGAAACGAGAATGATCTTTTTCATAATTGTAATTTTTTGTTTTAAAAATCCGATATGATTAAACATTTTTTACTTTGAGGATGGTTCAGTTTACTTCCTATTCTTTTTCTCTCTTCCCATATTACCCACCAATAATTTTACATGGAAACCTATTGGTGATTGGATTGAATTGACATTAGCGAAAACTCCTGCACCCAGTCCCATGAAAGAAGAAAAGGCCCAGTTGACATCTGTCTTCATCATAAAGCCAACTGAAGATTTATTTTCTTTTGTGGTAGTATAATTCGATGAGGTTGATGCAAAGAAAATTAGATTGGTACTCGTAACTTGGGAATGCTGAAAACTAACTTTTTCGCCGCTGACATAGGATAGGCCAGCCTCTGTTGTTGCCCAGGTGTTCCGGCCCAGCTTGAAATACCTGCCGGCGGTAAGATTGATTAAATTCATTGTAGTAGTAACTTCATCAGTGTAAAATAGAAACAAAGCAAATCCTGTTTCACCCTGGTAATCTGCTGGCAGGTTTTTGGGAGACATGCTCAGCTCCTGGTAGGATAATGTGGCACTCCATTTATTTTTAAAAATGGCCTGGATGCCCAGGTCATAGTATCCGCTTTCATGAGTACCTAAGCCTGCACCCGCTTGAAAGTAAAATTTATTAATCGTTTTTGTTTGGCCGGAAGCCGTAACAATTAAGGCTAAAGACATAATGCTGAGGAAGGTCCGGTTGATCAGTGTTTTGTTTGTGCGGTTCATAATCTTAGGTTTTAGTTTGTTTAAATTTTATTGACAACTCAAACCTACTCTTCAGTTAAGCCTATTAATAATTGAATTTTGCGTGTCCATCTGCAGGGTTTGCAGTTTTTGCAAATGGGTTTGTGGCCGTTTTTTTATGCGCTTAAAAGAATCAATGCAAAATCTCACCTGATAAATATTGGCGGGAAATGTCAAACTGCAAAAAGAGTAAAATGAAAATACTTGATATGCATATAACTTAGAAGTACACAAGCAACTTGAATTAATTTAGAAAATCATTTATTTTGGGTTATATGCAAAAACGGCTTATTCTCGCATGCACAATCACCTGTATATTTTTTTGCGGTGCACCGGCGCAGATAGATCATCTTGTTTTCCTGCATCTCACAAGAAGTAATGGACTTCCCTCTACTGACATCACATGTCTGGCTCAGGACAGCAGTGGCTTTATTTGGATAGGCACTACTAGCGGATTATATCGTTATGATGGCTTTAACTTCAAATCCGTTTTAAGTAATACGAACTTAGACAGCAGTTTACCTGGAAGCCCAATTCAAACCATCTGTGTCACCAGGAAGGGATTAATCTGTGTCGGAACTTACAGGGGAGGCTTTGCACTTATGAACCCGGATGGCCGCATTTTGAAAGTAATCAATTCTTCTATTTCCAAACCCCTCTCTTATGGCTCCGACAAAGTAAATGATATTAATGAAGATAAAAACGGAAAAATATGGATAACAACCGATGACGGCTTATTCTGCCTTTCACCCGACGGCAAACAACTTGATCGGTTTGACCTCCATTCTATGGCGACCCGGAAACGTATGTTCCAGTTTTTCTTTGACTCCGATGAAAATATCTGGGTAGGAACGGATCTTGGGTTAAATGTTTTTGATACAAAAAAACTTGTCTTTACCGATATTTCAGAATCTCCGTACTTCCTTGCTGCTATGAAAAGCGAAAGTACTGTTACCTGCATAATGAAAATCCACAACGGAAAATTATGGTTCTCTACCTGGTGGCCAAATATAGGCGTCTATGATACCGCACGAAAAACTAAAACCTATCTATATGATGGGCGGGATTCGATAAGCCCTGATTACTTCCGTGTTGCTACTGCTTTTTACATTGATTCAAAGAAAGAGTTGTGGATGGCATCCGGTAAAGGACTATACTTGCTGGAATCAGGCAAGGGCACTATATCCCAATCCTTTTTTCATGAAGCAGGAAATCCATATTCCATTATTGGAAATAATGTAAGGGCCATGATGGAAGACCGTGACGGCAATTTCTGGTTTGGCACCAGTGATGGCATCAGCATTGCCAGGCCCTATCAGCAATGGATACATAATTTATCCATCAACGATATTAAAACATATCCTTTTGGCGATAAAGAGATAATTTATGTTGTTGAAATTGATAGTAAGCATTTTATTGTGAGTGCAAGCAATAACGATCGGTTTTACCTCACCGATCAAAATTTTTTCGTCAAAAAATATTTTAAGCTCCCGAAATCCTACTCTGCCATTTGGGCGCATTACGATGATAAGCCTCGCCATCGCATAATACTATCCACAGGCAGCGGAATACTGCTGTATGATAAAAAAACGGACCGGCTGGAAATTGCAACCGACACAATTTTTAAAAGCTGGTTTCAGGCTACCTCATTCCAATCAGTTTCAGACAGCATCTTATGGGTATCGAGAAACAGAAACACTTTTGGCAGGTATAATTTTAATACCCGTGAGTTTAAACAATATGACATCAGGAACATGGGTGAACCGGAACGCCTTATTAACATGGAAAAAGACCTTAATAATAATATCTGGATTTTGCCTTACGGCGCTTCGCCATTACGCTTTGATGAAAAAGAGGAAGAGTTTGTGCAGCGTTTTCCCATGAGTGATTCGGGACAGAGCCTGCTGAGGGACGAGGTTGCATTTCTTAAAGACCTGGGTGATTATTTTATTATCGGCTACGAATCTAAAGGAATCAGTTTATATGACAAGAAAACAAAAACGTTTAAACATTTTACACAGGCAAGCGGATTGGGTTCGAATGAAGTCCATTATGCAATACCAGCAAAAGACGGAACAGTGTGGATGGCCACTTATAATGGGCTTAGCCGTTTTGACCCTGCCTGCAAAGAAATCAGAACATTAGGTTATGAAGAAGGTATATTAAATAACAAGTCTGGATATATTACTCAACTGAGTGATGGGCGTATAGTAGCAGGCACCGAAAAAGGACTTGTTTATTTCTATCCCGGCGATGTAGAGAAAAAAGAAAAACCGCTGCCGCCGCCCATTTTTGCAGAAATAAGCGTGTATGGAAAAAAATTTTTTACAGATAGCCTTTTTGAAACAGGAAAGCCACTTTATGTACCGTACCAGAAAAACTATTTTTCCATTGAATTTATATCATTAAAATACAATACCGGTCGCCCCCTTGACTATGCATATATGCTGGAGGGGCTTGATAAGGATTGGGTGAGTGCAGGCAACAGGCGATTTGTTTCATACAGCAATATGGAAGGTGGCAAATATAATTTTAGAGTAAAAGTAAAAGAGCCTGGAGGTGCATGGGTGGAGGCCAAGCAGTCATTGCCAATATTTGTGGAAACTGCTTTTTATAAACAAAGGTGGTTTACAGCTTTATTGGTGATAACAGTCCTCGGAATTATTTATATAATTTACAAGCAAAGGATTAAGTCAGTTCGGAAAAAAGCACAATTACTTGCGCAGCATGAAAAAGATCTGTTGGAGCTCGAAGCAAGAGCCTTGCGAGCCCAGATGAACCCGCATTTTATTTTCAATAGTTTGAATTCTATCAAATCACTCATCAACAAAAACGAAAACGACAAAGCCACTGGATATCTTACCACATTTTCCAAACTGATAAGAACATTATTTCAAAATTCCGATAAACGAGAAGTAAGCCTTCACGAAGAACTGGAAACATGCCGGCTTTATGTACAATTGGAAAAAATGCGTTTTGGCGACAAAGTGCATTTTGTTTTTAATTTGGATGAACAGATAGATCTGAAAGATATCAAAGTTCCCGCTCTCGTTCTTCAACCCTTTATTGAAAATGCAATCTGGCATGGTCTCGTGCCGAAAGATGCCGGCGGCAAAGTAATAGTAAGTGTGGCACAAAATAACGGCGTTATAGAGTGCATTATTGATGATGACGGTATCGGAAGAGAACTATCGGCTCAGTACAAAGCACAATATGAAGCTACCCACCACTCGAAAGGCATAGGGCTCACACAATCGAGGCTGGAACTGGATAAGATTCTGAATGAAAGGGAAGATAGCATCCGGATAATTGATAAGAAAGATAAGAACGGAGATCCCGCAGGAACAAAAGTGATTTTAACATTTAAGGAAAATTGAAATGGTAAGAGCTCTAATTATTGTTGATAGACAAAGCTGCATACTAAACAATAATGACTAATCATGGGGCAGGAAAAGCTAACTGCGAAATGACTCGGATCAAGAGATCTTCGGAATAAGTAATTTAGTATAAATAGGATCGGATCAAAAAAAATAGCTCTGCTTTATTTCGCTAACTCAGTTCTCAACTTTTTAAATTAACGGCATGAAGCGATTGATTCAGGCATTCTTGCTTTTCTTCATTGGCATTCATGATGGCTTTTGCCGAGATTCATCGGTTTTAATTTCTGCAAGAATGTTTGACAACGAGCATAAAATAGCTCTATCTGCAATGGATGGATGGATTGAAAATGCGATATGGTATGGCCTAGCACCGAAAGAGACCGGCCGCACAGTGAAGGTAGATGTGTCACAAAATAACGGCACCGTGGAATGCATCGTTGATGATGATGGTATCGGCAGAGAATTATCGGCTCAGTACAAATCACAACATGGAGTTATATATCAAAAAGGCGCTGGCCTGACACGGTCAAGATTGGATCTGGATAAATTGCTTAATGAAAGACAAGATATGATCACTATCATCGATAAAAAAGATGAAACAGGTCGGGCTGATGGGACAAGAGTAATTATCACTTTTAAGGAAAACAGAAATTGATCAGGACAATTATTATAGATGATGAGCAGCATTGCATCGACAGCTTAGTTTTCGATCTGCAAAAACATTGCAGGGATATCGAAATACTGGAAACATGCACAAACCCTAAAGAGGGAATGTTAGCAATTAAAAGACAAAAGCCAGAGCTCGTTTTCCTGGATGTACAAATGCCATGGATGAATGGATTTGAAATGCTTGAGATGCTGGACCAGATCAATTTTGCAATCATTTTTACTACTGCATTTGATCAGTTTGCAGCGAAGGCATTTCGTATCAGCGCTATTGATTATTTGTTGAAGCCGATCGATATAAATGATCTGAAAGAAGCAGTTAAAAAAGCTACTGAAAAAATTCAGCAACGGACCGGAGTGGAGAACATTGCTAATCTATTGCAAAATATTAAACAGCCGGAGGGAAATCAACGCATTGCTTTTCCCGGCAGGGAGGGGTTTGAATTTATAGAAGCAGGCAAAATTATTTATGCCCAGGCCGAAGGTTCGTACACTCATGTTTTTTTAAATGATAAAAGAAAACTGGTTATTTCAAAAACACTAAGTGATATTGAAGAAATGTTGCCACCTGAACTTTTCCATCGTATTCATCATAGTACACTGGTTAATCTTTCTCATGTCACACATTTATTTAAATCTGATGGAGGCTATATTGTACTGGAGAACGGTGAAAAATTAGCAGTATCAAAATCAAAAAAAGATAGTTTAATGGAAAAGTTGGGGTTGAAAAAAGATTAAAGCCTTGATAAAATTATTTAATATGAAATTCGGAATATTTTTTTTGTTGATCGCTTCTTTTGCCCTGAACGGATCAGCACAAAAAATGATGATGTTAAATGAAAACCTGAAAGCTAACAGCGAACCCCTTTCAGTAAAAATGAGAGGTGGTTCCATGATGAAATTTGATTTTGGGGTTTATAAAACTATTTCGGCGAAGGCTGGATTGACCAGGACCAGCTCGAGTTCAAAATTCTTCAGTTCAGTGGAGAAATCGGAATCCAAACAAAAGTCCTCTGTGGTAATGACTGGTAACGAAACTGATACGGCCACGATAAATATATCCCTCAATGTACAATCAGAAGAAGTCAGGCAAATGGTCCTTTCCATTTCTAAAGGCCGGGTAGCCTGGGAAAGAGAGGAAGATCCGTCGAAAATTAAACAAACAAGGAATGTTGTTGGGCTCATTACTACCAACCGGGATACTGTTACCTGGAATTTTATTTATGTGTCCAGGGAAAGTACTGAAAGTACAGATCAGAATGAAAGTTTTGCGTTCATAACTGATGGCAACAAGAGATTCGATATAAAAAAAGTAACGGTATGGGATAATGGAAAATCACCTACACTTTATTCTGTTGTCGGCTTTGAATTTTATGCAGATGGTGTAGTAGTGGCTGCCGTGCAGAATCCTATGGATACCTTTCAGAAAAAGTTTGTTTGGTTGAAAAATGACCTTGACGAATATTTGAAGCTGATACTGGCAACCGCTTCATCCATCTTATTTAGTTTCACCAACCAGTTACCCGACTAAAAAATTTAATTAGCCTGCCAGTAACACCTGCCATGCCTCTTTCACTTTTCCTTCGGCCAGTAATTTCTTTGCATAAGCATGCAATTCTTTTTCCATTTCGTCAGGATTCAAACTGTAGTATTGAATGATGTTTTTAAGATGAATATCATCAAATGATGGCTCGATCACCGGCATTTCTCTTACATTGGCCAAATGCCCGAGATCATTCCCGCTAAGTATATCACTCTTGCGGATACTTTCAGGCAATGCATCAACACCTATTCCTAATTCAGTATTTGGTTTTGAAACCATAAATAAATTTGTTTCATCTACTTTACAATACCAATCACCACCAAGTCTTGCAATATGATGGATCTTTCGCTGGTCCATTTTGTTATTCTCATCTAATAAGCTATCATCAATATGCATTCTCAGCACTTCACATATTACAAGATTGCCTGCACCACCTTCTGTGCCCAGCGGTTTTACTTCTAGTACTTTGCATTCCATCTTTACTTTGCTTTCTTTTACCATTGGTGGCTTAACCAATGTAGCAGGCTCAGCAGTAAATCCGGCTTTTTCAAATTCATTCATTTCTTTTGGGTACTCACAACTTGCCAATGAAACCTGGTGAACCATTTCATAAGTAACGATGTTTATCACAACTTCCGGCACCTCCATTACATTTTCAAGTGTATGCTTGGTTGTGTTATCTCTTACTCTACGTGAAGGAGAAAAAATAACGATAGGCGGATTGGAAGAGAATAAATTAAAGAAACTAAACGGGCTAAGATTTATATTGCCCGCCCTGTCAATTGTGGAAGCAAAACACACAGGCCTTGGCGCCACAACATGCTGCAGGTAATATTGTTTTTCAACTGTCTTCAGATCTTTTAGGTCGAGGATCATAGATCAAATTAAAAAACAAATATCCGTAAAGATAGAATCCAAAACCTTGAAACGGGGTAGAATCCTTTTAACCCGCCTGTTTGCCATTTATAAATTCTTTTGGAGCTATGTAACTTAAATTGTCTCATCTTCGTTATACGAAAGACTTCGTTTAAACAATTGAAAAACAATAAAACCAATTAGTCATGAGAAAAAATCTTTTTTTAATGCTGGCGGTTGTAGCCATGGGCTTTTCAACAATGGCCCAGAAGAATGATAAGTATGACGACAAAGATAGAATTGAGGGCAGCGGCAATGTGATCACCAAAGACATTAATGTAAAGTCGTTTGATGAGCTGAATGCCAGTGGTGTTTTTAATCTCCTGTTATCGCAAGGTGATAAAGAGTCTTTAAAAATAGAAGCAGACGATAACCTGATGGATCTGTTCATTATTGAAAATGAAGGATCGACTCTTAAGATCAAGATGAAAAAGAATTCAAACTTCAACAGCAAAAAGCAATTGAAGGTATATGTCACTTTCAAAACTTTAAAAAGCATGGACCTGGGTATGGTCGGTGGCACAACGTCTGACGAGAAATTAAAGTTTACTGATTTGAAATTAAAAAATCAAAGTGTTGGCTCAGTAAGTCTAAATATGACATTACAAACACTTAATATGGAAAATCAAAGTGTTGGCTCAGTAAAACTTGAAGGCAGTGCTGAAAATGCTGTAGTAAAGAATAATAGTGTTGGCAGTATAAATGCAGGAAATTTTGTTGTACAAAAAATGGATATTGAAAATAATGGCGTGGGCTCTGCAACAGTTAATGCAGAAAAGGAATTAAAATATTCAGATTCTTTTCTTGGTAAAGTGAGCAACAGGGGAAACGCAACAGTGAAAAAGAAAAATAAAGTGGTGATATAAGAGAAGATCGAAAGTCCAGGGCGGAAATCGAAATGAAACAACTTTCGGTTTCCGCATTTTTATTTTTTATTTTTCAAAATACTCCAATCAGTTTCTTCAGCTACCATTGTATTGCTTAGTTTACCTAGGCCGTCAATTTCCATATCAATAACATCATCGGGTTGCAACCATTGTTCAGCATAATTCGGGTCATTGAGTTTCCCGGTTCCATTCAGCTCCAAAAAGCACCCGGTACCTACTGTTCCGCTTCCGATCACATCACCCGGAAAAAGATCAACACCATAAGAAGCTCTTTCAATGATCTCGGCAAAGGTCCAATCCATATCAGAAAGATTTCCTTCACTCACCTGCACACCATTTACCCAGCACTTCATCGCAAGATTCCAGCTTTTACCAACATGATTTTCTTTACATGGAACAACAAACCCTTCTAATTCTTCCAATGTCACTAACCAGGGCCCAATGGCAGTAGAAAAATCTTTTCCTTTTGCCGGTCCAAGGTTCAATAACATTTCTTCCATTTGCAATCTTCTTGCACTCAAATCATTCATGATCATCAGGCCCCCGATATATTCATCCGCTTCTTCGGCTTTTATATTTCTACCGTGTTTACAAATAACGATCGCTGCTTCCAGTTCAAAATCCAATTTTTCAAAATGATCGGGCATGCAACGAACATCACCCGGTCCCTGTATGCTATGATGATTGGTAAAATAAAAAACAGGATATTGATCAAACTCCGGTATCATTTCTACTTTACGATTCCTTCTTGCCACCGCCACATGCTGACGAAATGCATAACCATCGCGACAAGAACTTGGAAAAGGTACTGGTGCCAATAATTCCAATTCACTTAATGGCATTCCTTTATTGCTGAATCTTTCTCCTTCACGCAACATCATTTCTCCTGCCTGCGCCACAGGATATGATTCCTCCCAATAATTCAAAAACAAACCCATGCTATTTGGAAGGTCAGGATGCAGCACTTCCATATCATAAACAAGATCACCGATCAATACACCCAGCCTGTCATGCCCGTCCTGTAAAAAAGAAACTAATTTCATCGAATAAGTATTTAGTGGCGCAAGATAAATCAACAAGTTTATTCAACGGTTTTTATCTCACGGATTTCACAGATGTCCACAGAAAATGATCTGTGAAAATCCGTGCCATCTATGAGGCTTGATTACCTGTCTCTCTTCGTAGCTCAGTGGCATTTTTTATTTGTAACTTGATCGCATGAAAATTTGGATAAGCATCGCAGCAATCATCTTATTTGCATTCACAACAAAGCAGCCAGGTACAAATTCCTGGATCCGTATCAATCAACTCGGTTATCAACCAGCTGGCGTGAAAGTAGCCGTATGGTGCAGTAAGCAGGATCTAGTAATTAATGTTTGGGAATTGGTGGATGCTTCATCAAAGAAAATTGTTTACTCTTCTAAACCCGGAAAAGCATTTGGTGCTTATGGCCCCTTCAAACAAACATGTCGTTTAAATTTTACTGCAGTTAAAAAACCGGGCCGTTATTATTTACAGGCGGTAGGAGTTAGATCACCTGAATTTGAAATTAGTGAAGACGTTTACAAAGGGGCTGCAGATTTTTGTTTGCGTTATATGCGACAGCAGCGCAGTGGCTTTAATCCATTTTTAAAAGATAGTTGCCATACACATGATGGTTATGTGTTGTATGGAGAAAAAGCAGGAATCAAGGATAGTACACATATGGATGTTGTTGGCGGCTGGCATGATGCCAGTGATTATTTACAATACAGTGCAACATCAGCTAATGCAACTTATCATTTGCTCGCTGCATATCGTGATTTTCCAAATGTATTCACAGATGAAAAATTAGCCAATGGTCTTGATGGAAAAAACGGGATGGCCGATGTGCTTGATGAAGCAAAATGGGGGTTGGATTGGCTATTAAAAATGTATCCAAGAGATGACTGGATGTTTAACCAACTTGGCGATGATAGAGATCACATGGGTATGCGGATACCCAAAGAAGACACAAACTATTATGGAAAAGGATTAGAACGACCAGTATATTTTGTAAGCGGCGAGCCACAACAGAGGGGAAAGTTCATGAACAATACAACCGGCACTTCTTCTACCGCAGGAAAGTTTGCAAGTGCATTTGCTTTAGGTAATATGGTTTTTAGCGTGCTGACTTTTTGGAATGGAGATATAGGAACAAGGCCTTACACTAAATATTCAGACACACTTTTTAGAAAAGCATTCAGTGCCAGAAATTATGCTTCAAAAAAGCTGGGAGTTTCACAAACCGCTTCAGTTCGATCACCTTATATCTATGCTGAAGAAAATTGGGTTGACGATATGGAATTAGCACATATATCAGTATACAGAATGGCATCAAATCCACACGGCGATACGTATAATCAGGCGGCTATTGCTGCATTTGATTATGCTTTTAAAGAAAAAATAACTCCATGGTTTGGTACAGATACCGCATCGCACTATCAGTGGTATCCATTTATTAACCTTGGCCATTATGAACTTGCTAAAGGGCTTCCATTTAGAGGGAAAGATACAATCATTGCCTTTTATGAAGAGGGTATTGAAAGAGTTTGGAACAAAGCAAAACAAAATGCTTTCTATCGGGGCATTCCTTTTATCTGGTGCAGTAATAATCTCACCACTTCATTTGCTATTCAATGTTACTGGTACAAGCAATTAACCGGTGATAAAACTTTTGATGAATTAGAGCAGGCAAACTTTGATTGGCTGTTTGGTTGCAATCCGTGGGGTACAAGTATGGTCTATGGTTTACCATCATGGGGCGACACTCCCGTTGATCCGCATTCTGCATTTACTCATTTAAAAAATTATCCGATTGATGGTGGATTAGTTGACGGCCCCGTTTACACAAGTATTTATAAAAATCTTATCGGCATTACACTTTATCAGCCTGATGAGTATGAAGGATTTCAAAGCGGTCTTGCAGTTTATCATGATGACTATGGTGATTACAGCACCAATGAACCAACAATGGATGGAACAGCCTCATTAATTTATTTATTGGCAGCGAAGGAGGCGCAAGGCAAAACAAAAAAGTAACTGCCTCCGGAAATGGAGGCTTTACGTATAGTCATGGAGGAATTGTCCGCGGTGATTCAACAAAAAAAAATATTGCATTGGTATTTACCGGGCATGAGTTTGCCGAAGGTGGCGATTTCATTAATGAAACCTTGCAGCAACAAAAGATAAAAGCATCTTTCTTCTTTACGGGTAAGTTTTATGAAAACCCTTCTTTCAAAACACTTATCGGTAAGTTAATTAAGAATGGGAATTCCATGGGGCCACATTCCTATGAGCATTTGCTTTATTGCGATTGGAATAAAAGAGACAGCCTGCTGGTTGTTCAAAAATATTTTACTAATGATCTTTTATCGAACATGGATGTGATGTATGGTCATGGCATTAATACATTAAAACTTAAATATTTTTTACCTCCTTATGAATGGTATAATGACTCTATCACCGCATGGACGAAGCAGTTGGGTCTTCAATTGATCAATTACACTCCCGGAACACTTAGTCATGCAGACTATACAACATCAAAAGACAAAAACTACCGTAGTAGCGAAACGATCTATAATTCTATAATCGATTATGAAAGATCAAAACCAGCCGGATTGAATGGATTTATTTTGCTCATGCATATCGGCTCCGGACCTGGCAGAACGGATAAATTTTATGCCCGTTTACCAGAATTAATTAAATATTTGAAGCAAAAAGGCTATCATTTTCAAACGGTTGACCAGTTGCTATCCCGATAGCTATCGGGAGATTAAAATCAGCAAGGATCTGCCATAAAAACCTATTCACCATTGACCACTCACCACTCACGTTCCTTATCTTTGCGGCCGTATGCAATTCGAGAAAATTCACAATAAAGGACAGGCTCAATTATTCAAAAACCCTTACCTGGAAATGCTTACCAAAACACATCCGTTGGTGATTTGGGGTATGTATACACCGGTAATGATCTATATGTTGTATTACAGCGGAAATAGCCTTGGTTTCTCAACAACCCGTATCATCCTTACATTTTTAGGAGGTATGCTTTTCTGGTCATTCTTCGAATATCTTGCTCACCGTTTTTTGTTTCACATGGTGGCAAACAGTGGCAGGGCAAAAAAATTTGTATATACTCTTCATGGCAATCATCACCATTATCCAAGAGATAAACAGCGTTTGTTCATGCCACCGGTACCAAGTCTAATTCTTGCATCTGCAATTTTCGGTATGATGTATTTATTGCTCAGGCAAACTACATTTATGTTCTTTCCCGGGTTCTTATTAGGCTATCTTATGTATGGCACTATGCATTATGCTATACATGCATGGAACCCGCCTTTTAAATGGATGAAAGGATTATGGAGAAATCATCATCTTCATCATTACAAAAACGAACACAATGGTTATGGAGTAAGCTCCACTATTTGGGATCATGTATTTGGCACCATGTTCGATCTTAAAAATGAAAAAGAAGATAAAGAGAAAGTGAAGGAACTGATGTTTGAAAAGAAATAATATTTACGTGAAACGTCAAACGTGAAAAATGTATTTCGGTTTTCACGTTCTCCAACCAGGCTCACCATTTTTCATCATCACTAATATTTTCATCCCGCTTATTAAATTGTTGGCGGGATCTTATTTTTTCAGTTTGCCTTTCCATCATTAGATCAGCTATAATTAATGCAGCATTCGAACCGACATTTTCATTAAGTAATTGTTTCAATTTTACTTCACTTACATCCATCCGGTAGAGAATTAAAACTAATTTTTGAAAATCATTGTTTATAAGCTCATCTATCTTTTTGACTAATAGTTGTTTCCCAAATGAATGATCGTTTTCATTCACAATAATTCCAAGCTCTTTTGAAACTTCCACCAAAGGCTGCTCATCTTTCATATAACAAAAGTACTCAACCTACAGTAGTAAAGCCTAATGATAACTTATCACCATTATTGACCATTTATACAAAAATGAATTTAAACACTGTGTCGAAACGTCTAATACGAATTATATCGTATAAATTCGTTTTTTGTATAGCCATAACCAACAACATGAAGAAAACCCTACTCTTTACAGCATCCTTTTTATTTTTTTGCATCTTATCATGGTCGCAGGGAACATTGAAAGGAAAGATTATTGACTCTGCTACAACCAGGCCGCTTGGGTTTGCTACCGTTACAGTTTTTAAGGCATCAGATACTGCTATCATTACTTATCGTCTCAGTACACCCGAAGGTGATTTTAAAGTGCCGGGAATTCCGTTCGATATTAATTGCAGGGTCGTGATCTCTTATTCAGGCTATAGCATTTTCAGAAAAGAGTTTACCATTACTGCTTCTCAAACAATTTTAGATATTGGTTCGATCCCTCTCACTACAGATGCAAAAACCCTAGATGAGATATTGGTTTATGCAGAACGACCACCAGTGATCATGAAAAAAGATACGATTGAATTCAATGCATCAGCGTTTAAAACATTGCCAAATGCGCTGGTGGAAGATCTTCTGAAAAAATTGCCTGGTGTAATGGTGGACAGGGATGGAAATATTACAGTAAATGGAAAACCGGTAAACAGGATCTTAGTTGATGGCAAAACTTTTTTTGGCGATGATCCTAAGATGGCGACAAGAAATTTACCTGCCAATGTGATTGATAAGGTTCAAGTAACGGATGACAAAGAAGAAGCAATGCGAAATGGAGATGATAATCTTAATAATGTTGGTAAAGTTGTCAATATTACTTTGAAGAAAGGGGTGAAAAAAGGATGGTTTGGAAAAATGTATGCAGGCGGTGGAACTGATAAACTTTATGAGGCGGGTGGTATTGCCAACGTTTATCGTGATACATTACAAGTAAGTGTACTTGGCTACATGAATAATCTAAACCGTACAGGCTTTAGTTATTCTGAGTTAATGCAATCGGGAGGATTCGACAGGGTAAGAAGCAATAGTGCCAGCAATAACACTAGTATTTGGAATAATGCAGGAGGCAGTGGTATTTCGATCAATGGAATAAATTTTGGCGGCTCGCAAAGTTTTGGCGGCATTTCAACAAGCAACGGAATTGGTTTTAATATAAATCATGCGCCAAATAAAAAGCAATCAATATATCTCCAGTATTTTAATGGCAATGTAAATAGTGACCGGCTGACGCATACAAATCTTGCTCAATACAATGGAGATACGGTCATAAACACAACTACAAAACTTACCGGTGATTTCATCACGCATACACATAATTTTGGTTTTGGTGCAAGGTTGAAACCTGATTCTGTTACAAATATTCTTTTCAACGCAAGCTACCTTATCGGGTTGCAGGATGAAGACCGCTTTAGCGATATCAGGGGAAATAATAGCATGATTGGATCATTAAGTGATGGTAATGTAAACCAATATAACGACGCAGAGACACGAATTTATCGTCACGGGTTAGCGATTACACTTTTATCAAAGAAAAAGAAAGGAAGACGATTTAACATCAATCATAACCTCGAAATTAATAACCGGTTTAACGACTACGAATCGCAATCGGATATAAGCTATTATTATCCCCTTGCATACGATAGTCTTTACTCACAACTGAGAAAAGAAAGAATTCCCAGGACGGATGTAATGTTCATGTTCAATTACAGCGAACCGGTCAATAAAAATTTTACAATGCGGTTTGCCGGTCGGTATGAATATGGTAAACTTCATAACGGGATAGGCACGTTTAACAGTGTCAATGGCAATGATATTTATGATAAATTGAATACCTCATTAAGCAGTGATTTCAGAAGAATCAGTAATCGTGCATTTCTCGGAGCTGGGCTTGAATATAAGTGGAAGGACCTGACGATCACTCCATCTGTACGGTTTCTTAATCAACATGTGAATAACCGGATGATCTCATCCAACACTTTTATAGAGCAACAACAGTTTAATATTTTGCCTGTATTCTCTATTGTATATAAGCAATTAAACCTGGGGTATAACAGGGATATTATTCTTCCGGGATACAGTTCGCTTAACCCGGTTACCGATCTAAGCAATCCTTATTTTATTATGAAAGGAAACCCCGATCTGTTGTCTTCAAAAAGAGATAATATCAATCTTAACTATTATTACAATAATGCAAAGAGATATATTAATGTAGGCGGTTATGTTAGCGCTTCTTTTACCAATAATGATATTATACAAAGTATTTCAGTCGATGATAAAGGAGTGCAAACAAGCTATCCAATAAATGTAAATGGAACTGAGAATTATAGCATGAACTGGAATATCAATAAACAATACAAGAATAAGCAGAATAAAATTTTTATGTGGAACATAGGTAACTGGATGGGTGTTACCAGGAGCCTCATGTTTTTTAATGGTATTCAAAGCAGGCAAACTACTTTCAATTATAACCAGTGGATGGGGATCGGTTTAAACCTGAATGATAAATTCGAATGGAATATGAATTATAGTTTCGGAAGAAATTTTACAAAATATACCAATCCTTATTTCCAGGAACTTAAAGTAAGCAATTATGATTGGGGAAATGAACTTGTATTGCGCTGGCCAAAACACCTGATCTGGGAAACTCAAATTTCGTATGCGTATAACGGAAGCATTCCTGCAGGTTATCCAAAAGAAACTATTCGCTGGAATGGCGCTTTAAATATAACAATGCTAAAAAGTGAAGCAGCAGTTTTAAAACTTTCAGTAAATGATATTCTCGACCGTAATCAAAATATTTGGGTAAGTGCAAACAGGAATACAATTACAACGACAGAGAATAATATCTTGGGTCGTTATTTCCTGGCAACATTTACGTATAATGTAAGGCCAGCAGGCATGAAGAAAAAAGTAGGAGGCAGGGAAAGATTGTTTATGTTCTAAAATTTTTCTATTACACCAAGATTAAACAAAGCAAAATCATATTTCACCGGATCGTCCTTATCTAATTTCTTTAATGCATCAGTAAGCTCTATTGCCGCCAGCCAATCTACCTGTTTTCTTTTTAGTAAACCTAATTTTTTTGAAACTCTTGCAACATGTACATCAATTGGGCAAATGAGTTGCGAAGGTGAAATGTTTTTCCATAAGCCAAAATCTACACCCTTCTTATCATTTCTTACCATCCATCTCAAAAACATATTTAATCTTTTGCAGGTTGATTTTTGCAATGGAGAAGAAATATGTTTCTCTGTTCTCTTTAAATGTACTGACGAAAAAAAATATTTTTTAAAGTGAGTCAAACCATGTTCAGTATCAAGACCGGCAATGGGGAAAAAAGCAAACTCCAAAGAATCATGTTTTGAGTAATGCTGGTCAAGAAATTCAATAAAGTAATAAAGATCATCTTCGTGAAAAGTACGGTGTTTAAAGCCTTTGAGTTTTTTTAGATCTTTTGCTGAATGACCTTTTACGAAAGCATAAGGCGAATTATCCATTCGCTGCATTAACTCTTTACTTTTTCCAATGATCGTTGTTCTGTTTCCCCAGGCAAATACAGCCGCAAATAAACCTGCGATCTCTATATCTTGTTTTTTAGTAAAAAGGTGAGGGATCGATATTGGATCATCTTTAATAAATGCTGGCTGGTTGTATTCCTTTACTTTATTATCTAAAAATAGTTTTAGGTGCACCGGCATCATGCAAATTTAATCAGCCAGTTCTTAGAAAGATGACTTTTAAAATCTACTATAATGCCGGCGCTATATTTTTCAGATAGGATCCCTGCCGCGGATAAGACGTAAAATGATCGCAATCACAGCAATTACTATCAGCACATGGATGAGTGAGCCTGCATGAAAAACAAAAAAGCCCAACAACCAACCAATGATTAGGATCACTGCTACGATGTATAAAAGAGAATTCATGGTATAAAAGTTTATACCTGCAATTGCAAGCACCATACCAAAATAAATTAACCAATTGCTTTTGCAAGGTCATCGATCAGGTCATCTGCATCCTCAATACCGACACTTAAACGGATCAATGAATCCGTTAATCCATTTTTTATTCTTTCTTCCTTAGGTATTGAAGCATGTGTCATCGAAGCAGGGTGATTGATAAGGCTTTCCACGCCGCCTAAGCTTTCTGCCAATGAAAAAAGT
>Ga0207641_10002357_pt1 | contig 17443 bp, 15 predicted proteins | sample KBSSwiS62_FD_184306 | JGI IMG/M metagenome (GOLD analysis project Ga0207641, IMG submission 184306) | Switchgrass rhizosphere microbial communities from Kellogg Biological Station, Michigan, USA - KBS Switchgrass S6-2 (SPAdes) (version 2) | ecosystem: Host-associated > Plants > Roots >... | reverse complement strand
GCCTGGCGCGACCTATACCGCTATGCTGCAGGATTGGTTGCATGACCCGGCGGTCGTCGAAGGCATCAAGCGGCAGCATCCCATCGGCCGCTGGGCGCAGCCGGAGGAGATCGCCAGGGCCGTGTTGTTCCTGGCGTCCGATGAGGCTTCGTTTATAGTTGGGCATCCCTTGATGGTGGATGGCGGTATTACCGCAACGTGACTCCCGTTTTTCAGATTGTTGAGGTTGACACACCATGACGCTCCCGCTGCTCCCGGATCTTCGCGGACTGCCCTATTACGACGAGCCGGCCACCTACTGGGTCTACGCCAACCGATTGTGGGCCTGGGAGTTTTCAGGGTGGAAAACCGAGAGCCTGTCCTGGAAACAGGGTTGCTACATCCACGCAGGCCTGTCGGACACGCAATTCAATTTCAGCGGTCCGGATGTGATTCCCTTCTTCGAATCGTTGTGTGTCAACAACTTCGAGAAGTATTCAGTGGGCGCCATGAAGCACGCGATCATGTGCACGCCGGATGGCCTGATCGCCACCCATGGGATCCTGCAACGCAACGACGAGCAGGACATCCGCTTCTACGCAGGCGGCCCCTGGCCGATGTTCCACGCACTCAATTCAAAGTTGCGGGTGAAAGTGGACACCCCGAAATGCTATCTATTCCAGGTCGCCGGCCCTACTTCCCTGCAAGCCCTCGAGAGGGCCACCGGCGAAGACCTGAGCGACATCAAATTCCTGCGCTTTCGCGCATCGAAGATTGCCGGCAAGTCAGTGGAGATCGGACGCATCGGCATGTCCGGAAATCTGGCCTACGAAGTTCGAGGTCCGATCGAGGAGGGCGCGGATGTCTACGACGCCATATTCAAAGCCGGCGCGGGTGTGGGGATTCAAAGACTGGGCTGGCGTACCTACCTTGTGAACCACGTGGAAGGCGGGTTTCCCCAGATCATGTGGACCTTCTTCCCCTCGATGCACGAGTATCCCGGGCTCAGCCAGTTTCTCGGGAATTCCTTCCCGCCCTACAGCGTAACGGGCAGTGTTGACCCAAAGGATATGCGCGCGCGTTACAGAACGCCCGTCGAGGTAGGTTGGTCGTCGGCCGTCCGCCTGAATCATGATTTCATGGGGCGCGAACCCATCGAGAAAGAGCTTGCGAATCCCCGGCGCACCGTTGCGACGCTGCGCTGGAATCCGGACGACGTCGTGGACATTTATCGCTCCCTGCTGCAGCCGGGAGAAGAGTACAAGACGCTGGATTTGCCGACCAGTCCTGCCTGGAGCACCACAGGTTGGTTGGCGCATGCAGACCATCTTCTTGCGAACGGGAAGCGCGTCGGCTACTCCTCCGGCACCATCTACAGCTACTTCTTCCGCGAAGTCATTTCGATGGCCTGTATTGAGGTTGACCAAGCCCAAATCGGCAATGAAGTCATCATTGAATGGGGCGATCACGGCCGGCGCATCAAACAGGTGCGCGCGACCGTCGAACGCTTCCCGTATCTGACGGAGGGTCGCAACGACAAGGTAGATACGAACCTGCGCACCTGAGCCGGTTGCCTGTTGCTGGGATAGGTAGGCGACAGGACGCATCCCGCGATGCACGCTCTCACCCTATCCAACAGACCGAGCGTTAGGGGGACGAATGCTCAGGCGTATTAATACAGGTTGCGTGGTCGCGGCGATCACTTCGGGTTTCATCTGCAGTGTTCAGGCCACGCCTCAAGGCGACGCACCGGCCAACACAGCAGCAAACGGGGCGACGTCGGACTTGAGTGAGGTCGTGGTGACCGCTCAGTTGCGTTCTCAGCCACTGCAGGACGTCCCCGTGTCGGTTTCTGTGGTCACCGGCGACACTCTGGCGCGGGTCAATCTGACCTCGATCGAGGCGGTCAGCGCGCGCTTGCCGGATGTCAAAATTGTCTCCGGTCCACTCACCGACCTGCTCAACATCCGCGGTGTCGGCTCAGGTCAGAACTCTGGGTTCGAGCAGTCCGTGGGTACCTTCGTGGATGGCCTGTATCGCGGCCGATCGCGATCGACCCACGCGGCCCTGTTCGACATCGCGCAGGTGGAGATCCTGAAAGGACCGCAGACGACCTTCTTCGGAAACAATGCCGTTGCCGGGGCGATCAACATCACGACCCGCAAGCCCGGTCACGAGCTCGAATATAACGCTTCGACTCTTTACGAAGCCGAGACCGGAGAGTATGACGTCGAGGGCGGGGTGGGCGGACCCCTCACCCAAACTCTCGGAGTGCGCCTGGCAGGGCGCGTCTCCGGAATGGACGGCTACATCGACAATCGCACGACCGGCAATGAAGCGCCCCACAACCGCGATTACCAGGGGCGCCTCTCCACGAGCTGGCAGCCGAGCGACACCCTGCATAGCGAATTCCGATTCGATTTCAGCCATTCCCAAGGTCGGGATGCGATCTCCATGACCGTGCTCAACTGTCCGTCGCCGTTCGCCGGGCCCACCGACTTTGCCTGTCCGCTATTGGTAGCTCAGAACGGCGGTCCGCTGGGGAGCGATGTCAAATACAACAGTTATGCACGCGCCAACCACGCTGACTACAGTTTCCAGGAAGCAGGCCTCACCAATACCCTGGAACTGGGCCCCGTTGCCCTGGTGGGAATCACCGGCTACTTTCATCACAAATACGATTCACGAGTTGAGCTGGTACCCGTGGCTGCCGGCGGTGTCGATGACTACAGCCAGGCAGTCTCTCCCTACACTGAGGAAGTCACGCAGATCAGTCAGGAGGTCCGTGTGCAATCGCATACGGACGGGCCGTTCGAATACATGGCCGGCGCCTATTACTCGCATCTCAAAAACGATATTTTCAACGGTTTTGGCGCCTACTTCCTGCCGTTTGGACTGTTCAATCCGCTGGGCACCACGGATGCCACGACACCTGTCTCCGGAACCAACGGTCAGCGCTATCGCGATGACACCTGGTCGGGTTTCGCCTCCGCTACGTTCCATCCTCTCGAGGCGATGCGGATCAACCTGGGCTCGCGCTACACCGTCGTGCACAAAACAGCTCATCGATACGATGGTTTTGGCGCCGCGCCGGATGCCGATTTCAGCAAGTTCGTACCGTTCGATCCGATTACGCAAGCCGTGTTTGGTCAGATCTTCGCAACGAACCTCAATGACTTCGCCGTTCCCTATCGCACCGACAAGAAGTTCATGCCGTCGGCGGGTGTCCAGTATGACTTCGCTCCGGGTGTCATGGGATACGTGAGTTATTCAAAGGGATTCAAAGCGGGCGGCTTCAGCGGTGCCAATGATGGGGCGATCTTTGGGCCTGAGAGTGTCAACGCCTACGAAGTCGGCCTGAAAACCTCGCTGCTCGAGCGGCGGCTGACGCTCAACACGGCTGTATTTCGCAGCGACTACAGCGGGCTTCAGGAAACCCTGATCACATTCCCAGGCGGAATCTCGGTCAGCACGGTCGCGAATGCGGCGCAGGCGCGTGCGCAGGGCGTCGAGCTCGGGGTGAGCTTCCGAGCCACTTCCCTGTTCACCCTCAATGCAGATGTTGCCTATCTGGACTCGAAGTATCGTGACTACACCAACGGAGTATGCACGATGGAGCAAACCGCGCTGATCGGCCCGGCCTGCGTACAGGATCTAACGGGTAAGCGACGGCCGTACTCCCCTGAGTTCAGTGGCAATATCGGAGCCAGTATTGCGTTGCCCCTGGCTGGCCGATTGCTGCGCGTCGATCCGCTCGTGTACTTCACATCCAAGTTCTTCACTGTAGCGACTGCAGACCCGCTCCTTCAACAGCCGGGGTACGCCAAGTACGACCTGCGCGTGGGATATGGTCCGGAGGATGAACATTGGGAGGTCGCCGTGATTGGCCGCAACCTCGCAGACAAGGCTACAGCGGCGTATCGTAATCCCCTGACGGGAGGCAACGGTTCTACGTTCGCCTATCCAGACCCCCCACGGACAGTGGCTGTGCAATTCTCCATCAAGAATTGACACCGTGATCGGTGCAGATCCGGCGTCAATTAATTCAGTGTATCTATCGAATAGATAGGACGTTTCCCGCGTCCATCGTAATAGGCTGTGCCCTCCGAGCACTCGGGGTTTAACACGATGCGATTCACAGGAAAGTCCGTAGTCATCCTGGGCGGCAACAGCGGCATTGGCCTGGCGTCGGCAATCGAGTTCGCGCAGGAAGGCGCTCGAGTTGTCATTACCGGTCGGAGCGAGACTACGTTGACAGCCGCGGCGGCGCAGATCGGCACTGGAACCATTGCCGTTCGCGCCGACACATCCAATCTGGACGATCTGGATCGACTGTTCGCGCAAGTTAAAGAGAAGATCGGTGGCATTGACGTCCTATTCGTCAACTCCGGAATCGGTGGCACAGTCCCGCTGATGCAGATGACGCCGGCCATCTGGGACGAGATGCAAAACGTCAACCTCCGCGGCCCGTTCTTTGCGATTCAGAAGGCAGTGCCCTTGATGAGTCGGGGTGGTTCCATCGTGCTGACGTCCTCCATCGGACATCTGAAGGGGTTGCCGGGCAACAGCCACTATGCAGCCGCGAAAGCAGGCTTGCGGTCGCTGGCGCGAAACCTGGGCGCTGAATTGGTCGACTCCGGAATTCGAGTGAATTGTGTGAGTCCCGGTCCGATCGATACTCCGCTGTTGGCGCGCTCAAACATGGAACATATGAGAGAGTTCATACGCGAGCAGAATCCCATGAAACGTTGGGCTCACCCGCGGGAAACGGCCCGAACAGTCCTCTTCCTCGCCTCGGACGACGCTTCATTCATTACAGGCGCTGATCTGCTCGTCGACGGTGGGATGTGTAATTTCTGAGTGGCTGGGGATCAGGCCGGCGCACGCCTTTCGTTCACAGCGGATTGCCTCGCGCGACCGATCGCTCGGCCGCCGCGACGGTATTCTCGAGCAGCATTGTCACGGTCATGGGACCCACACCCCCCGGCACGGGTGTGATGTAGGAAGCCTTCGCTCGCACGCCCTCGAAATCGACGTCACCGGTAATCTGTCCGTTTGGCAAGCGGTTGATCCCGACGTCGATGACAACAGCGCCTGTTTTGACCATCTGCGGCAGGATCAGGTTAGGCTTGCCGGCCGCTACCACCAGGATGTCAGCGAGGATAGTGAACTGAGCGAGATCACGAGTCTTCGCATGGCAGATGCAGACGGTGGCATCCCGTTGCATGAGCATGAGTGCCATCGGCTTTCCCACGATGTTGCTGGCACCGACCACCACAATGTTCTGACCCGCAACGGGAATTGCCTCATGCTCCAGCAGCTTGATCACCCCGTAAGGTGTACAGGGTGAAAAGATGTTGTTTCCCGTGATCAAGGCGCCGACGTTATAAAGATGAAAGGCATCCACATCCTTGTGCATGGAGATCGATTCCAGCACGAGTCGCATATCGACGTGAGCCGGCAACGGCAGTTGGACCAGGATGCCGTGAACGGACGCTGTCGCATTCAGCGTGGCGATCAGAGTGATGAGTTGTTCCGTCGTGGTCTGAGGTGGGAGTCGGTGTTCCATGGACTGCACGCCCACGGCAGCACACGCGAGGATTTTATTTTTCACATACAGAGCGGAAGCGGGATTGTCGCCGACCAGGATGACTGCCAGGCCCGGAACGACGCCGTGACGCTCTATCAGCGCGGTGACTCGCTCGGCGATCCGTTTTCGCAAGGTTGCGGCGATGCGCTTGCCATCGATGAGCCGCGCGCTCTGCGATACAGGGTTCTCAATGGCGTGCATGCAGTGTCCGGGTGCAGGGAAAGGCGACTAGGCGAGCGCGATGGAGTGAGGGCGCCGGATGCGAGGAGTCAGCAGTAGCGCTATACAGGCCCAGGCACAGATCACGCCCGCCATCCAACGACCCGATGGATCATGCGCGGCCCCCACTACTGCGCTTCCAACCGTGCCGAAAGCAAACATCAGCACGCCGATCAGGGCAGATCCGGCCCCCGCATGAGCGCCTGCCGAGGTCATGCCGATTGCCAGCGCGTTGGGAATGATGAAACCGACCAGAGCGATGTCGAAAAGCAGCGCAATTGCAATGCCGTTGACGCCCCCCAGGTCGCCCGATGCGATTGCGAGTGTTGCCCCGCCGGCCAGCACAGTTGCGGGAACTGCAAAAGAGAGGATTTTCGACGGGGGCAGCCATCGCAGCAGAAACCCATTGAGCTGCGAGCAGATCGCCATGCTGAGAGCGATGGCTGCGAGATACAGGCTGCACGTCGACGGACTCAATCCATGATGCTCAATGAGGATGGCCGTCGCGCCGGTGTTGTATGCAAATTGAGATGCGGCCGCGCAGCTTGCGATGACGGCGCAACCTGCGTACGTGGGGTTGCGCAAGAGGGCGGCGTATGCCGACAAGACATGAGCGATTCCAGTCCGCGTGCGCCGTTGCCGGGGTAGGGTTTCAGGTAGCCACAGCAATATGCAAAGGAGGCCGGCAACACTGAAAATCGCCATGGCCCAGAAGACGGAGGGCCACCCGAAATGAGCCAGCAGTTGACCGCCCGCGAGCGGCGCGATGACTGTAGCGACGCCCGCCACCATGATGGCGGTCGAAAAAACTCGGGCGATGTCTCGTCCCACAAATGCGTCTGCAACAACTGAGCGCGCCATGACCACCGCCACCCCAAGACCCAGCGCTTGAACGAATCGGGCCAGTGACAGAACAGTCAGATCCGGCGAGAGTGCGCAGGCGACGGCCGCGACGGCGAAAACACTCAAACTGACAATGATGGGCCTCTTGCGACCGAAGGCGTCGGCGACCGCCCCGATCAGAAATTGGCCGACCGCCATGCCCAATAAGACGGCCGTGAGTGTCCATTCCACCCGCTGGCCGTCCAATCCGATCCTCTGCTGCATGGCCGGTAGAGCCGGTAGAGACAGGTCGACGGTGGCGGGTCCCAATGCCATCAGAAAGCAGGTCGCTATGACGATGCTTCGCGTGCTTGTCGATTGACCGGACGTGTCCATTGCGCTCCCAAGGCGGCTGTCGGTTGTGACCGTTGCGCAATTTCCCACTCTACAGGCTGCCCGGCCGCCTCGAGCCCTATCCAATCGGAAGGTATCGGCCCCCTGGTGGCTCACCGGGCGCAATCGCCTGCCTTTTCGGCAGGTTCTCGGCCGCACGCCGGCGACTACTATTTCGAGGGACCGGAGGAGAGCACATGTCAGATGGTTTGGACATCCGTCAGCTAGAGCGAGTCGCGGCAGCTATCGAAGGCGATGTGGCAGCGGGCAAGTACTACGGCGCGGTGTTCGGTGTTTCACGAGGTGGCATGCCCCCGCGCATCACTGTGGTGGGAGCGGGCGATGCCGGTGGCCGGCGCAAGTTGGCAGCAGACTCGGTATTTTCGGTGTTCTCCATCACCAAAGCATTCACCAATCTGCTGATCTTTCGAGCGATCGATCGCGGCCTGCTGGCGCTCACGACCCGGGTCGCCGAAGTCATTCCCGAATTCAGGGGTGGGCTGCGCGAGAAGATCACTTTTTACCATCTGTTGTCACAGAGCTCCGGCTTGCCACCGATTTTTTCCCTGGGTGAAGGCCAGTACATCGACCGCTTTGAGGAGGTGTTTCCACGGATCATCGATCTCGCGCACTGTCAGCACCCACCCGGTGAGCGCGTGACTTACTCACCGATGGTCTCTCATGTTTTGATGGCTGAAGCGGCGCGTCGAGTCGATTCCAGCAAGCGTTCGATCCGTCAACTGCTCGCCGACGAGGTATTCACGCCCATCGAGATGAAGGATACCGCGCTGGGTGTCAGGGCCGATTTGAAAGCGCGCCATGTCGTGCCCGACTTGCGGGGCAACGTGCCGGCCAAGCACCTCGGACACAGCAACTACGGCCCCGATGGTGCCTTTCAGGAGGAGCATGCCGAGATGCCGTGGGTTGGAGCGATCTCCACCGTGCCTGACCTCATGCGCTATGCGGAGATGTTGCGACGCGGCGGGAAAGCAGGTGAACACCGAGTCGTCTCGCGGGCGATCCTCGAGCAGGCCACCCTCAACCGCTCGGGCGACAAGCCCAACGAGTTGATCCGAACGCTCGGTTTCGACCGCGATTGGGAACCCATCCCCGCATACATCGGCTTGGGGTTCTTTCTGCGCGGCGAGGTCATGGGCCGCCACCAATTCGGCACATTAGCCAGCCCTCGCACGCATGGCCATCAGGGCGCAGGGAGCGGCCTGGTTTGGGTCGATCCCGCGCGTGACCTTTGCTTTGCGATGCTGTCCGCGGGTGTGTTGCATGAAGCGGACAACATCGAGCGCTTCCAACGCTTGTCCGACATGGTGATTGCGGCATCCGACTGACGGCAGCCGCGGTTGTGGATTGAGATAACAAACAGGGCTTTCAATGAGCGAGATGATCGAAAAGGCCGGCATGTCTCCCGAGCGGATCGAGCGCGTGCGGCAGTTCATTCAGAGCTATATCAACGCGGGCAAGCATTTTGGCGCGGAGATCATAGTCGCCCGCAACGGCCGCATAGCGCTTCAGGAAGCCTTCGGGTTTGCAGGTCCGGAACGTGACCGGCCTCTGCCTGCGGGCACCGTCTACAGCATCTTCTCGGTGAGCAAGACATTCACGAGCGTCCTGACGCTGATGGCGATCGAAAAAGGGCTGCTCTCATTGACCACGAAGGTCTCCGAGATCATTCCGGAATTTCGCGGCGGCCGGCGTGAGAACATCACCGTGTATCAGTTGCTGACCCATCAGTCCGGGTTGCCCATGACGTTTACGCCGGTACCCGGAATGTACGTCGATCGTCTGGATGAAGTCATTGCGGCGATCTGCAAATCGATTCAGTGCGACTCCGAGCCGGGACTCGAGGCCAGCTACTCGCCGACCGTGAATCATTGCCTGCTGGGAGAGATGGTGCGGCGTGTGGATCCACACAAGCGCCGCTTCAGAGACATCGCCTCTGAGGATCTGTTTGGGCCCTTGAAGATGAAGGATACGGCGTTTGGTCTGCGCCGGGATCTGCGCGAGCGTCATATTGCTCCAGTCTGGCTCTTTGACAAGACTCCTCTCAAACACCTCGGGCACAGTAACTACGGCCCGGATGGGGCCTTCGAGGAGGAAGAGGCAGAAATGCCCTGGGTGGGTATCTCCACCACCGTAGCCGACATGTTCCGCCTCGCGGAGGCACTTCGGCGTGGCGGTGAGCTCGACGGTGCGCGCATTCTGTCGCCAGTGACGACCGAGCAGATGAAGGTCAACCGCACGGGAGAGAAGATCAATCAGCTCCATGGCAAGAACGCGATCCAACGTGGATGGGATCCGATGCCTTGCTACTCGGGGCTGGGCGTTTTCCTGCGCGGCACCGCCGTCTGTCACATTCAATTCGGCACGCTGACCTCGCCCACCACATTCGGACAGCATGGCCAGGGCTCGGCGCTGTTCTGGGTCGATCCAGTGCATCAAGTGACGTTTGTGTTCTTCTCTCACGGGGTCATGATCGAAGGTGAGAGCTTCGAACGCTTCCAACGTCTTTCCGACCTGGTCATTACCTCCGTGGTATGAGATCGCCGTGACGCAGACCCTGGACAGACCCGATTATAACCATCGCCAGTTTCTGAAGACGGGCGATCCTGCAGTTTACAACGCCCTCGTCGGCGAAGAGGCGCGACAAGCCGACGGTGTCGAGCTCATTCCATCGGAGAACTACACTTATCCGGAAGTGCTCGCGGTTCTCGGCTCAGTCTTCACTAACAAATATTCTGAAGGGTACCCTGGGCGACGCTACTACGGCGGGCAGGAGTACACCGATATCGTCGAGGAGCTGGCTCGCGATCGCGCGCGCCGCCTGTTTCGGGCCGAGCATGTCAATGTTCAACCTCTCTCGGGCTCGCCGATGAATCAGGCCGCCTATTTCGCCTGTCTGTCGCCTGGTGACACCATCCTCGCCATGGATCTCTCTCACGGCGGACACCTGACCCATGGGGCTCCCGTGTCGCACATGGGGAAAGTGTTCCGCTTCGTCCGGTACCGCACGCGTACGGATCGATCGGGGGCGATTGATTTCGATGAATTGAGCGCCATCGCTCGCGAACACCGGCCGAAGCTCGTGCTCTGTGGTCACTCCTCCTATCCTCGGGAGCTCGACTATGCCGCATTCAAGCGGGTCGCGGACGACGTAGGCGCGCTGACCATGGCCGATATATCGCACGTGGGCGGGCTCGTGGCAGGAGGCGTGTCTGGAAATCCTCTCGACGTCGGGTTCGACATCGTAACCACGACTACACACAAGTCTCTGCGAGGTCCTCGCGGGGGTCTGATTCTGTGTCGTGGTGGACTGGCGCGCAGTGTTGATTCGTCCGTCTTTCCGGGTCTTCAGGGCGGCCCTCACATGAACGCAGTCGCCGGAGCGGCCATCACGTTTGGAAAGGCGTTGCAACCGGACTTTCGCCAATATGCACAGCGTGTTTGCGATAACGCGCGTGTCCTGGCGAGCGGATTGTTGAGTCGGGGCGCGACGCTGGTAACCGGTGGCACGGACAATCACCTGATGGTGGTAGATGCCATCGCGAGCTTCGGTGTGGATGGGCATGAAGCGGAGCGAGCGTTGGACAGCGTGGGTATCACGACCAACAAGCAAATTATTCCGGACGATACCCGTCCTCCATTGCGACCGAGTGGGGTACGCCTCGGTACTCCGGCGTGTACCACACGCGGCATGCGACCCCATGACATGGAGTTCCTTGCCAGCGCGATCGTCGAGGGCATCGTGCACCGCCAGGACGAGCGGCGCATGCGGGAACTTCAGGCGCAAGTACGCGATTTCTGCGCGCGATTTCCCGTGCCAGGAGTGGAATCGAACCAATGAGGACACCCCCAGGGATCTCCGCCTCCCAGTTCGGGCAGGTGTTACGGCAGTGGCGTGCCATCGTGGGCGCCGAATGGGTTTTTACTTCAGACGCCGATCTCGACACCTATCGCGACTCCTATTCGCCCATGTATGGCGAACCGACTGAGCGGCACGCCTCGGCAGTTGTCGCACCCGACTCGGTGGAACAGGTACGCGAGGTGATGCGCATCGCTCACGCGGCAGGCGTGCCGATGTATCCCATTTCGACCGGCAAGAATTTGACCTACGGCGGATCCGCGCCGGCGTATTCGGGAAGCGTCATCCTCGATCTGAAACGCATGAACCGGATCCTCGAGGTCAGCGAGCGCAATGCATTCGCGCTCGTGGAGCCGGGCGTGAGTTATTTCGATCTGTATCGCTATATCCGCGAACGCGGCCTGAAGCTGTGGATCGATTGTCCCGATCCGGGTTGGGGGAGCTTGATTGGCAATTCGTTGGATCACGGCGCCGGCTATACCAATGCCCCTTATCGGGATCATTTCGAAGCGCATTGTGGAATGGAGGTGGTCCTGGCGGACGGAGATTTGATTCGCACGGGCATGGGTGCGATGCCGAATGCCAGGACCTGGCAACAGTTCCGGTACGGTATGGGGCCCAGCGTCGACGGCCTGTTCTCGCAGTCCAATTTCGGTGTGGTCACCAAGATGGGTTTTTGGCTGATGCCCGAGCCGGAGATCGCAATGTACCTGCAGGCGGAGGCCTCGCGGTACGAGGACGGCGTGCCCTTCATCGATACGCTCGTGCAACTCACCTATAAGGATCTGATCGGCTCACAGACCCATGTTGAAAGCCCGGTCATGGGATATCCGGTGGGTCCTGAGCTGGCCAAGTTACGCTCCGACCGGTCTGAGGGACGCGCTGCGGCACTCAACGACTACGCCAAACGCAACAACCTCGCATTCTGGACCGCGCCATTCAGTCTGTATGGCCCCGAGGATGTGGTTCGTGCCAAGCTCGGACACATTCGAGCGAGCTTCGAACGGATACCCGGTGCACGCGTACGCGAGCTCGCCGTGTTGAAATTTCCGATCACGGACGACCAGATCAACAGCGCCCCGGACAAGCCCCGCTTCGGTATTCCCAATCTCGCCTACTTCACGTCCCGGTTTGCCCCGGGCGCGCCCTTGTTTGAAGGACACATCGACTTTTCACCCGTGGTGCCTCTGGATGGGCAGACGGTGCGTGAGGCACAGGAGATCTTCGACAGGGTGTGTCAGGAGCATCAGATTGCGCCTCTGGGGGGGCGCTTGCTCATGTACCACCTGCGCTCCGCCGCCCTGATCTACGCAATCCCCGTGGGCCGCGACGCGGAAGCCAATCGCAAAGCCCGCGAGGGGTTCGCGAAGTTGATGGAAGTCGCCGCCGAACACGGCTGGGGTGAATACCGCATTCATCCAGCCTTCATGGACAAAGGCATGAGCCTATACAATTACAACAATGGGGCGCTCCATCGCCTTCACGAACGCCTGAAGGACGCGCTCGATCCTCGCGGAATATTGTCAGCGGGGCGCTACGGTATATGGCCACGGCACTCGAGGAATTCCAAATGAGGGATGCCGCCGCCCTCTGTTTACTCGTGCTGCTGACATTGCCTGTCGCCGCCGAAACCCCTGCGATCTCCTGGACTTGGCTGCCGGTGACGGCGGCCGCTGATTCGGGTAAAGCCGAGTTCGAGCGCGCCTGCGCGATCTGTCACGGTGCGGGCCCCGACCGTCCAGGTACAAACTCCTTGCAGATCAAATATGATGGCCGGGTGCCGGCGCTCCTGGAACAACGAACCGATCTAACGGCCGATCTGGTCAGGTTCTACATCCGCAATGGCGTCGCCATGATGCCGCGGTTCCGGAAGACAGAATTGACGGATGCGCAGGTTGAGGCGATCGCACGCTATCTCAGCAGCCCGCGTTGAGGTTTTCGCGAGTCAGTCAACTCGACCGAGGCACAGGCCACCATCGATGACGATCTCCTGGCCGGTGATGTAGCTGCCCGCGTCGGAGGCCAGGAGTAGCGCCAGACCGCCGATGTCCTTCGGAAATCCAACTCGATGCAGTGGGATCACGCTGGCAAACGCCTGTTGGACAGCGGGATCCTTCGAGTGACCGCCACCAATGTTGGTCACGAACATGCCCGGCGCGATGGCATTCACGGTGATCTGACAGGAGGCAAGCTCGAGCGCCAGGCTTCGCATGAAATGGGCAGCGCCGGCCTTTGCAGCCATGTATGCCGCGCCAATCGCAGGCTCGACGCGTTGTGAGGCAGCGGAGGTGGTTATCACAATGCGACCGCTGCCTTGCGGACGCATGTGGCGAGCGGCCGCGCGGGCCGTGGCGAAGATCCCATTCAAGTTGACATCAATTACTCGATTCCAACGCTCGTCCGAATAGCTTTCGATCGCACCTTCGGTCCGTCGCGGTCGCTCGCTTCCGACCCACGCACCCACGTATCCGGGTCCCGGGTCGATTCCGGCATTGGCGAACACAACATCCAGGCGACCGTAGGCGCTCACGACTTCGCCGATCGCACGGTCCAAGCCATCGTGATCTGTGACGTCCACGGCTTTGCCGCTCACATTCATTCCAGCGGCGCGTAGACGATTGACCTCTGCGGTAATGCGGTGTTCATCGATATCGAGCAAGGTGACACGAGCGCCATTGGCCGCGAGCACTTCGGCATACCCCAGGCCGATCCCACTCCCACCTCCGGTGACAACGACCGCACGACCCTTTACGTTGAACAGATGCTCGATTTTCATCAGCCCGCCGCGACGATAGATGCGTAGATGCGATTGGTGACATCGAAACCTAGTTGACGGATCTTCTCCGGATCGGGGGGGCCGGGAGGGAATCCCGTCAGGGTGGCGTCGAACCGCTGCCGCACCCCTTCAACAAATTCATTGTGTGTGATCACGAAAAGGCGGTCTTTGACAATGGCGTCGAGCACTAACTCGCCGACAGCCAGAGGGTCCAGCCAGACCTCCGGTGGCGTGCGCTCAGCCAGTTGCATTTCCATTTCGCGCAAACCCGAGTCGCTATAGCGCTCCGGACGGAGCTTGGCCACCTCGTGAATGTTGGTCCTGGTCGGCCCCGGGATGAGTAACGTCACGCCGACGTTGGATCCATCCAGATCACTCCGGAGTGCTTCCGTAAGACCGGAAACAGCGGATTTGGCGGCGATGTACGCAGCGCCTCCCGGCATGGGCAATAACGCGCCCATTGAGGATGTGTTCACAATATGTGAGGGCTCGCCGTGCCCGAGAAAACGCGGCAGGAATGTCTGGATGCCGTTGACCACACCGCCCAGATTGACTTGCAGGCACCAGTCCCAGTCCGAGTAGGTGTAATTCCTGACATCGCCGAGTGCGCCTACACCCGCGTTGTTACAGAGCACGTGCACCCGGCCGAAGATGCGCTCCGCCTCATCGGCCGCGTCCCGCATTGAATTACGATCGGTGATGTCGAGTTGGCGAAAGTGGACGGATGAGCCGGCATTCAATTCCTTATGAGCCCGGTCCAGGTGGTCTGACCTGATGTCGGCCACCACCACTTTCATATCCTGGCGCAGGAAGGTCTTCACCATGCCCAGGCCGATGCCGCTGGCGCCTCCGGTGACGAATGCAACTTTACCGACTGTGTGCTTCATGTGCAGGATTCCGCTGGACAGGGTCGGGCATCGAGTCAGGGGCGCTCGCGCGTCAGATAAGCGATGATGGCTTCGAGCTGGCTGTCACTGAGCTCGGTCTTGCGAAACTGCGGCATGACGGTGATGCCGTTTCGGACGGCCGCGCGAATCAGCTCAGGACTCAGGTCGCGACGCTCTTCGAGCATTGCTGGTAGTGTCCCTTTGTACTTCGCGGCCAACGCCCGTGTGCCAGGGCGCTCCGGCATGGGGCCGTGACAGACAGCGCAGCTGTTTTGATACTCCACAAAACCCCGCGGCGTGCCTGGAGTGACCTTCACCGATGTGCGCGTCCAACCGATCGTTTGCTGTTCGCCCGCTGACGCGGAGCCCATCGCGCCGGATACGAACAATGCGATCGATACCAGGAAGGTGGTGCGATACGCACCCGATGCGGCCCTGGTGCACTCTGCGCGCCATTTCATGCGCGAGCGCCTCGCAGGTGTTTGGGCCAGATGCCGTAGCGCCCAGGGGACAGAATCCCGTTGGGGTCAACGGCATCCTTGAGCGTTTCATGGAATCGCATCAACGAGTGGTTGTTGAACGAGAACTGTTTGGCCACGGCGTCCTGGAAGACAGGGCCAGTTCGATATTCGGCCCAGCCGTGTTGTCCGCACACCTCGATGAGGTGAAAGAAGGCCTCACGATGGTGCCGGTTCTCCTCCGGGATTTCGCTCACCGGAAAGCCGAATATGAAAATCGCGCTGCGCTGCCAATACCAGGCGGGGAGCGCAAACCGTAGCTGAGGTATCCCAAATTGGCGGGCGGCCTCTGCGAAGACTCGGTTAGCCTCAAAGATCGCCTCCGCCGTGCGTGGAATGATGGGAGCGAGCCACATGTGCCCGTGGGAGGGCGTTGGATTGGTGCTCGAGCGCGCACCCAGTGAAAAGTTGTTGAGACTCGGAATGCCGAACTCAGGGTAGCGCGCGTGATCCTTGGGCTCCTCGGCCAGGGGGAATCGATACTCGCCCTGATCTTCGAACCATGCCTCGGGGATGGCGGACAGGATGTCCTTGGCGCTGTCCCACTGCGCGGCGACCACTTTCGCGGGCCCGTAGAATTTCAGGTCAAAGGTCCAGTAAGCCAGATTGTGGCGTCGGCCGTACGCCTCCAATCCACGGGGATCGCCCTTCTCTGCCGCATCACGCAGGGCTGCAAGCTCGGGATCTTCCGTGGGCAAGGGCTCGTCGACCGCGAGAAACCGGGCTTGCGCGCCAATCGATCCAATCCCCAGCAACGGGCTCGAAGAATCGGGACAGCCGTTGGTGATTGCGCTGTTTTCCAGCAGCGTAACCAACCGAATGAGCTCGTGCAGATCGTCGCGTCTGCGAACCAACACTCGGCCGCAGCGATAGGCTTCCGGTTGCGGCATGAGCCAGAAACCCATCTTGGTGACGACGCCAAAGTTGGATTGTGAGAACAGGCCGTCGATCCAGGGCCCGTATCCGGTCTTGTACTGTTGCCAGGTTTTGGCATTCGGCAATGCGCCCATGCCCGTGCGCAGCACTTCGCCGTCGGCCAGCACGACCTCCATGCCGCAATGGGCCTCGAAGTGGTTACGGATATACGGCAAGGTGTACCCGCTGCCGCGATCGAGCGCGTTACCGAGAAGGCTGCCCCAACCCGGGTCCGCGCAATCGATCCAGAGCCGCAGCTTGCGCTCCTGGAGGTAGCGGTACAGGTCGAAATAACTCACGCCCGGCTCGACCAGGGCGTAGGCATTGGCTTCGTTGACCTCCAGGATGCGGTTCATCCGTTTCAGATCGAGAACCACCGAGCCCGAGTACGCCGGTGCCGAGCCACCGTAGCCCAGATTGCGGCCGGTGGAGAGGGTGTACAAGGGGACCTTGAACTGATTGGCCGCCCGAACCACGGCCTGTACTTCTTCGACGCTCGCGGGCGCCACGGCCGCCGAGGCCCAACGCTCTTCCGGCTCTCCCAGGAAGGGAGAGTAGGCATCACGGTACAGCCGCGTATCCTGCTCCGCAGTGTAGACCCAACTCTCTCCAACAGCTTTCTTGAACTGCGTGATGGCGGACTCAAATGCGGCCGCGGATAGGCCGGGGGGCGTGCGCATTAGCGTTTCCTGAGGAAGTCAGCCGGATACTGCATCGGGCATGCGCCAGTTCTTCGGCGCAATGAGCCAGGAGACCAGCCGCTGCGCTGAATGTTGCGAGCGCGAGCGCGTTTGATAGCTGGCGCGGCTGCGCTCCTCGGGCTCCGAGGGGAACGCCGAGATGGGCTCGTCGATGCTCGCAATGATATCGGCAACCTGTGCAGGCCACGGCAGGGCTGCGGAGAGTCGCCCCTGTACGTCCTGCGAACGATGCACCGAGGCTTCGAGTACGTGTTGGGTACCCGCACCGGGGGACGATGCGTGTATGCCCCGAAAAGCGACGCGCAGGCCATTGTCCCAGGCCAGTTGCTCGAGGCAGAAAAGCGCGCCCTCCGTCGTCAAACCCGCGACGGTCAGCGGGTACTGTCGCCAGACCGGGTCGAGTTGCTCGAACCAGACCGGTGTGACGTCCCCATCGAATGGCGCCAAAGCTACTCCGCGAATCGCCAGCGCCCGAGCAAAGGCATGCGCCGCCGGAAAACGGGTATCGAACAGGGCCAGATCCAGTGATAGCCTCAAACCCAACGGGTCGCTCGGAGTTGAACGGGATGCAGTCGCCACCGCAGCCAGGCTGGCTGCCGCACTCACGGCAATGCCGGTGCTCATGAACCGGCGCCGCGAAAACACTTCGCGCATTGGGCCCCCTCGATCTGAACCAGTTCCCCATTGGGATTATACGAGTGTATAATCCGAAAACCAGGATTGTCAATGAAGCGCGTAACCACACAAAGTAAGTCAACAGCGCCGC
>Ga0207641_10002356_pt1 | contig 17450 bp, 9 predicted proteins | sample KBSSwiS62_FD_184306 | JGI IMG/M metagenome (GOLD analysis project Ga0207641, IMG submission 184306) | Switchgrass rhizosphere microbial communities from Kellogg Biological Station, Michigan, USA - KBS Switchgrass S6-2 (SPAdes) (version 2) | ecosystem: Host-associated > Plants > Roots >... | reverse complement strand
ATCGGCCAATCTGACTGTCAGCAAGTAAGTCGCTTTCCAGAGACGCGTCTCCAGTGATATTGAGAAACAGTCAAGAAGATCAACGCAGCTTTAGAGACAACGCCGAGCCCTTCATTCAAAACTCCTTGAGCATAGAAATTAACTCCTCCCCAGAAAGGAAATCTCCATGAATCCATCCCTTCGCCCCAATTCGTGTACAGGATTGCGCTCTTGCGCTTCCTTCCTCATGCAGCATTCGGCCAGATTCACGAAAAAAGTTTTTGTCCTTGGCGTGGCTTGTTCGATCCTCGCCAGTGTTGGACGTGTCAACGCAAGCATAACGCCACCGACGGACAACACCTCCGCGCCCTTTATGGGCATCTATGGTGGAGGCATAGGCAATGACAGTAACTACAGCGGCATCGATCACGGGGACTATACGACCGGATGGCTTTATCGGTCCGGTTTGTGGCAGCATGACGGTGAGTCATTTACCAACTGGGCCGACATCGAAGGGCCCGGTTGGGCCCTCGACCCTTGGCTGAAATGGAGAGCCATCAATCCCAATGGCACGATCGAATTTACGCTTCCCCTGCTTCCCGGCAGCGGACACACACCGTTGGCCGGCACATCGCTGGCGCAGGGGGCCACCGGGGCCTACAACGCCCATTTTGCAACCTTGGCCGACAATCTCAATGCCCGGGGGCTGACCACCAACATTATCATTCGCCTGGGACACGAGTTTACCGGCAATTGGTACCCTTGGTGTCCCACCAACGGCGCCGATGCGCAGAATTATGCCAAGTATTGGCATCAAGTCGTCACCACCATGAAGGCGAGACCGGGTTGCTCGGGACTAAAGTTCGACTGGTGTGGCGCTTGTGCCGCCAACGATGGGAATTACTCCATGGACGTCGCCTATCCCGGCACGTACTATCCCGACACAGACGTCGATTACATCGGATGTGATATCTACGACGCTTCCTGGGCCGCCAATGCGTACGGGTATGCCTCAGTCAGCGGTACCTGGGTGTGGTCACAAAGCGCCCCCACGGTCGTCTATCCCCCGACCTTCACTGCAGCGCAAATACTTGCAGCCCAGCAAATCGCCTGGAGCAATATGTCGGGCACCGGTAACAATGGGTTGACCGCTTGGAAGAACTTTGCGGCGGCCCATGGCAAACCGATGTCGATCCCGGAATGGGGATGCATCAGCAGGTCCGACTTTCGCGGCGGTGCGGATAACACGAATTTCATCCAGCAGATGTATAATTTCATCTACAATCCGGCCAACAATGTGGGTTACCATAGCTATTTCGATTATGGGACAACCTTCGGGGGGTCTCAGCTTGTGTCCCTGCCCGGGAGACCTGCCACCCAATTCCCGAACGCGGCGGCGCTCTGGCGCAAGCTCTTCGCAATGAAACCATTTTTCATGGACAGTGACATCGGCACCGTTGGTCTCGCCGGGATCACCGATCCGGTGAGCATACATGGAGCAGGGACGGGCTTTCTGGCGGGGGGAACCTCCGACAGTTTCCATTTTAGCGCTCTCCCCACGACCGGGGATGATGTTTACAGCGCCAAAATCTCATCAATGACTACGGGGGCTACAAGGCAAGGCGGTATCATGCTGCGGTCGGGCACGGGCGTCAGCGATCCTTACGTGGCCCTCTACGTCTGCAACGGACAGTGCATTTTCCAGAGCCGGACCACCTCCGGTGCCGCAGCAGTCCAGAACTTGGCTCTCTCAGGGACCGTTCCGATGTGGTTGAAACTGACCCGGCAGGGCAACCTGGTCAGGGGGTACCAATCCACCGATGGATTGAATTGGACCGGATCGGTTGCGGAAAGCCAGACCGTGACGATGACGGGAACGAACTATTTTGGCCTCGCCGTCTGCAGCGGTACCACCACAGCGTTCAATGCGGTCGGCATCGACAAAGTTGATTATCTTAACATCGACAATGTCCTGGGGGTCACGGGCAGCATAACCAGCGCCATCGTCCTGGACAATGCGGCAGCGTCCGGGGTGACGATCACGGGCAGTTGGGTCACGGCAACGAGCCCGAGCGGTTTCTACGGAACCAATTACCTGCATGACAATAATGCGAATAAGGGCGCGTGCTCGGTCAAGTTCTCCCCGACGATTCCAACGACGCAGCAATACGATGTCTATGCCTGCTGGAGTTTGGGAGTCGGTGGTACCATCGGCGGATACCTACAGGGGAACAACGTGCCGATCAGCATTACCTCGGTCAGTGGCACGACCCAGTTGCGAGTCAATCAAGCGGTGGGCAGCCAGATCTGGAATTATCTGGGCACCTATACCTTCGCCGCCGGCACGACGGGAAACGTGGTGATCTCCAACTCAAGCACCGACAACGGCTATGTGAAGGCGGATGCCATCATGTGTGTCCCCGTTCCAGGAACGGCCACGACCTTGCCTCCCCCCCATCTGGACGTCGACATTGGCAGTCCGACCTTGACGGGTTCCGCCACTTACAGCGGCGGCGTCTACACCGTGGTCGGTGCGGGAACGGACATCAACAATCCCTCGGATCAATTCCACTATGTTTACCAGTCAACCACCGCAACCGGAACGCTCGTCGCCCGCGTGACGGGACTGACCTACACCTCCTACAATGCCAAAGGGGGGCTTATGTTCCGCCAGACATTGACCGGCACGTCCCCCTTCGCGATGGTCCATTGCTCGCCCACAGGCTGGGTCGAGCTCACGACGCGCAGCCAGGCTGGAGCGATGAGCATCGTCGCGACATTTAACAGTGGCATCACCCCCTCCTCGACCACGCCGGTCTGGCTGAAGTTGACCAACGCCAACGGCAATTTCGCCGCTTACTATTCGACGAGCGTTGGCACGCCCACCACCTGGACTTCGCTGGGTACGACTTGGGTCGGCGGCTTCACCGGTAGCGCCTACGGCGGTCTCGCGGTGACGAGCAATCTCGCGACGGCCCGAGCCACGGGGACTTTTGACAATGTCTCTCCGTAACCACGGGAAAAGCGACTTATGGACTATTGGAAAGAATCCATGTAACGACTTGAATGCAAACTAGATAATCGATTATCTCAATAGCAGTTTGATGAGTAAAATAGATATAACTCACCAATTAGATGCCTTAAATCGGATGAGAATTTCAAAGTAACGCCGAAAGTTTAATGACAAAAGTCAAGGTCGCCAAAAATGTATCCAGGAGCATGATTGTTGTCTTGACGATTAATTGGATTTAGAGTAATCGTTTATTCATGACAACAAGAAAATCGTGTCTCTCCCCTCTATGGATATACGAATGTGTGTTTGTACTACTGTTTCTTGGAATTCCCGCTCTGAATGCGGCGGAAATCCCCCTCCCCGCCGATCGTTTTGTTGATTCGATAGGCATAAATACTCACTTGGATTCGAGCCAAGCCTACGATCAAACGGCTTTTGGTGCCTTGGGCGTCCGTCACTTCCGCGAGGGCGCCATGCCGGGCACTCTGGGTTTTACGTATCTCCATTCACTTTTTCTTACCTACGGAATCCGCGGGAACATGATTTGCGATGATAGCAACATTCCACCCTCGCAATACCAGGCCGCGATGACCAATGCCTGTTACGAGTCCATTGAAGGCTTGAACGAACCCGATCAATTCGGGCCACGATCATACCAAGGATTGACCGATAGTTGGGGCGATCAAACCTATGCTGCCACTATTGCCTACCAGAACGATCTCTACCACGCGATGAAGTACAGCGATCTGACCAAAACAAAGCCGGTTCTTTCTCCCGCCATGGGCTATACGGGATGCTCCTCCGGGTTGCGGGGCGCATTATTCGATAATACAGCATTGCATTGGTATGATGGTTCGTCCGCAACCTGCTGCCATCTCGACTCATCAGCACTACCGGGAAGCATGTTGCTCCAGACGCCGGGATCGACCGTTCCACCCTTTTTCCTTACAGAGACCGGATGGACAACCCCTTTGAATGCACCAGGAACAACGCCGATTTCAGATCTCGCCGGAAGCAAGTATATCCCGCGGGTCCTCGCCGAGGCTTTCGCCCGCAGTATTACCCGCTCGTACTTGTTTGAAATGATCGATACTCCCGGTGTCTATAGTTATGGTCTCCTCCAATCCGATTCCAATTTTACGAGGAAACCCGCTTATACGAAACTGCAGAATCTGATTCAGCTCCTAAAAGAGGGTGTGTGGAATGCGTCCAACCAGACTTGGACCTATCCCACCGTTGCCCAGGAGATTCTCGATTACACCTTGAGTGATCCGAGCGGTAATGTGCATCATCTGTTGTTGCAGAAGAGCACGGGAGAATATTATTTATTGCTTTGGCAGGAGGTCAATTCGTTCAATCCCATTACCCACGCCGATGTCACCAATCAGCCGGTGACAGTGACTCTCGGCTTCAATACCCCGATCGCGACCGCGTCGCTTTATGCGCTGACCTCGATGGCTCCCACCGCGACCTATACAGGCGCCAATGGCGGTCCGTTGGTCTCGGTCTCCTTGAGCATTCCGGACGAAGTGACGGTGGTGAAACTGGTCCGGGGTAATCTTCCCAGCCAACCGGACCCCGTAATCACTCTTTATGCCGATACGGCCACTGCTACAGAGTCCGATCCGGCTCATCCGGGCAAATTTACGGTCTACCGATCTGGGAGCACGGCCAGTCCGCTGACGGTTAATTACACCCTCGCCGGCACCGCTGTAAATGGAACCGATTACCAGTTACTTCCGGGCTCTGTTGTCATTCCGACCGGATCGGCAGGTGCCGCTTTTTATGTCACACCAAAAGGCTTGACCAACATCAATGGCAAAAAGAGCGTCATTGCGACCGTGGCTCCGAATGGTTTGAACTATAGTATTGGCTACTATCATGTCACCGGTCTGGTGACGCTTTTCACCGGATCGGATCTCATCGCCGACTTTGAAAATGGCATTCCAAATTGGACCGCTAGCCCCCAATCGATCCTTGCCCAAGATACGTCGCATGCGGACAACAGTGCGGGCGATTTGAAGTGGACCTTTAATTGTAATGGCACGCAGTGGAACAATGAAATTCATCTTAACTTTGCCACACCGCAAGATTGGAGCCGGGTGTCCAAGGTCATCCTTCGAATTGCGGAGGATCCGTCCAACCCGGCCAAAGACATGGGAAACACGGTCTACTTCGATATCGTCAATAACGGCGTCAGCGCCAGCAATAATGCCAGCGTTTGCTCGTTCGTCCTGTCCCATGAGCCAAATTACCGGACGATCGAACTGCCTTTGGGAGCTTTTCCACGCAACAAGGTCAACTTCCTCCGGTTTTATGTCGATGGGGGCACTTTCCTGGGAACGATTAACCAACCGCGGAACCACATCTGGTACATCGACAACATCCGGACTTCCAGCGCCGTCGATGCGCCCCTGGTGGATTTTGAGGACAACAGTCTCGCCAACTGGACGCATGAAACGTATTCAAATCTGCAGATCAATACGGCCGGGGCCGACACCGGGGTCAGGGACCTGAAATGGACCTTCGGAAATGTGGGAGCCCAGTGGACTAACCAGATCAACCTGAACTTTCCAACGCCTCTCGATCTGACGAAGAAGCGGAAGTTACTGCTTCGGTTCCGCGCCGACCCTTCCAATCCGGCGAGCGATGTGGGCCAGTCCATTACCATGGACCTGTTGAATAATGGAACCAGTGCCAGCAACTCAACTGGCGTCGCCCAATGGACCCTACCTAGCGCTTCCACACCATATAAGACTGTCGAACTGGATTTGGGAAGTTACCCGCGTGAGAAGGTGAATTCCCTCTACTTCTATGTCAATGGTACCACTTTGGCAGCGGGCACGACGCACGCGCCGGTTAATCACATCTGGTATTTGGACAATATCACGTTCTATTGAGGCGGATGTTGGTGGTAAGTGAGGCAGGGATCGGACGGACCGGACATTCGACCCTGCCTCATTTTGCAGCCGCCGGTGAGCATCCCTCTCCAAGTTTCACTTGGTAGAGTTTCACTTCATCCTTAGCGGCGGTCATAGACCGCTGACATAAAGAGAGAAGGGCCTAACTGTACCATTCCCCCTCGCTGCGCTTTGAAGCCTCTTGCGGCTGCCTTGGCCAAGCTTTTCTCAGGGTTTGGAGGCCATGTCCGGTTTCATCTGGAGCAGGAGCGGCGTTAGAGAGAGAAGTGTGATGTTATTCAAATCAATGTCGCGACCGGAAAGAAGGTCCTTCGCATGGCCCGTCAACTTCAGGCTGACGATCTGCGAGTGCTGAAGGAAATTGATCAGGGGAACGAGAGTCGTGTCTCCATTCCTGACCACGCGATACTCAACTCCCCATGCGGGTTTATCGCTGTGAGCTTCATTAAGGGAATCGAACTTAAGTCCCTGTTGGGCAAGAAGTGTTTTCAAGCGCGCAGCCAGGTCCTCATCGCCCCCCTTGGTCCACTCAATTGTGGAGAACTCCGTGGGGAGCGCCCCGGCGGGTTGTGCCTGCTGATATTCATCGAATTTCATGCAGTCCTTTCCGAGGGCAATGATCTTGCCTCCTTCCTTGATGAAACGGTTGAGCGCCGTCACAACATCTTTACTGAGATGGGTGGCGCGGGGTAAAATCAACCACTTCACCTTCTCATTGGCAGAAGAGCGCGCATGCTGTGCAAGCTGGCGTTCACTGATAAAAGTCAGCGGCTGTCCCAGGCAACTTAGTGCGGTATAGGCCGATTTGACGGCATCCGTATAATCAGTTTGCCAAAAAATTGACGTGGGGGAATAGAGAAGCGCAACCTGGGCCGGAGCCTGCGCGGCGACGGTGACCTCTTGCCCGAGACGGCGGAGGTCGAGCATCGTCTTCCCGGCGGCGTACATATTACCCGGACGGCAACAGATGCTTCCCTCGGCATCGTGAGTACTGGGTTCTTCCCAGAGCCAGATTTCGGAGGCCTGCAGGTGATGCAGGCCACTTTGCCAGAGAACCGAGCGGGTATGATCCGGGGAGATGTGAACGGCTGGCGTGGCGTCGAGGATAATGTGGTTTTCGGAATTGAAGACCGGCTGGCCCTTGAAGGAATGGAGCAGGTCATACCACATTTCCTCCTGGGCCCAGTCGTAGGCGAATTGCCGGAAGATCTTGGGCCAGGCATACGAGTCATTTCCCGCCCAATCCGTGATATTGCAGAACAACTCGGGATCTACACCTTTGGCCAATGTTTCCCGGTCGAAAATATCAGTCATGATCTTGGCATGGGTGGGCACTTGGGGGGCCAGAGCCTTGACCTGGTCATTCATCCATTGATGCCAACCGGCAAAATGAATCTGATTGAAGATGATCCAATCGTAATAGGCGCGTTGGGCGGAAAGGCTGTCGGGCATTCCGATCTCCGGAGGCGGCACTTCATCGAAGGAGGAATATTGGCTTTCGTAGAGATGGTTAAGAGCGGTCACGGTGCCATGTTTTTTTTCGAGATAGGCCGCCCAGGTCTTTTTGCTGTAGGTGTCGCGTCCGCTGTCGGAATAGACCGGTTCGTTTGAAAGGCAGAGGCTGAGCAGCGCCGGCTGGTCTTTGACCAGAGGCACGAAGGTCTTGATCCAATTTTGAATGACCTCACGCGCGAGCGGATGGTCGATATTATAGCGGATGGCGCCAGCCGGCTTCGGCAATTTGATGTCGGGGGCCTTTTCCATCGCCCATTGGGGGAAATAATGCGGAGAGAGCAGGAAATCGACCTTCAGGCCTTGCGCGGCCGCACTGTCCAAAATTGCTGTCGCTGATTTTGCATCCTGGGTCAATCCGCCATCCTCATTCAACTGATTCGGCCCTCTTTCGACCCCGATTAGGGTGGCGCCAATTCCGGAAAACAGGGGAATATCCTGGACGATAGAATTATAACCGAGGTAGCCATAGAGATAATTCGGGGAAGCCGGCGGAACTGGGTTCACTGGCGGCTGGGGTGTTTTGGATCTTTCATCAGCGGAGATGAGTTTGGGCTGATTTTTAAGCCGGCTCTGAACCTCATCGAGAATGTTTTGCATTTCCTCTGCCTGGAGCAGTCGCCATTCAGGCGAGAGTGCCACACCGTCTGTTTTAGTCAGGAAACGATCCACAACGGCCAGGCCGAGGTGCAGATAGGGATCCTTGGCGGCCTGAGGATTTACCTTCATCTGTGCGGTGACATCGTCCATTCGTTTGCGGGCGTCGTCCCGGATCGAAATAATTTTCTCCTCAATATCGAGCCGTTGGAACGAGGCGGAGGCGAGCACTTTTCCCGGCGGCAAGTCCTGCTCTCCCGTCTCGGCCTGGAGCTTGTAGATGCCATCTTTTCCCATGGCTCCCGGTGGAATCATGAAGCGAATCATCTGCACGGTGCCGCTGTCCATGCTCTCCAGTTTAATCCCTGGCCAAGAGAGGCGGGCGCCATCAAGAGTGGCTGTCGCCGTCAGGTGCAAGGCCGATACCGGCACGCTGCCCAGAGAATAGGCCACAAACTGTCCGTTGATTGACTGCGTGGAATCATAATTTCCCCGATCAAGCTTCAGGCTCGTGACCATCAGAGCCGAGGGATCCGCAAAGACCGCGCGGGCAAAGGCGGAACGGTCCTTGACCTGCGCAGATCCCGGTGTCCATTCAACATATCGTCGCCGTCCGTCGGGACCGGTGTCGTTAACGACAAGATTGATACCGATGCTTTCGGGCAGGTGGTCAGGGTCAAGGGCCAGGTTGGCCCAAGGGATGGCGATTTTTAGCCGGTAACCCGTCTCCGTTTTCTCCCCTTCCACGGAAGCAGAGGCCCATTCAAAACTTCCTTCCCAGTCGAAGGTGGCTACCTGCCCAGAGGGCATGAGGGCAAAGCCAAGTTCATAGAAGGTGTTGACCCGTCCTCCTTTTCCGGAGGCGGTGCCCGAATCGATTGCCAGTTGAATGCTATCACCCTGCCACATTGACTCCCCGCTGACAGGGTGAAGGTCGTGCGGGGCAATTATATTTATTAAAAAAAAAACTTTTGCTTATCGCAGGCCGCTTGGAAGTCGGCGCCAAAGGACGGAGAGGTCTTCGAGCGGATTTCCACCTTGGGCAACGTGGCCGGGTCCTTGCCGGCGTTCGGCAGAACGGGATAAAAGCGGGCGGCGGCGACCAGGTCCTTCTGCATCGTAGGATCGTAAAGGCGCGTGCTTTGGTTTTTCTTCTCACCATCGAACTTGGTGATCTCGACATCGTCAATCCAGAGTCCATCGATGACATTGGGAGCGACAATAACAAGGTCGTATTTATCCACAGCTGTTAGCGTTGTAAATTTGGCGGTGAAATGTTGCCAGTCGTAATCTCCCTTGGGCAAAGGGAAGACGATCCTCCATTCCGGTCCCAGACATATTAGCCCCCCCTGGACACCCTTTCCCTTGATCCACATGCTGATTTCATAGGTTGTATTGGGCTGAAGATCCTTGATGTACTGCCGCAGCGCCCCATAGACATTTGGAACTTCGCTCGATTTGTTCGACATCCGGAAAGAATGTTTTCCCCCATGGCTCTCCTTTTCATCTATGGCGCCTTCAGCCTCGGCATTGCCAGCGACATACCACTCCCATGGAGTGAGCGTTGAATCCTCAAAGCCCATGTTCTTCACCACATTCGACGGAGGTTCGATATTGGCAGAAGAATCCTGGGCCTTGATCAAGGATGCCATGCCGAGCATGACAACGAAGGAGATAGTCAACGATGTGATATACCCATGAGATTTTTTCATATTATTACTCCTTCAGTGATCCTGTTGATGTTACGAGCAGCCTCTCTCTGCTCCGATCACAAAATTTACGATTATAGTTGATCCAATTTGGCCCAGTACCAGATGGGCAATCCAATTGTCTTCGAAATCGGGATCCAGCTGGCGCTTCCATTCAAACGGAAAACGTTCATTCCGGCAGCCTCATGGTTGTCGTAGAGAGCACTGCTGGAGGTGGGCCCCCACCAAATGCAGGAATCCATGATCGCGACCCGGTTTGGGTCAAGGGTGAAGAGTGGGACGTGGTACTGGGAGTTCGAACTAACGTCGGGATTCATCCAATAGGAGGTGTTATCGCCGGATTTAACCAGCACAGGCAGATAAGCGGGGTTGGTTCCCGGACAGAGAAGAACACCGGGCGTGACGCTCGTGTCGGAAGCATTCAGGTAGGGCAGTAGAGGACCGAAAGTCACCGGTTTGGTATAAGACCTCCAGAGAGAAATATATTGATTCCCGATATCCCTTCCATCATAGGGCCCTATCTGGTTATTGTCCCCGGCATAGGCGAGCAAGGCAGCGCCCACCTGCCGAATGTTCCCCAAACATGCGGTGCGCCTCGCGTTGGCCCTGGCCGCATTAAGTGCAGGCAGGATAATAGCCACCAGCATCGCGATCATCGCCATGGTCACGAGAAGCTCGGTGAGGGTAAATCCGCCGATCCAGATTTGCCGCCGGGAATTTTCCCACCGAAGCGAAATCGCCACTCTGGACGCCTTTGTCTGCATAATCGTCTAAATTTAGCTTATTCTACTTCTGCAATCCCACATGGACTCGCTGAAAACTAACCCGCTTGACAGCTACCAAGGCCATCAATCCGCCTACAATCAGCCAGAGAGCGGAAGGCTCCGGAACAGCCGCCACGGTAAAATTGGCCGTGAAAGTGGGATCGGAATCACTGGCGGAACGGTTCCACTGCGCCCCATTCCAGCCAAACCCAAACGTGAGATCATCCGCCACGAAGGTTTCCTTATAGTAGAGCACCTGGGTATTAGCTGAGCTCAGATCGATGGTGGTTGTTCCGGAAGAAGTCAGAAACTCAAATGAAGTCGCCCCGTCCGTGCTAAGTGTACGAATGGGAGTGTAATTAACGCCATCCGTACTGTAGGATGACGTCAGCGTTTCATGAGGCCCGCCATCCGGCCAAACCGCCACCTGATGATCAAAAATATCCACCGAAGTCGGTAGGTATGACGTCAAAGAGAAGTCAAATTTATAGATAAATTGGGCCGTGGTATACCCGCTGTTATCCGATCTGATCGGGCTAAGATAGTTGGGATTGGCCACTCCTTCTTGAACGACCTCCATTCTTAACTGGGAGAAAACGTCGTTATCGAATTTGGTGGAATTATTCATGTCGGAATAGGTGAGGTTGTACATGTAATGACCTCCACTGATGTCCGGGTCGTTGATATTAAGGGCAGCCTGCACCTGCAGGGATAGCAGACCCAAGAGGAGTCCGCTTGTGATGATCAGAGTTTTCATGGGGTTTGGTGTTTTTGCGGGTTGTTTACCAACAGTGAGTATACGATTACCCAACTTACTGCTTATGGTCAATACTTTTTTTATGATTTTAGCATTGTGTCAATTCAAAGGAGTGCATGTTTAAACTTGAATTGCCTTCTAAGTTCTACCCTTATAGGGACTTACTTTCTTCACAAAGACCTCTTACAGATGTGAAAAATTTCAGGAAAATGATCTTGTTCAAACTTTAGCCGCAGCTGTCGAATGCCGGATAACCAAGCGGGGCAAAAGAACAGTCGAACCACCTTGGAAACTACCTTCGATCATTCCGATCAGAGCCGCTACCGTCTGCGCGGCGGCCTCGGTAAAGGGAATTGCCACACTGGTGAGCGAGGGATTGGAGATATCGGCGCTCGGAGAGTTATCAAAGCCGACAAAAGAAATATCATGGGGAACCTTAAGACCAATATCCTGTGCAGCCTTCATGGCGCCCAGGGTCATCTGATCGTTTGCTCCAATCACGGCAGTGCAATGCCTTTGAAGAAGCGCCGGTGCGTTGGCCTGGCCAGAGACTGAAGTCCAATCACCGAATCTGATGGGCAAGTCGCGGACGGATAGCTTCCTCTTTTCGAAAAACCTTTGAAAGCCTTTCAACCGTTCCTCAGGACGGCCCCGTGTGTCCGGGCCTCCAATAAAGCCGATGCGTCGATGTCCCAAGGCCCAGAGATGCTCCAAGGCCAGTTCCATTCCGGTTATATAATCGTAAGTAAGATTGAAATGGGGTGAGGGACGAAGGTAATGAATGTAGGGCACGGTCACGTCTGTGAGCTTCATTTCGGGCTCGTCGACGGTGGAGACGAGATTAAGGATGCCGTCGACCATGCCGTGGGAAAATTCCCTGAGGTAATTCTTGGCATTTTCGATATTATTGCCGGTCAGGCCAAGTAGGAGCTTATATCCATACCGGGAAAGGTTTTGCTCAATCACCTCGATATTAATGCCGGTGTAGGGATTAGCCAACTCCGCCACCAAAATTCCGATCTGGTTGGTTTTCTTCGTACGGGTGGCGCGGGCGATAAGGTTGGGCCGATAATTTAACTGCCGGGCGATGTGGCGAATCTTCTTGGCTGTTACCACGCTGATCCTATTGGGCTTGTCGTTTAATACAACCGAAACGGTGCGTACGGAAACCCCGGTCTTTAAGGCGATATCTTTGAGCGTGACCATTAGTCCTTAGGGTATCAGAAATTAAAAATTTGGTCGATGCCGGTTGCTGTACATGGCGGCAGATGGTTAGAGAGCTGTTCCCCTTTTACGTTGACATCAAAGCAGAATAAACGATTATTCTTACGGCGGCTATTTTTCACCTAGAATGATTCCCTGAGAAAATAATCCGTCGACTGAGCGCCTTTATCCAATAATCAGACAAGATGCACCCGGCCACACGTGACTTGCTGCTATAGGCGCCACCACTCTTCACCTTTGACACAATCCTCGTTATATGAAATTTCCCGACCTGTCATATCCTCCCAATGCCATCTATTTCCTCGTAGAAGGCAATTCCCAATGGCTCGTGGCGCAGGTCAAAACAAAGGAAGGTGATTTTTGGGAAGGCCACGGGGTTCAGTTGGAAATGTCTGCCGCTAGCCATGGAGGAAGGGATATTCAGGTCACCGCCTCTGTTCGACTGAGGGAAGTCGCCTTGCGCTGGGAAAGCACACTGACGATGGGCACCCTGATATTGGGAGATGCCTGGGAGCGTTCTTACGGCGAATTGGAATGGCGGGGATGGTCCCCTCACCGGGTCATGCCCTGGTATTTTCTGGCTTCCTCCAATGGATTGACTGCGGGCTATGGAGTGCAAACGGGCGGCGGCAGCCTTGCCTTCTGGGAAGTCGACGCTGACGGCATCACGCTTCGCCTTGATGTACGTTCCGGTGGGATCGGAGTGGCCCTGAAATCGAGACAACTCTTGGCAGCTACGCTGCGCCAACGTTTACCTCATCCGGGAGAAACCCCGTATGAAGCAGCGCATGCTTTTTGCCGGTCCCTGTGCCCGAAGGCGTTGATGCCGACAGAACCTGTGGTGGGGCATAATGACTGGTATTGGCTCTACGGGAAAAATTCAGAGAAGCTGATTCTGGAAGCCACCCGCCGGTTTCTTGACCTTTATCCCGCCGACCTTCCCGTGCGTCCATGGTCGATCATCGATGACGGCTGGCAGGCGGCCACCGTTGCATCAGGGCCGACATGCAATGGCGGGCCTTGGGACCGGGGAAACCCCGCTTTCCCGGATATGCCGGGGCTCGCCCGTAAAATCAAAAGCCTGGGCGCACGGCCCGGCATTTGGATGCGTCCCCTGCTGAGCAACGTTGAGGTTCCTCACGCATGGAAACTTCAACGCCCGGGTGTTCCGACCGCGGCCTTTGTGCTCGATCCCACTGTGCCCGAGGTTCAGGAACGGATATATACCGATATTTCGCGTTTGCGTGATTGGGGCTATGAGATGATCAAGCACGACTTCTCGACGTTCGACCTCTCGGGACGCTGGGGCCCTGAAATGAACCAGACGCGGAGCTTTACCTCCGATGGCTGGACTTTTGCCGACTCAAGCCTCACCACCGCCGAGGTCTTGCTCTCCCTCTATCGAAACATCCGCAAAGCAGCCGGCCCCAGTCTGCTCATCGGTTGCAATGTGGTGGGGCATCTCGCGGCAGGCCTGATTGAAATTCAGCGCATCGGTGATGATACGTCCGCCACAGACTGGGACCGCACGCGGCGAATGGGGGTGAATACATTGGCGTTCCGTTCCGTGCAACATGGTGCCTTTTTTGCCGCGGATGCAGACTGTGTTCCGATCAGCCCGCATATACGTTCCAATCTGACGAAAGCCTGGCTGAATTTGATTTCCGGAAGCGGGACCCCGTTGTTTCTGTCCATCGACCCAACCGCGCTCAATGAATCCGTCACCGCCGATATTCGCGGGGCACTTCGCCGCGCGGCGCAAAAAATGTCCGTGGCGGAACCAATTGACTGGTTTGACACTGGAGTGCCAGCCCACTGGCGGCTTCAAGGCAATACGAAAACAACCCATTTCGGCTGGAGCGAATGGAGTCCGGAAAAAACCATCGTCCCCGCGGCAGATAACGGTGGTACGGCTGATATCTTCCCGAGGGAACGTTTGCAGGCGTCGGTATAAACAGATTGCCGGCCGAACTGCCGCCGGGGTTTGCGAGATTCTTTCCCTTTTATGTCCTCTATCGACTGGATTGTCACTCTGGTTCCCCTTTTGTTCGTGGCGGCACTTGCCATCTACAGCAATCGCTACGTCCAAAGCGTCGCTGATTTCATGTCAGGAGGGCGGCTGGCGGGGCGCTATCTTCTTGCCATTGCCGGGAGTGAATTGCAGGCGGGAGCGGTCGTCTTTGTCGGTTTTTTTGAGGTCATTTCCCAGTCGGGTTTTACCCTCACGTGGTGGAATTGGATCAGCATTCCCGTGGGAATAGTCGTCAGCATCTCGGGTTTCGTTATTTATCGTTACCGACAAACGCGGGCCATGACGCTGGCCCAATTCTTCGAGATTCGCTACAGCAAATCGTTCCGCCTTTTCACCGGTGTGTTGGGCTTTCTCGCGGGCATCTTTAATTTTGGAATCATCCCGGCCATTGGCGCGAAGTGTCTGGCCTATTTCTGGGGTTTACCGGAGACAATTTCGATCGTCTCGCTCGCTGTGCCGACTTACATGCTGCTGATGGCCCTCTTCCTGACAATCACGGTGACGGTGGCGATTTCGGGAGGAGTCATCACGGTGATGATCGTCAACTGTATCGAGGGAATTCTGTCCCAGCTCTTTTATCTCATCATTATCTTTTCCCTGCTGGCTCTTTTCAGTTGGCCACAGATCTACACGGTTCTCTCGGATCGTCTCCCGAATCAGTCCCTTCTGAATCCCTTTGACTCCGGCAGTATCAAGGATTTCAACATTTGGTATGTGCTGATGAGCATGTTTGTGACGGTGTATGGAACAATGGCTTGGCAGAATGCGGGCGCTTATAACTCGGCGGCGTTCTCGCCGCATGAATCGCGCATGGGCGGCGTCTTGGGACGATGGCGGGAATTGGGGAAAGGCGCGGTGCTCACTCTCTTGGGAGTTTGCGCGATCACCTTCCTGCATCACCCCGACTTCGCAGTGCAAAACCAATCCGTCTTCGCGGCAGTCAATAAGATTGCCGATCCCCATGTGCAGGAGCAAATGCGATCGCCTATTGCCCTGGCCCATATCCTACCGGTGGGGATCAAGGGAATCTTCTGCGCCGTGTTGCTGATGGGAATATTCGGGGGTGACGCCACGCATCTTCATTCCTGGGGGAGCATTTTTATCCAGGACGTGCTGGTGCCGCTGCGCAAAAAGCCCTTCGAACCACACCAGCATATTTGGATTCTCCGTTCCTCAATTATTGGAGTGGCCTTCTTTGCCTTTGTTTTCGGCAGTCTCTTCCGCCAGACGGAATATATCTTCATGTGGTGGCAGGTCACCATGGCAATTTATGTGGGCGGCGCCGGATCGGCGATTATCGGCGGCCTGTATTGGAAAAAGGGGACGACCGCTGGAGCTTGGGCGGCCTTGCTCACGGGATCCCTGCTTTCGGTGGGCGGTATTCTCGCGCGGCAATGGAATGAAACTTTTTTCCTGAACGGAACGCAAATCTCTTTTTTTGCCACGTTGATCGCCATCGGAGTCTATGTGTTGGTCTCGCTCCTGACTTGCCGGGAGGATTTCAATATGGATCGCATGCTTCACCAGGGAGCTTATGCAACGAAGACGGTCGAAAAGAAACTTCCGGAACCGAGGCGACGAGTGTGGCTGGGACGGCTCATTGGCATCGATGAGAATTTTACGCTTGGCGATAAATGGATTGCGGGTCTTCTTCTGGGCTGGAGTCTGCTGTGGTGTGGCGTGCTGATCGTTGGCACAATTTGGAACCTTGTTATGCCTTGGTCCAACTCGGTTTGGTCCCTCTTTTGGGAAGTCGCCGGTCTGGGGCTTCCCATCCTTCTCGCCATCGTCACCGGCATCTGGTTTACCTGGGGAGGCGTGAGAGATATGATGCAATTTTTCAACCGGATGAAGCATCGAAAAATCAATCATCTGGATGATGGCACGGTGGTCGACCACCAAAATCTCGATGAATATGTTTCGACCGGTGCCTCCGAAACTCTGTTGAGCAAGGATAAGACTTCTCTTTCGTGAGCGACAGAACGGACGATCCTTTTTCCTCTTCGAGGATGCTTTGACCATGGTAGCCCTCCGCTTACGAATCCGCATCTCACGCCTGCGAAAGAATGCGTTTGCCTGCGTAACCAGGGCGTAGTTCAGCACGTTAGCGTGCGGAATCGAAGGATTTTGGATTCCACACCAGCGTTAGCCTTCGTCAGGTCTTACGCGCGATCTTTTCAAGCAATAAAGTCTTCAGTTTGTCCGTGCGTACTTTCTCGGCTTCATGCCAGCTTCTAACCCGCGCTTGAAGTTCCTCTTTCTGGAAGGCTCTAGCGCGCCACAGGTCCATAGCTCTGGCGACAAGCTCTCCCGTCCGTAACTCTTCGATGGATAGGGCATCCTTTGATCGCTCTGCATGGATAAGGGCACCCTGCAGTTTCCTGCGCGTATATTCATCGCTCCAAATTCCCAGGGCTGGCACGGCACCAGCTAGCGCAAAAACCAACGGATGATAGCGAGTGCTGATGACCAGTGCGGCCTGTTGAGTGAGCCACAACGTTTGGGGGGCGGATAGAACCGGCGTGATGCATATCGAAGGGTTGTCATAAAGAGCCCGACGCAGGGCCTCTCCGACAACCCGGTCACCAAGACTTTTGTCGGATGATGAGAATGCGACGTGAGGTATAAAGATCAGTTTCCCCTCCGTTGCTTTTGCTATAGTTCGAAGATCTGCGGCCAACCGGGCGATTAACGGATTATGGACGCTTGGCTCCCCGACGAGATGTGCGGTTACCGCAATCCACGGCCGATCTTTCGGAAGAGCCAGCTTTTGCTCCTGTATAGCTGGCATCAGGCTCTCGCCCGCAAGAAAGAGCGCGTCATCCACTTGGTAGGAAAGATTTTCCCTCTTCGCTCCAAGCTCAAGGGCGAGCGCGTAGGAAAAAGTCTCGCGCAGCCCTACCCAAACGGAAAGCTGTAAAAGCTCCGAAACCAATTGTCGC
>Ga0207641_10002353_pt1 | contig 17479 bp, 19 predicted proteins | sample KBSSwiS62_FD_184306 | JGI IMG/M metagenome (GOLD analysis project Ga0207641, IMG submission 184306) | Switchgrass rhizosphere microbial communities from Kellogg Biological Station, Michigan, USA - KBS Switchgrass S6-2 (SPAdes) (version 2) | ecosystem: Host-associated > Plants > Roots >... | reverse complement strand
TGCGCCGAGCGCTTCAACGGCTTTGTCGGCGCGCATCCTAGCGGAAATTCGCCTGCATCGCGGTCGCACAGCAGGGGACCGGCGGGCGAGAGGTGACGATTTTGAGAAGCGCACGAACGAGCGAGGCCATGATTTTTCCTTTCGATAAAAATCGAAATGACAGAGTTGCGGCTCAGAGTCAATGAAATTTCGAGAAAAATCGAAACAAGAGATGACTTCGTTGCAGACCCGTTCGCCTTCGAGCTGCCTCGAGAGGAGTGGACCAAGCCCTCACAAAAGCGACGCTCGTAATGCGAGCGCGTAATGTCCGCATTCGACCCAAAGCCGCTTGTGCTAATATTGATGAATGAGACAGAACGCCCGATGGGTCATCATCGCTTCAGCCTTCGCCACAATTGGCTGTGAGCCTTCCACCCTCCCAGCTACGCCACTGTTTAAGGGTGTTGGAGACTATCGTCAGGGTACCCGGCTCATCCAAGACCGGCTCAATGCGCAATTTCCGAAGGGAAGTTCGACTGCCAAGCTGGAGGATTATCTGAGGCAACAGGGACTGGATGTTGGTAAGCATCCGACCACGCCGACCAGCGGCGTCGCCTCGTTCAAATACACCGGCTCTGTTTGCGGCAGCCAGGTCCGTGTGAGCTGGAAGGGGGATTCAGCGGGACGCGTAGAAAGCATCGATGCCCTGTTTAGCGATACTGGCTGTCCGTAGGTCACTACGCTCGCTTTAGACCCAACTACTGGCTCAATGCTGTGGTTTCGACTTCGGCGCATTCACTGGTGGTGCAATAAAGTCCGTTCGCGGGCCTTGGCCGCATGCCATCCGGCGACACGGGTAGTTTTGATCGAGCGTGTCACGGACATGCCTTGCGAAATCGCAGTCCGGGGATTGTCCAGGATCGAAGAGCAGGAACGGAATCGGTGAACGGGGAGCTAGCTGGTGAGTGTAATTGATGAGCATCGTCTCGTTGAGAGGCGAGCCATTCCACAGCACGCTATGACCATCCAAACTAACGACGTTCGCGACGAACAAGTCTCCATGCTGAGACTCGGCGGTAATCCAGCCTGGCAGCACAGGCACACATACGCTGGGTTTGGCCCGACCCTCTTGGCAACCAGCTACGGCGAGCGCGACTAAGAGGGCACCAGCTATCGTTCGCATAGCCCATAGCTGCAGCGAACTTTGGCGAGGCGCAATGTTAGCTTCGACCGATTGCAGACATAAGCGCAGTCGGTAAGGTGGGTACCCGTGAAACGATCAGCGCGACCATTGTCGATTGTCCCCGCCGCCATGGCTGCTGCGTTGTTGGCGATTGTGGTCATCACCGGAGTCAACACGGTCATGAAGCTTCGGTCAGTTGGTCACACTGAGTGGCCGCTCGTTGCGCTCATCAATGCCCTTCCGGCGGGACTAATAGTGTTCGCTGTCTGGGCGTTTGCTCGAGGTCGTGATGTGATTGCCGCCACGCTGGGATTGCTGGCGCTTGCGATTGCTTCGATATTTTGGCTGTCGCAATCCTCCGGGGCCTCGGGCTGACGCTAACGTCCGCTTTCCACCCATTGCTTGCGTCGTGCCCGGCCCGTTGATGAAAAATGGCGCGTGGAATAGGCTTCCGTTAGGAGGGGTTATGCAAATTCGCCGATTATCTATCGCGCGATTGCTAGCGGTCAGTGCACTTGGTGTACTTCCATATTTCGCAGTCAATGTCGGCCTGATCCTTTTTCACAAGGGCAGTATTATCCACATGAGCAAGCCGGAGTGGGCGATCTTCACCGCCCTTATTACTCCTGTGATGTGGTTGGTATTCGCCGTTGTCCTTGGACTTTCGGCAGTTCTAGCGCGGGCCAAATGGTTGCTCTTCGCCGTCTTGTGTGCCGGGATGTTTTCCGCGTTGGCGACCCTAATCGAACCCGGCTTTTGGAAGATGCTCTTCTTATTGGCTCCAACCGAGCAGGGGGTTGCCTATTGGGTGTTGGTGGGCGGCATCTTGTCCACTCTGATTGCCCTGGGCTTTGCGAGCCGAGGCCTGCCGTTGTCTAAAATCGAAGCCTGACAAGGCCGTTGGAGCTAGAGTCCGGTTTCGACCCATTCCTGCCGCTAACGAGAGTCTCAACTAGCGGCGCAGGAAGCTTCGAATGGCTTGCGGTCGTTCCTGTACTTCGAGGCGGGCATCTCGCGCCGCCCGTTGCCTGGCTTCGGCTTGAAGCTTGACGGCCTCCAACCGCGACTCATGCTCGCGAGCGATTTGCGCCAGCTTGCGATCACGGTTGGCTATGACTCGTTTGAGGAACCACGAACCAACGACGATTTCGGCATAGGGCACACCACATACAACCCCGCACACACCTGCGATAACTAAGAGTATGGCGCACCGCGCTGGATCGGCCCCCGAGTGAGTGAGCCATGCATAACCGGCGAAGCAGAACCCTGGCCATGCCAGTGCACTCAGCGGTAAGCGGAGCTTGGCTGGCCCCGCTCGCAAGATGATATTCGCTAAGGCCGAAGCGGCGAACCCGAACACGCACCCGACGGCAATCATTCCGCCCAACGACAGGAACAAAGTATTCTCGCTCGAAGGAAGTTCGTGCCGTGCCCACTCGGTCGCGATGACCAGCGCGAAAACGCACGAGGCAGCAGCCGCCGCGAGCGAAGCGCCAAGCTTGGCCGGGTTCGGGGACGAAGTCATGACTCGGCCAGTAGCCGAGCTTGGGTCAACATTTGGTTGCTGCCCGTCGCCTGCTACGTCCGCAATCGACCCATTGCAGACATAGGCGCATCTGTTAGCGTCCCCTTCTCGCTGGGGGGCCGGTCGCATGCGTTTGGATTTGCCGAAACCGCTGAACGGCTGGCGCGCATTCTGTGGCGAGGTAGGGGTGATTGTCCTCGGCGTGCTAATCGCCCTTGGTGCGCAGCAATTCGCCGAAAGCTGGGACTGGCGTCAGAAGGTCGGTGCGGCGGTTGCCGACATGGACAACGAACTCGGCTCAGGTGACGGACCGGAAGCCTATGAGCGTCTGGTCCTGCATGATTGCGTCAACGGCCATCTCAACAGCCTCCGCGCCGCGATCGAATTGGGCGATCGTTCGAAGAGCCGAAGTTTGATTGACCAGTTCTGGCTTCCAAATCGCACGTGGGATTCGCTTGCCCGCGATGCCGCGAACACCGCCGATGTGGCGGCGCACATGCCGCACCAACGCATGCTTCAGTACCGCATAGCGTACGAAATGGTACCCGACATGCAGCGACTTGCCGAGAAGGAGCTGGTGGACCTGGGTCACCTTCGCGGTCTTCCGGCGAGCGGAGGCCAGCTCACGTCAGACGAAAAGCTTTCCGAGATCGCGGCGATTGAAGCGCTCAAGCTCGATAACGACACGCTCGCACGTGAATCCCGCTTTCTCCTCCTGCGCATGAAAATGATGAGCCTGGGTCTATCGAAGCGCTTCGTCGATCATCATGTCGGCGCGGCGCGGCTGCATTATGGCGGATGCATCACCGCTCCGAGGATCGGATCGAACTCGGGAGGTCAAACGGTCTTGGATTAGCGCGAGGACGCTCATGAATCTCGAAGCTCACTCGATCACGTTGATCTCGATCATCATCGGGCTCGGCCTGACCGAGATGTTCGGACACCTCTACCGGCTCATTCGCGATCGCAACCGCGTGGAGTGGGATTTTCTGCCGCTTGCTTGGGCGGCAACCATGTTCTTCCTGGTGCTCAATTATTGGTGGGCGGTTTACCTAAGGATCGAGGGATCACGGGAAGCCAGGACCGCCGCAGAGTTCGGCCTGCTCCTGGCTCCAGCCTTGTTGCTGTTTCTCGCCACTGCCAGCGTGCTTCCAGATTTCAGCTCTGATGATGATCGGGCTATGCGCCGTCATTATGAATCGCAGCGCAAGGTCTTGATCCTGACTTTTGCGCTTTATCAGATCAGCACCTTCACGACCGCCTTGGTCGTTGGAAGCCTCAGCTGGAATTTCGTAACCTTCGTGAGGTTCCTGATCTTCGCGCTGCTCATCTCGATGTTGTTCACGAAGTCGCGGACCTGGGATTGGGTTTGCGTGCTGACCATCATGGCGATCCTGTTTGTTCGATTGAACGCGCAGGTGGTTCGATGATCGCCGAATGGCAGCTCTACACCTATTTCGCCGCGTCCGTGCTCGACCCCTTGCAGACATTCCTTAAGTGCCACCCTTGACGCGACTCGTTGTCCGAAGCCAAGGGCGTTTCCCGACCGCCAGTCGGTAGCACATCAGCATTTCCCACGGTCGAGCACGCGTTCGTACGCGTTAGACCTCAACTGTTGGGGAAAACCGATGCATCTCCTCATCAAGACACTTGCTGCAATTGCGGCCACAGGCGCTTGGGCAGCCGCCGCGTCAGCCCAGACTGCGTACCAGAGCGGTGCCACGCCTTACATAGAAATCAAAAACGAGCCCCCGGCAAAACTGATCGTCGACCCTCCGCTCCCCGAAGGATTACCAAAGGGACTCGTCTGGATTCAGTACCACGCGGAGAATGTTCGTATTGGGCCAGTGCTTAGCGAGAATGCCTTGAAAGTGTCGCCGCGCGTGGGACATTTGCACATAACGGTCGACGATTTGCCATGGCTGTGGGCGGATACGAGTAACAGCAATACCATCGACATATTCGGCTTGCCGCCCGGCCCCCACAAGGTGACGATCGACCTGGTCGACGCGAACCACAATCTCTTCCCCGGACAGAGGAAGGTGGTGAGCTTTACGATGCCGAACTGGAACGGCGGCCATCACTAATTGACTGCATTTCGGCGCTCGGTCGCGGCGTCACCCATGTGGGCATTAGTGGCTCGGCGACCGGGCATCCAAATCCAAGGAGGCCCGAATGTCCTTCCGAACTATCACGTACTTTGCCGCAGCTATTGCTTGTGCGTCGGGAGCAGTCGCTGCCGACCTACCTAAGAGGCCCGCTGGAACGACGCGTGTCGACTTGCAGCGGCACGACATCAGTATCCCCGGTCACGAAGTTTGGCAGTTGCGCGTGGCCTTTGCGCCAGGAGCCTCATTTCCCAGACACAGGCATCCGGGCGAGGAGGTCATCTACGTGCTTAATGGGATGATCGAATACGAGCTGGACGGGAAACCACCGGTAACGCTCCAGGCGGGCGACGTCCTCTTCGTGCCAGACGGCGCTGTGCACGCCGCCAAGAATGTCGGCAGCGACGAGGCCGCGGAATTGGGAACCTACATCGTGGAGAAGGGCAAGCCGCTCACAGAAATTATCAAATGACCGGCGGCCCCAAGTCGCGCCCGAAGGTTCCATCGGAATTAAGACCGGGCAACGACCGCCTCGAAGCATTCTCCGACGGCGTGTTCGCGATCGTCGTGACGATTATGATCCTCGAAATCCGGATCCCGGACGAACTAGCGTTCAGTGGCGATCCAGCTGCGCTCATGGCCTTCACAGCCGCCATCGCGACCTACGCGCTGAGCTTTGTAGTGATAGCGATTTTCTGGAGTAATCATCATTATCTCATCTTCACACTGCCCAAGGCAGACCGGACGACAATCTGGCTCAACAACAATAACCTGTTTTGGATCACCATGATCCCGCTGGTCGCGCGGTTCTTCGGACAACATCCGACTTCGCCGCGTGCGGCTGCCGCTTATGCGTTCGTTATCATGACGTGCACGATTTCATTTAGCCTGTTGCGCAGACATGGGGCGAAGATCAGCAGCAATGAGTTTCACCGCTCACTTCATCGCCGCGTGTTTCGGAGGATTTGGATTGCGGTTGCGGCGTACGCGTTAGCGATGCCTCTGGGTTTCGTGGACATCCGGCTCGCCTGGGCCTGTTTGATCGTGCTCCCTGCGCTGTTCTTCCTGCCGGTGACTCGAGAAGCGCATCGCTTGTAGCGCACCGTCGGAGCGGCAGCTTTCCACCCAAAGCTGACATCAGACCTCAAATCATCTGGCAGAATGGCGGAGCTTCACTCTTCAAGCAGACATCCGGCTTGGTGCGCGTCACTTTCCAATATTTCATGAGGCCCAGCTTTCCGGCGAGGGCCGGGAACGATGGGTCTGTCAGCGCCCCGCGCATCCTCGGATAGAAGAGCCAGCTTCTCGCACCCCATGTATGGGCGTCGGCGGCGTCAGACACCATTTTCAAGGCCTCGGCATTCGCTCCCAGAGCGGCGAGTAGGTTGCTGGCCAAGTTTTGAAATCCGGTCAGATCCGTTGAACTGAGCAATCGGATAGCCTGGGCGCGAGCCGTCGCATCGTGGCTTTGCAGGGCCTCTAATCCAGCGATGAATGCAACCCGCTGGCCATTGGGCAGACCCACGTTGGGGTCGCGAAAAATCGGCAGCATTTCGCGGAAATTACCGGTTACCAAGCCCGAACTGAGGATGACGTTCTTGGACATGTCGGAGTCGTTCGAAAGGTCGACCACAGAATCGTAATGTATCTTCGCCTCGGGCTCCCGCCCGGTGATGCTCAGGGCATCAGCGAAACCCCACTGCAGATTGGAATCCAGCGGATTGAGTTCGGTAGCCCGACGAAGCTGTTCGCTGGCATCTTTGAACCGGCCCACCTGTTCGAGGAGAACCCCATAAAGATTGCGTTCGCACCCGCATGATTGTGGGCGTGCGGCAATTGCGCGTTGCAGAAGTTGCTCACGGCCGATCAAGTCAGCCGGATCAATAAGGAGACTCTTGTTGCCCAGAGCCTCGCCGTTTCTTGGGTCTAGCTGCAGCGCTTTTTCCGCGGCATCAAGGCCAGCAGCATGACGGGCATTGGCTTCGGCATCGGTGGCGCCATTTTCCAGCGTCGTCGCATTTGAAATGGCGGACCAGCCCATCGAAAAATCCGGCAGAGCAGCGACGACCTTATGGGCGAAGTCCAAGGCCCTTGTCGGTTCAGTCGTCACTTGGCCGGAATCATGACAATAGCGGAGGTAATCGGCCATTACCGAGTCAGGCAGCGGCTTCGGGTAAGTTGAGGCGGCGAATAGCCCACAGCGGACCATGTTGCCGGCAATCACGGCAACCTTGCGGGGAACCTTGTCGAGTTGTTTCGCGTCGAAGTCGACACTTTCGGACCAAAGATCGGCACTGCTTCGCTCGTTGATCAGGTGAGCGATCACCTTGATCTTGTCGCCCTCACGCCGGACCGTGCCGTTTAGTGCGTATGCCGGAGCATCGCCGGGCAGCGGCGAAGAAGCAGTCGAGACGCCAATCGTCCCATCGTTGGCGAACGCCGCGATAATTTCGTCGCTCATCGCGGCTGGCATTGTCGAAGGCAGATCGGCCGACAGGCGCGAGAAGCCGGCGAGGCGTACGGTCATGCTGTGCGGCGCTGGATTGGATGAGCGAAGGAACCGCCAGGTGAAGCCTGCGAATATCATTGTCAGGACGAGAATTGCCGCGACGGCCACTTGCCGGGAGCCCAGTCGCGGTGCGCGTGTGGGCTCGATCTTCGCTTGATTGCTTCCCGGAGTGGGGCCGGCGTTAGCGATCTCCGACACCAAGCGTTGGATTGCACGATCCCAGCCGGTGAACGCATCAACCCACTGGCGTGTCGACAATTCGTAGGCGAAGGCATCGCTCGGCTCTACGTCCTCGATCCGCAGTGCCATCACCGGCACGTGATAGCGGCTCGCGAGCGAAAGCTCCTTCTTTATCTCGTCGCTGGTGTTGGCTGCGCCAGAGAAAACGAGGACGACCGCACGCGCGTCACGCAAGGCGCGGACAATCGCCTCTTGGTAGTTTTGACCGGGCGGGACATCACGACAAGAAATCCAGCAGCGTACCCCGTGTCTCTCGAGTGCCTCGCAAACCTTGAGCGCTTTGGTTCGGTTGTCGGTGGCGTAGCTGACAAAAACGGACTGCGAGGCGCGTGCCTCGCCATCAGTCTCTTGAGCCAGTTGGTCCACGGCAATGCCCCCGCCGGAAGGCCCAGATTCCTACGGCGCATGAGCTCGAAAGCCAAGCAGCGCGCTCCGGGCAGAATCGACTGGCAGTTATCGACCCATTGCAGACATTAGCTCGATGACCGAAACTCGCACTGATGGGACTGGCGATCATCATTGCTGGGCTAATGCTTGCGGGTCCAACGCCGTTGGCGCCCAATCCTGCCGCCAAGGGCAAGCAATGCTTTCACGAGGGGGCGACAGTGCGTCTCAAAGGGACCGTGGTGCGCCGCCGCTTCTATGGCCCTCCCAACTACGGTGAGACGCCCAAGACTGACCGCCTCGTGACGGTGGCCGTATTCAAGCTGGACCACCCCATACTTCCGTGTGACATGCCCGATTTTGACAACCTCAAGGGTGACAATGGGGCGCTTGTAAGTGCGGTTCAGATCAGTTCAAACACAGGTCGGCCTACACCCAGCCATCTTCGCGCTTTGGTCGGGACGATCCGACATTCGGCAATCGGACCAGAATTTTTGGACTACGTCGTCGACGTTCTTTGAGTCCGTAAACGACCCGAACCTGCCGCCTCCGCAATCGACCCATTCCTGCCACTAGCCGGAAGTGAATTTGCGATCGTCCATCGGATTTGGACTTTTCATTCCGCCGGTTGAACGATGATGTCGCCAGCCATTCGCGGGGTCGTCGTGTGCTTTGCTCCGAATAATGCCCGGATCATGAAGAGGCTGAACGCCACTACACCGACCGTAAAGACGAGGTCGCCGGGGACGCGAGCCCATACCAGCGCCTGCATCACCGGCCCGTGGATGACGTCTGCGCTTCGGGCAAAGGCATAATCGCGCGTGAAGCTCTGGTAGGCCTGGTACAGGCCCTGCGGGAACAGCGACATGGTGACCATCATCGCAAGGCCGATGTTGAGGCACCAGAATGACGTTTTGAGCAGCCGTTCGCTCCACTGCGCGGGGTCGGAAAGTCCACGCATGCAGAACAAGGTGAGGCCGATCCCCAGCATGCCATAAACGCCGAACAATGCGGCATGGCCGTGGGTCGCGGTCGTGTTCAGGCCCTGCATGTAATAGAGCGACAGCGGCGGATTGATGAAGAAGCCGAAAAGCCCGGCGCCGACGAGATTCCAGACGAGCACGCTACCGAAGAAGGCGAACGGCCACTTGTAGACGGTTTGCCAGTCCTGCTGATGCTCTACCTTGGCGCGATTGTAGGCCTCGAACCCGACGACCACGAGCGGCACCACCTCGAGCGCCGAGAAGACCGCGCCGAGCGCGATGACGCCGATCGGCGTCCCGCTGAAATAGAGGTGGTGGAAGGTGCCGAGCACCCCGCCGCCGAGGAAGATGATGGTCGCGAGCAGAACCGAGGTCGATGCGACCGATGCGCGCACCAGGCCCATCTTTACGAACAGCGCCGAGACGATCGCCGTGGCGAAGACCTCGAAGATGCCCTCGACCCACAGATGGACCACCCACCAGCGCCAATACTCCATGATCGAGATGTGCGCGTGCTGGCCGTAGAGCAACCCAGCGCCGAACAGCAGCCCGATCGAAATCGTCGAGATGACGACTAGGAAGGAAAGCGAACGGCCGCCCTGCTGCTTCAGCGCGGGCCACAGGCCTCGCAGGACCAGGCCCATCCACAGCAGCAAGCCGATAAAGAGGTAGACCTGCCAGAACCGGCCGAGATCGAGATATTCGTAGCCTTGGTCGCCGAACCAGAAGTTGAGGGCTCCAGAGCCCATGCGCCGGTTAATCGCCAGCCATTCGCCCGCGAACGAGCCGACGACGATGATGAGGAGGCTGATGAAGAGGAAGTTCACCCCGAGCCGCTGGAACTTCGGCTCGCGCCCGCCGAGCAGCGGCGCGACATAGAGGCCGGTCGCAAGCCAGGCCGTCGCGATCCACAGCACGGCCAGCTGCGTGTGCCAGGTGCGGGTCACGGCGTAGGGGAAGTATCCGGCGAGAGGCAGGCCGTAGAGGCCCTGGCCTTCGACCGCATAATGGGCGGTAACGATGCCCAGCAGCACCTGCGTGAAAAACAGTGCCGTGACGACGAAGAAATATTTCGCGGTCGCCCGCATCGAAGGCGTAATGATCGCGCCGTCGAGCGCGTCGCTTCGCGCGAAGCCTATCTCCGGCTCGATGTCGCGCCGCCAGATGTCGAACTCGCGCGCATAGTACCAGACCAGCGCGCCGATGCCGGCGAGGAGCGCGAAGATCGAAAGGAAGGTCCATAAGAAGACCGAGCCGGGCGGCGTGTTGCCGACCAGCGGCTCGTGCGGCCAGTTGCTCGTGTAGGTTATCGTGTCGCCGGGCCGGTTGGTGGTTGCCGCCCATGATGTCCAGAAAAAGAAGGCGCCGAGCGCATGTGCCTCGTCTGCCGTCAGCGCCGCCTTTTGCGGCATGGCGTAGAGGACTCGCGACTGGTGCGCGGCGGGGGTGCGATCGGTGAACAGGTCGCCGTAATAGACGGCCGTGCTGGCGATCGCCGCGCCGCGCTGGTCGGTCACCGTGATTGCGCGTGTCGTGGGATCGTAGCTGTTGGTGCGCATTTCGGCCTTGAGCGTCGCGTTGAAGCGCGCCTGCTCGGGCTCAGGAAGCGCTGCGAATGCAGCCTCGTTGCCCGTCCCGGCGATTTGGTTCCGCAGGCTCAGGGCCTCACGATGCAGCCAGTCGGCGCTCCAGTCGGGCGCGACGTAGCTCCCGTGGCCCCAGATCGAGCCCTGCTCCATCCCGCCCATAGATTGCCAGACGTTCTGGCCGCGCCCGATGTCGGCACTCGTGTAAAGGACCTGCCCCGAGGCGGTCCTAACCGCGTCGGGGATCGGTGGTTTCGAATAGTAAATCTGCACGCCGTAGAAGAGCAGAACGCCGAACATCAGGACCATGCCGCCAGCGAAGATGGACCAAAGCCTACGGATCGGGAAATCGGTGGAATAGTTGGACACGACACCCCTCGCTTCGCAACTTGTCTCAGGGTAGTGCGCTCGCGGATTAAACCTTCAAATAGGTAGAACCCCCTACCCCGGTGCGTGGCCGAACCAAAACGGCCTTCGTGAACGCACACGTCGTCTGAATGCGGGCTATGCTAGCGTCCGCTTTCCACCCACTCCGGACTCTAGAGCCTGCGTTTTTTAGTGAACTGTCAGACAAACTCGCGCGCATACGCACGCGCTCGACTTTGTGTATTAATTCGCCTGTATCCATCTTCATCCTGTCGGGTGAAATGTAGAATGACGGTATTCTGGGGTTCTGAGTACGGTGGCGCACCGGAAATGAATATCACGGGCACTCGGACCATTGGCAAAATTACTGTCGTGCTATAGCGCCGCCTGGCTCTGGTCAGTTTTCGATTCCGTCCCGTCAAATGCTCCGGTTTATTTGGATTTGCGTCAGCTCTCGGTACGCCTGCACGACCTCATTGAGCACTCCCGGCCAGCGGTAGCTTTGAGCGGTCGCAAGTGCATTTCTGGCGAGGCGCCGGCGCCGCCGGTCGTCATTGGCTAGTCTGAACACCGTACTCGCGTAGGAATCGGCATCGGCGTTGACGAGCAGTCCATCCTTACCCGAAGTGATGATAGCAGACGCGCTGCCGACATCCGCCGATATGACGCAAAGCCCCGCCGCCATGGCTTCCAAGTTCACGTTGCCGAAGGCCTCGGTGAGACTGGGGTTGAGAAGGATGTCGGCGCTCGCGATCGCCCGACCTAATTCTTCTCCGGCGAGGTGGCCCAGGAAGACGGCGTTGTCGATCAGCGTTTTCATCTCCGCCCGGGCGGGACCTTCACCTACGACGAGCGGGCGGACATTGAATCCGCGGGCGCGCAGTTCAGCGACGGTCTCCGCGAACTGCGCGGTGCCCTTCTCTCGGACGATGCGACCGAAAAAGAGCAGGACGACGTCATCATCCAAATAGCCGAGTGAGCGCCGCCATGCGCGGTCTCTTCGCGAAGGATTGAACAGCTGGTGCTCGACACCCCTGCTCCAGATTCCAATACGATTGGCCGGCACGCCCATGTCGATGAGATGCTGACCGCTGGGAGCGTTGGGGACGAGGACCCTATCGCTCGAACAGTAGAAGCGAAGTTGTCGGCCGACGGCCCAGTCATGGAGAAACCGCAGGCCATAATATTCGAAGTAGGTTTCGAATTTGGTGTGCATGCTCGCAACGAGCGGGACTGCCAACTCGCGAGCGAGCTTTTGCGCTCTGGTGCCGAGCCAGTCGGGTGCCGACACGTGGACTAGATTAGGAGCGAAAGCGCGGACGTCGTCTGCGATTTTCGTCGGCAGACCAAGCGCGGCCCGGAATTCGGAGCGGCCGGGAATCGGGATCGAAGGGACGGATACAAGCTCACCGACCGGGTCGAAGGCCGGCCTTGAACTGGTCGGTGAATATACGCGAACATCGGCTCCGTGCTCGAGCAGGTGGCCCACCAGCTTGTTGAGCGCCCGGTTCGAACCGTCACATGTGCAATTGTAGTTTCCCGAGAACAGCGCCACTCGAAGACCGGCTGCGGAGGTGAGCGCGACCGGTTCGGTCGACCGGGATGTTTGAGGGTTGAGCACGTCCGATGGCCCTCAGGCGGCTCGGCTGTTAGGTTGGAAGGTCCGCTCAAGCTGGACGCACAGGCTTTTGGCAAAGGACCCGTCCATCAGTCCCCGTCGGTAGAAACGCTGGACGATGTCGAGGTCAGGGGCACCATTGCCCTCGACGATGACCGGGCCATCGGCTGTGAGCGCAATGTCCCAGCCGACGAGTGCCCGGTCGGCAAAGCTGCGATGGGCACGAAGTGCCAAGCTCAATGCTGCTTCCCACATCGGTAAGATGGTGCCCGTGATCTGGGCATGCGTGTCAGGGTGGCGAGTAATCCAGCCCAGAGTCGGATCTAGTCCAAGGTTGCTCGCCCGTCCAAGCTGTCCGGACTGTAGATCCACCGCGGCGGCGATCCCTCCACAATGCAAATTGTCGACCGTACGGTTCTGACCAATCGCCATTCGCGCGATCGCAGCGATGGGTTGCGGTCCCCGCTCATCGAGACAGGTGAGAATTCGCACGGTGGACAGCGCGCCGTTGGCCAATTCGCGCAGGTCTTGATGGTTGGTTATCCGTCGTTGGACGATCAATGATGACAGGCGAGCGCCACGCTGCATTCGTTCAATCAATTCCTCCCAAGCCACTGCTTCCCCTTCGACGGAGAAATATTGGCCGGCGCGAAAGTCCCAGCGCTGCGCACCTTTGCCGCCGCGGCCATTGACGGGCTTGACGAAGAGGTCGCTTCGGAGCTCGGTTTCCGGAGCCCTGAGCTCGATTCCGTGTGGGGACACGATCGCGAGAACCACGGGTGTCGGAAGTGCGCGCTCTCGGCAGAAAGCCTCAAACTCCGCCTTATTAAGCAAGGGAGACGTCGGCGCGCGCGGACCATTTGTCAGCAGTTTGAAGACCCCGCCCTTGGTTTCCCATCGATAGGCAAATCTCCTGGCGTGTCGGATGGTCGGTTCGCGATGAAGCTCAAGGATATAATACCAGGGCGCGAGGACCCCGGCTGCGACATAAAGCCGAACCTGGTCGATCACTTGGCGCCAGATCGGACGCCGTGAAGACCGGGCAATCGTTCGACCATTCCTGGACGTGAAGATCACGATGAGCACAGGTACCACAAGCGGCGCCAGCAGGACTGCGAGCCCAATCTCAGCAAGATCGACAGACCTGGCGATGCGGAAATATTGATCGGCGTAGGCCCGGCGCAGAACCAGCTCCGGCGTTGCGCCCGTAGACCATTTGGCGCGAAGGGCTATCGGGAGACCGCCAATCCTATAGCCGATCCGCCGAACCCATCCGCGCCCCCCAGCGTCCGTGCCAACGGCCGCTGGCCGGCCCGCCCGCTCGTTCGCAATTTCGACGGGCGCTATTGAGCGGCGCGGACCCGGAGATTTGCGCGGTGACGATGTATAGTCCGCTGCGAAGAGCGGACGCGGCCGGCCTCGAGATATCGGCACATCCTTCGCGACGAATTTTCGCCCTGCTCGCAATCGCGCTGCTCCCCCATGGCCAACTACTTGGAACGTTCAGTCGCAAGACGGCGCCGGTCGCTGATTGCCGCAGTGCCGGCGAACATTTGCGAGCGTCGTTGGCGTCGTGCCGCTTGAGCGGGGCGATTGGTTTGCTTAGCTGCGCGGGTGGCTAACGACGGTCTGCTGGCGATTTACGAGAGGCGGCGCAGCGACCTGCGCAGGTTTCTCGTCGCCCGTTCGGGGAGCGACGCTGACGCCGATGACCTGATGAACGAACTATGGATCAAGGTCAGCGGCATGGACTCAGGGCCGATCGGCAATCCAGACGCGTATTTGTTCAGGATGGCGAATAACGTGGTCCTCGACCGCATCCGCGAAACCCGCCGGCGTGAAAGGCGGGAGCGAGACTGGTCGGCGGAGCGTCATGGCCAGGACGCCTTGGTGTCGGAGGCAGTCGATCGCTCGCTAAGCGCCGAGCAAGCGTTGATTGCAAATGACGAAATTGAACGACTTCGTGACGCCGTCGGACAACTGCCGCCGGGCGCAGGACGAGTGCTCAGGATGCATAAGCTCGAGGGATTGGGTCACGGTGAGATTGCGGCGAAGCTGGGGATAAGCAAGAGCGCGGTGGAGAAGCATATGGCGGTCGCCATGGCCCATCTCCGCCGCATTCTGTTGGACTGAGGCCGGCTTGGTTGGGCGGCGTCTGATGAAGTGAGGAGGAATGCCCGGCGAATGCGCTTGGGTTAACAAGATGACGATACCAGATCGGATCATTGAAGAGGCTTCCGCCTGGTTCGTCCGGCAATCGGACGATGCCATGGATTGGGACGCCTTCACGCTGTGGCTGGAAGCAGATCCTCGTCATCGCATGGCTTTCGACCAATTGTGCAATATCGATGCGGACCTCGACAATCTACGTGAAACGACCGCCACGCAGGTGGCTGCAAACGATGACCCGGCTCCGCGCCGCTGGGCATATTGGACGGGCGGTGGTGTTGTCGCCGCAGCCCTCGCGCTGGTGATCGCTCTGCAGCCAGGGGCTGAGGTTAACCCCATTCAGGATTACAGGTCGACACCGGGACAGGTACGCCAACTCGTCTTGGGCGATGGCACCAATGTCACGCTCGCCCCGGCAAGCCGGCTCGTCGCCCGGGGCAATATTATGAGCCTTGAGGGATCCGCATATTTCGACGTTGTCCACCGCGTCGGGCGAACTTTGACGATCAAGGCCGCCGACCTGACCGTTAGTGACATCGGGACCCGGTTCGAAGTCGCGAGCTATGGCGACAGCGCGGGCGTCAAAGTGGCCGAGGGCCAGGTTTCGGTCGCGGCGCCCGGCCTCGCGCATCCCATCCAAGTGACCACCGGACATGCCTTGGCTGCGGAAGGGGGCTCAATCAGAGTCTCTTCGTTCACCCCGCAGACGGTTGCGGCCTGGCGTCAAGGCAAGCTGATATTCGACAATGTACCGCTTGCGTTGGCAGTCCGCGATGTGACTCGATATTCAGGCACGAAGATCAATGTGGATCCGGCGATCGGGAGCGAGACATTCAGCGGGGTGATCGCAATTCATGACGGCAAGACGGCGGCTCGCGACATCGCAGAAATTGTGGGTTCCGACGTCCGTGAAGTGGATGGCGGCATTAGGATTGTCCCTCGCCACCGTTAGTTGTTCTGCATCCGCCGCAGCTGCAGCCGAACCCAGGATCGACGTCCCTGCCGGATCCCTCAGCGACAGCATTCGCTCGCTTTCGGCGCAGACCGGTGTGTCGATCGGATATGTCGGGCAGCTGCCAGCGGTAAGAACCAGACCTGTCAGGGGTGCGCGAAGCGCGGCAGCGGCGCTTCGCCAGATGCTCGCCGGCAGCGGCTTCGAGGCTGTGGCGACAGGTGAGACCACTTTCAGGATTCAAGCAGCGCCCAAACAGGTGCCATCCCCCCGTTCGCTACGGCCGGCACCGCAAGCGGCAGATGAGCGAGAGATCGTCGTGACCGCGCTGAAGAGGCCGGTCAGCCTGTCGAAGTTCCCCGGCACCCTCAACATCGTTGAGGCCACTGATCTCACTTCAGCTTCCAGCATTCACGGGAGCGAGGACCTAGACCGCGAAACTCCCGCGCTAAGCTCCACCGACGTCGGGGCCGGCCGCAACCGTCTGTTCCTGAGGGGGATCGGCGACGCTCCGCTTGGCGGTTACGGCCAAGGGAGTGTCGCGGTACTCATGGACGACGCGCGTCTGACTTACGACGGTCCCGATCCTGACTGGGCGCTGGTCGACATCGATCGGATCGAGATTCTCGAAGGTCCTCAAGGCCCTCTTTACGGCACCGGGGCCATTGGCGGCATCGTGAAGATCGTCACCCGACGGCCCGACTTCAAAAGCGTAACAGGCGTGCTGTCCGATGGAATGTCGTTTACCCAGGACGGTGACATCTCGCACGATCAGAGTGTGGTGCTGAACCTGCCGGTCACGGCGAACGCCGCCCTTCGTGGTATCGCCTATCGGTCGGACCAGGCCGGATGGATCGACGATTCTCGGGGTCAGAGCGACGCAAACCGCGAACGGCTCGCTGGCGGTCGACTGGCCTTGAAGCTCGCGCCGGGCCTTTGGACTGCCGACGTCAATCTCGCCTATCAATCTCGTCACGGCGCCGACAGTCAGTATGTCGACGGAAGGTTTGGTCCATTGCGCCGGACGAATCGGATTGCAGAGAAGCGCGACCTCGACGCGAGCGTGGCCATGCTCACCCTGGTCGGTCCGATCGGTACCCTTGAGTTGACGAGCATCACCAGCCTTACCCACCAGGAGACGGTTGCCGATTACGACGCGACGCCGCTTGCGCCCGTCCTCGGCACGGTTGGCCCCACTCGCATTCGGGATGACAGGAAATACGGCCTGTTCGACCAGGAATTGAGGCTTCATGACCCTCGTTCCGGCCATTTCGATTGGGTAGCCGGCGCGTCGGTCATCAAATCGTCGACCGACTCCAACACCCAGGCAGTCGACGCCACCGCGCGTTCGGAATTGCTATCGTTCCGACGATCGGTGTCGGAAGCTGCAATCTTTGGCGAAGGCAGCCTGTCGATTGGCCGCCGCTGGAGCGTCGGTGGCGGGGCGCGGATATTCACCAACAGCATTGAGGACGAGGGGCGCAGCGGCACAATCGACCGTGTCGAAAATCGGACCCGGCTAAGAGCTGCCGGAAGCGCAAGCGCGACTTGGAGGCCGGGTGTCCGAACGACCGTCTTCGGTCGCGTCGCGACGGCCTACCGGCCGGGTGGCGTCAACGCCGAACCGGACGCGCAGCAGGATGTCTATCGCGCAGACAGACTCGCCAGCGCCGAAGTCGGCATTCGAACGGAGCGTGGACCGCTCTCCCTTCAGACGACGATGTTCGGCGCACGCTGGGTCGGAGTACAAGCTGAGGAGCTGCTGACCAACGGGTTGATCGCAACGATCAACGCGGGTGACGCGCTGAATTTCGGGATCGAGGGCCAGCTGCGCTTGCGGGTGACCAGGTCAACATCGCTCCATTTGGGGTTTCTCG
>Ga0207641_10002343_pt1 | contig 17530 bp, 14 predicted proteins | sample KBSSwiS62_FD_184306 | JGI IMG/M metagenome (GOLD analysis project Ga0207641, IMG submission 184306) | Switchgrass rhizosphere microbial communities from Kellogg Biological Station, Michigan, USA - KBS Switchgrass S6-2 (SPAdes) (version 2) | ecosystem: Host-associated > Plants > Roots >... | reverse complement strand
CGCCCTTGAGCCGTATCCGTAACCAGGCAAAAACGCGCTGGCCGCTGGCGATGGTGGAGGCCTGGAAGGCTGCCGTCCGCGCGGACCTCGCGAAGTCGCCATTTTCTCCACTCGATTTCGCCGCTTTCCCGGAGCCGCCGCCGGTTATCAAGCCGGGACAGGATTTGCCCGGGGCGGCCTACCTCGCCTACGGCGCGACGCTCGTCACGGTGGCGATCACCCGGCGCTACATTATCTATTCGCAGCTTGGGGACGGCGACATCCTCACCATTCGGGAAGGGGGCCTCGTCTCTCGCCCGCTCTTGAAACAACACGAATTCATGTCGAACCAGACGGTATCACTGTGCACATATAATGCGCCACGTCAGTTTCAAGTCCAGGTCGAGTCCTGCCGGGCCGATGCGCCCGCAATGGTCATGATTTCCACCGACGGCTACGCGAACTGCTTCGGCGATGAAGAAGCATTTTACCGCGTCGGCGCCGATTTCCTGGCTTACGAACGCTCACATGGTATCGATGTGGTGGGCGAGATGCTGGAGGGCTGGCTGCGGGAATCCTCGCACGACGGCAGCGGTGACGACATTACTGTGGGACTGGCCACTCGTTCCGGCCTGATGAACTTTCCGACTGAGGTGGTGCCATGAACACCTTTAGCCCGGGGCAGACTGTCTGGCTGGAACTCGCCGGTGAACGCTGCGAGATGAAGGAGCTCATCGGTGTGGGTGCGCAGGGGCAGGTCTATCGCGCCCTGTTAAGCGGGCAGGAGTTCGCCCTGAAATGGTACTTCCCGGGCAGCGCGACAAAACAGCAGCGTGCCGCCATTGACCTGATGGTCCAGAAGGGGCCGCCCAACGACCGGTTTCTCTGGCCGCTCGATACCGCCTTGTGCCAAGGCATGGAGGGCTTCGGCTACCTGATGGCGATGCGGGAGCCGCGTTACCGCAGCATGGCCGACCTCATGAACCGCGAGATCGATCCGAGCTTTCGCATCCTCATCCACGCGGCTATCGAGCTGGTCGACTGTTACCTCCGCCTCCATTCCCTGGGGCTTTGCTTCAGTGACATTTCCTTCGGCAACATTTTTCTCGATGCGGACACGGGTGAAATCCTGCTTTGCAACAACGACAGCGTCGTGCTCGACGGCGAAGGCGTTGGCGGTGCGCTGGGTTCGCCGCGTTTCATGGCGCCGGAGATTACCGCCGGGCTTTCCCGCGCGTGTGCGGTCACCGATTTGCATTCCTTGGCGGTGATCCTGTTTTATTTTTTCATGGTCCACCATCCGCTCGAGGGCCGGCGAGAAAGGGAGATCACCTGCCTCGATGTGGCCGCGATGAAGGAACTTTACGGGGATGAGGCGCTCTTCGTTTTCGATCCCAAGCAGGGGGCCAACCGGCCGGTTGCCGGCGTGCATAACAACGCGACGCTGTTCTGGAACATGTATCCCGGTTACGTGCGCGACATTTTCACCCGCGCCTTCACCGAGGGATTGCGCGACCCGGCGGCGCGCGTGAAGGCCGGTGACTGGCGCACCGTGCTTTTACGGATGCGCGATCAGATTTTTTACTGCCACAAGTGCGCGGCGGAGAATTTTTTGACCAACGACGGTGACCTGCCGGTGGCGGAGCAGCCATGCTGGGCCTGCGGGGAGGTCCCGATCCCGCCGATGCGCCTGCGCCTCGGAGCCCACTCGGTGGTGCTGAACCAGGACACGTTGCTCTACGCGCACCATCTCGACGTACACCGTCGCAACGATTACTCGGAGGTCATGGCTGAAATGGTTCCGCATCCCAAAAAGCCTGACGTCTGGGGGCTCAAGAATGTTTCCCAACAAGCTTGGACCAGCGTCTCTCCTGCTGGTACGACCGTCGAAGTTGCCCCGGGCCGCTCCGTCTCTCTGGTGCCGGATTTGCGCATCCGGTTTGGCAACATCGAGGGACGGATCGCGTAAAGTCGTCTTACCACTAAACTTAATCGAAATCTCTTATGCATACCTTCAACCACATCGCCATGAATTGCCGGGACCTTGCTGCGCAGGAGGCCTTTTACACGAAACATTTTGGATTCAAGCGGTCCCGGACTTTTCTCCGGGGCAAGCCGGAGGAATTTTTTCTGCTCAAGTTGGGAGATATGCGCCTCGAATTGTTCCCGACCGATCCCGCCAAGTCGGCGGACGCAAAAGGTGGGGAGCAGACCGTCGGGTTCAAGCACCTGGCGTTCAACGTGCCAAAGCTGGAGCCGATGATTGAGGCCCTCAAGGCCGATGGCATCGAGTGCGATCCGATCAAGGACGTTTCGCGCCTCATCCCCGGGATGCGGATTATTTTCTTTCGTGACCCTGAGGGCCATATCCTTGAGTTGATGGAAGGCTACGTCGACGAAGAGTAAGTAAGCTTGTCCGCGGGCAGCAGCGGGCGTAGGCTTATCCCTTGCCCATTGGCAGATGTTTATGCACGCCCGACTTTTTCCTTCCCGCGAGGATTTCCGGAAACTGGCCCATCAGGGGAACCTGGTGCCGGTCTACCGCGAGATCATCGCCGACATGGAGACTCCGGTTTCGGCCTTTCACAAGATCGACACCGGGGATCACTCGTTTCTTTTTGAGTCGGTGGAGAAAGGCGGCAAGTTCGCCCGGTACTCCTTTCTCGGCGCGAGCCCGCAGGTGATTTTCCAGGCGAAGGGAAAGAACGTCACGTTGCGCGAAGGCACGGAGCAGCGCAGCTATACGATCGAGCGCGATCCATTGCATGAACTCGAGCGGCTCATGGCGGGCTATAAGCCGGTGCCGGCGGTTGATCTGCCGCTCTTTTACGGTGGTGCGGTCGGCTATCTCGGTTACGAGGCGGGAACCAGTTTCGAGCCCAGCATCACCCGCGCGAAAAAGGATGACCTTGGCGTGCCCGATGCCTATTTTTTCATCACTGATACCCTGCTGATTTTCGACCACCTTGAACGCCGGATCAAGATCGTGGCCAATGCGCATGTGGCTGATCCGGCCCAGGCCGACCGCGCTTACGACGAGGCGGTGGCCAAGATCGAGGAACTCGAGGCCCGCCTCTCCCGTCCGGTGCGCGCGAGCCTGCTGCCTGTTTTCACCGAGGTCACGCCGCTGGAGCCTTCGATCAACATGACGCAGGATCAGTACGTCAAGATGACCGAGAACATGCAGGAGTACATCCGCGCGGGGGACATCTTCCAGGTCGTGCCCTCGCAGCGGTTCGAGGTGCCGTTCAATGGCGCGCCGCTCGATCTCTATCGTGCTTTGCGGTTGATCAATCCGTCGCCCTACATGTTTTTGCTCAAGCTCGGCGGCATGGCGCTCGTGGGCGCTTCGCCGGAACTCCATGTCCGTTGCGAAGAGGGCAAGGTGCAGATCCGGCCCATTGCCGGAACGCGTCCGCGAGGCAAGACGGCGGAAGAGGACGATGCATTGACCGCGGAACTGTTGGCCGATCCCAAGGAACGCGCTGAGCACGTCATGCTGGTCGATCTCGCCCGCAACGATGTTGGTCGCGTCTGTAAATTCAACACGGTGCGCCTGACCGATTTCATGACCACGGAGCGCTACTCGCACGTCATGCATATTGTCTCCAACGTCGAGGGTGAATTGAATCCGGGTCACTCGGCCTACGATGTCATGCGCGCGACTTTCCCCGCCGGGACCGTCAGCGGCTCGCCGAAGATCCGCGCCATGCAAATCATCGCCGACCAGGAACCGACCTGCCGGGGCAGCTACGCGGGAGCGGTCGGCTATTTCGGCTTCTCCGGCAATCTCGATTCGTGCATCGCCATCCGCACCGTGTTGCTCAAGGACGGCAAGGCCTATCTCCAGGCGGGCGGTGGACTTGTGGCCGATTCCACGCCGCTCGGCGAATACCAGGAATCGATCAACAAGGCCAAGGCGGGGCTGAAGGCGCTGGCCATGGCGAAACAGTTTTAGACCATGCTCCTTATCATCGATAACTACGATTCGTTCACCTACAACCTCGTCCAATACTTTGGCGAGCTCGGCGCGGAGCCGGTTGTGAAGCGCAACGACGAGATCACGCTCGCGGAGATCGAGGCGTTGAAGCCGGAGGCCATTGTCATTTCGCCTGGGCCGTGCACGCCGAAGGAGGCGGGCATCTCCAATGAGGTTATCGCGAAGATTGGGCCGAAGTTGCCGGTGCTTGGGGTTTGCCTGGGACACCAATGCATCGGCCATGTCTACGGCGGATCAGTCGTGCGAGCGGGGCGGCTCATGCATGGGAAGACCTCCCCCATTTTACACGACAACACCGGCGTTTTCGCCAAGCTGCCGAGCCCCTTCGAGGCGACCCGCTACCATTCCCTCATCATCGACCCGCCGACTGTGCCCGAAACGTTGATCGTCAATGCCCACACCGCGGAGGGCGAGATCATGGGCGTGCGCCATCGCGAGTACCCGATCCACGGCGTTCAGTTCCATCCCGAGTCGATCCTGACTCGGCACGGCAAGGACCTGCTCAAGAATTTCCTCAGTATAGCCAGTGAGTTTCATGCGAAGAAAAAAGCGGCTTAAAGGAGTTGCGAATATCTTCTGGAGGCTGATCCTTCGACAAGCTCAGGATGGCGGAATTTGTTTCCCTTAAAATTCCGTTAATTTGGCAAATTTGGTAATTCCGTTACTTTGTTTTTATAGCCATGAAGCACCTCCTCCATCATCCCGCCTATAAGATGGCGTGCGACCAATTCGACGCGGTCGCCAATTTTCTCAATATCCCGGAAACGATGCGCGAGCGGGTCAAGACGCCCAAGCGGATGGTCACCGTCTCGCTGCCGGTGCGGCTCGATTCAGGCGAAGTGAAGGTCTTCGAAGGACACCGGGTGCAGCATCATCTCACACTGGGACCGACCAAGGGTGGACTCCGCTATCACCAGAGTGTCGAACTGGGCGAAGTGGCCGCGCTGGCCATGTGGATGAGCTGGAAATGCGCACTGGCCGATCTTCCCTACGGTGGCGCGAAGGGCGGCGTCGCGATCGATCCCCGGAAGTTTTCCATGGGTGAACTGGAGCGGATCACCCGCCGTTACACCAGCGAAATGATCCCGTTCATCGGACCGCAGACCGATGTCATGGCGCCCGACATGGGCACCAACGAGCAGACCATGGCGTGGATGATGGACACCTATTCGCATCAGGTCGGCCACGCGGTGCCGAGCATTGTCACCGGAAAGCCGGTCAGCATTGGGGGCTCCCTGGGACGCAAGGAAGCGACGGGACGCGGCGTGGCGTTCCTGGCCAACCGCGCGACTGACATGCTCAAGCTCCCCAACGACAGTCGCGTCATCGTCCAGGGCTTCGGCAACGTCGGCAGCTACGCCGCCGCCGGCATGGCCAAGTTTGGCTCGAGGATCATCGGCGTCAGCGATGTCAGTGGCGGCATCTTCAATCCCAAGGGAATCGATTTCCAGGCCCTCGAAGACCATGTTGCGCGGAACGGAACCGTGAAGGGCTTTACGGGCGGAGAGAAAATTTCCAATGAGGAATTGCTCATTCAGGAGTGCGAGGTACTCATCCCGGCAGCGATGGACCGCGTCATCACGGAAAAGAACGCGGGCAAGCTCCAGTGCCGTATTCTGGCCGAAGGGGCGAACGGTCCCACGACGGTCGAGGCCGACGCCATTTTGCGGCAGCGTCCCGAGATCTTCGTCATACCCGACATCCTCTGTAATTCCGGCGGGGTCATTGTCAGTTACTTTGAGTGGGTGCAGGATCTCCAGAGTTTCTTTTGGGCGGAATCGGAAATCTTCGATAAACTTTACCGCATCCTTGGACATACCTTGGACAAGGTCCTCAAGGAGGCGCGCAAGCACAACATCGACCATCGGACGGCGGCGTTGTCGATTGGCATCCAGAAGGTCGTAAACGGCAAGGCGATTCGCGGCCTCTTTCCTTAAGTTCGACGGTGACGGGAGAGTGGGCGAGAAAATATGCTTATCGTCGGGTCAAATTTGGGCAAAACTCCACCCTGCATGATTTTTCGTCGTTTCTTGTCTCTGGCTGTTCTGGCCTTTGTGGGGTCAAGCGGACTGATTAACGCTGCAAACGATGCGGCTGCGAGCAAGCCTGCTGGCCGGACGATTACCCTGAGTGATTTCGGCGCGGAAGACCTGGCCTATCTGTGCGTCCCCAACACGCCGCCCACTGTCGGCATCGTCCTCGTGCCGGACGCTTTTGGTCTGGATGCCTTCACCAAGGCCGAGGCGGACCGGCTTGCGGGTTTGGGTTACCTGGTGCTGGCGGTCGATATCTACAATGGCCACACGACCACCGATCCTGGAGATCTCGCCAACCTGACCAAGAATCTCAACGCGGCTTCGATCATGAAGACACTGGACTCCGGCATCCGGTTCTTTCGCGAGAGCCCGAAATTCAAGGTCGACCACATTGTGGCGATGGGTTGGGGGGCCGGGGCGACCTATGTCTTCCAGTCGTCGCGTGAAAACCGGATGCTGGATGGTGCCATTACTTTCTATGGACCGGTCGAGACTGATCCTGCCCAGGTTGGAAAATTTGTCGTGCCGCTTTGCGCGGTCTATCCCGAGAACGATCCTGTCGCTACGCACGATAATGTGATGGCTTTTCAGAACCTGATGAAGGCCCAAGGCAACGATTTTTCCGCCTGGTTTATCGCTGCGCCCCGTGGATGGTCGAACCCGAGCAGCAAGGGCTACAATCCTGTCGAGGATAAGGAAGCCTGGAAAGTCGCCGTGCCGTTTCTTATCCGCATCGGTGCCGAGCCCGCCAAGGAAAAGAAGGGCCCCTCCATCATCGACAAGGCCAAGAACGGGATTGAGAACTTTTTCAAGTAAGCCCAAAGCGCTGAATTTTGACGGCATCACATTCTGTCATCCCGAGCTTGTCGAAGGATCAGTTCAGTTGCGAATGACCGAAAGCTCTCCAAATTGACTCATGACTTCCTGGCGTCTTCTCATTGATGGCCCGGCTTCTCCGGCCCGGAACATGGCCGTGGATGAGGCGCTTCTCCGGGAGGTATGCGAGCCGGTCCTTCGCATCTATGAGTGGAATGTCCCGGCGGTAAGCCTTGGATACTTCCAGCCTCATGCGTTGGCCGGAGAGCGCCCCTTTATCCGGCGTTACACTGGGGGCGGCCTGGTCGATCACGCCCATGACATGACCTACACCATCGTGCTGCCACGGGCTCACCCGTGGATGGAACTTTCCGCGCCCGATAGTTATTGCATGATACATCGGGGCGTGCAGGCAGTCCTTGCGGCATGCGGTATCGAAGCGGAGTTAACGCCTGAAGCGAGTGCGATCGAATCAGAGGCCTGTTTCGTCAAGCCGGTACGGTTCGATATTGTGGCGTCGACCGGAAAGCTGAGCGGGGCCGCACAACGCCGCACGCGCGAGGGGCTCCTTCATCAGGGCAGCATTCTTTTGCCCGATTCCGCAAGAAACAGCGATTTGCGCAACGCTTTTGCGGGGGCATTTTCCAAGCGACTCGAAGTCGATTTGCAGCCGGGAAATCTCACCATCTCCGAATCATCCCGCGCAGCTGATCTGGAACGCGAGCGCTATTCGACCGAGGCTTGGAATCGGTCCCGATAAGGACGTTTTCAAGCGTCAAAATGACCCTGTGAATAACTCCGGATGAAGGCATCTGAAACGTGGGGAAAGCCCCATGAGCAGATCAAGGAGCTTCATTTTCGTAATTTATTGAAAATCAACAATTTGTTGGGGCGTTGAGGTCTGGGGTTAGTCCTTGAAAAAGCGTAAAAACTACCCTTAAAAAATACGCATTACTTGTTGTGAATTTCGACACTTTTTGGGTACACTTTACGGCTTATGGCAGACCCAAAAAAACAGCCCGCTAATGAAGGCGGGGATGAAGCTCTCGATTTCAATTCTGGCGTTGGTGAGAACACTTACGACGCATCTAAACTAGGCAAATTGGAGGGCCTGGAGGCGGTCAGAAAAAAGCCCGGCATGTACATCGGCGGCACCGATGAACGGGCACTGCATCATTGTATTTCCGAGGTGCTCGACAATTCGATCGACGAGCATTTGGCCGGTCATGGCAAGAAGATCGAAGTGACAGTCCATGTCGATGGCTCGATTTCGATCCGCGACGAAGGCCGCGGTATCCCGGTCGACATTCATCCGCAGTACAAGATTCCCGGCGTCGAAATGGTGCTCACAACGTTGCACTCGGGCGGCAAGTACGGTCAGGGTGGTTACATCTTTTCGGGCGGTACACACGGGGTCGGCGCGAAGTGCGTCAACGCGGTCTCCGAATGGTTCGAGGTCGAAGTCTCCCGTGACGGCAAGGTCTACGGCATGGAATTCGAGCGCGGCAAGACCGTCAAGAAACTCGAGGTCATCGGCAAAAGCAAATCGACCGGCACCCAGATTACCTTCAAGCCCGATCCTGAAATCTTCAAGGAGACGGTTGAATTCAAGAAGGAACTCGTCATTGGCCGTCTGCGCGAACTCGCCTTCCTGAATCCAGGCCTTGAGATCCTCTTTACGGATGAGCGGGTCGAAGGCTCTGAAGCGGAGCGCTTTTATTACAAGGATGGCATTGAAGAGTTCGTGAAGCAGCTCAGCAAAAACAAGCAAGTCGTCCATCCGAAGCCCGTTCGTATTTCGCGGGTGAAGGAAGGAGCTGTCATGGTCAACGACACGCCGCGTCCGATCAAGCTCGACATCGTTTTCCAATATAACGATTCGATCAGCGACCAGATCCTTTGTTTCACCAACACGATCACCAATCCCGATGGCGGCACGCATCTGGCCGGGTTCCGCTCGGCGCTGACTCGCGCGATCAACCAGTACGGCAAGGCGAACACGCTCTTCAAGCCGAAGGATCCGGCGCTCTCGGGCGACGACGTTCGCGAAGGTCTCGTGGCTGTAATCTCGCTGCTGCATCCCGATCCCAAGTTCGAGTCCCAGACCAAGGTGAAACTGCTTTCACCTGAAGTGGAAGGCGTAGTCTCTTCCGCCACGTACGAGAGCTTGATGACTTTCTTCGACGGCAACCCGAATATTGCCAAGCGGATTATCGACAAGGCGCTCAACGCCGCCCGTGCGAACGAAGCTGCCCGCCGCGCCCGCGAAGCCGTACGCAAGACCGCGCTCTCCAGTGGCGGATTGCCCGGTAAGCTGGCCGACTGTTCGAGCCGGAATCCCGAGGACTCCGAGCTCTTCATCGTCGAGGGTGACTCGGCGGGTGGCTCCGCCAAGCAGGGCCGCAACCGTCACAACCAGGCCATTCTTCCGATCAAGGGCAAGATCCTCAATGTCGAGAAAGCTCGCCTGGACAAGGTGCTGCAAAACGCGGAAATCAACAGCCTGATCAAATGCGTCGGCACCGGGATCGGCGAGGGCGGCGACTTCGGCTTCAATCTCGAGAAACTGAAATACCACAAGATCATCATAATGACGGACGCGGACGTCGACGGCTCACACATCCGCACCCTGCTTCTGACCTTCTTCTTCCGGCAAATGCCCGACCTGATCCGCAAGGGTTTCGTATACATCGCGCAGCCGCCGCTCTTCCAGATCAAGCGCAAGAAACGCGAGGAATATGTCGAAGGCGAAGTCCAGCTCAACAAGATGCTGATCAAATTCGGCAGCGACGATGTCCAGCTCAAAAACCTCTCCGATAAGAAGGTCATGACGGATACGGCGCTGGTCGAAATCCTGGAAATGCTCGAGTCGCTCGACAAGTTCACCCGGGCCATTGCCCGGCACGGCGGCGACTTTGGCGATTACCTGGCCAAACGGGATGCTAAGAGCCATGAGTTGCCCCGTCATCTGGTCAAGGTCCGCGAAGGCAACCAGGAAACCGTTAACTACTTCCATACCGATCATCAGCTGAACGAGTTCGCCCAGGCCAATCCGGACCTGCGCCTTTTCGGCCAGGAACCATCGGAAGAGGCCGAAGCCAACGGCGAGAAGCCTGCGGCGAAGTCGAATGGTACAGTGAACAGGCGCCGGTGCATCCACGTGGAGCTGCACGAAAGCAAGGCCGTGGCAGAGCTGCTCAACAAGCTCGAAAAGAAGGGCCTGTCCATCGACCAATACAGCGCCGCCGACAAGCCGCTCTTCGAATTGCTCGAAGGGGAAGGGGACGGCCAGAAGAAGCGCCCTCTCTTTTCGATCCCGGAAATCCTCGAGTCGGTGAAGGAAGTCGGCAAGCGCGGTGTGCAGATCACCCGGTTCAAAGGATTGGGTGAAATGGACGCAAAGGAACTCTTCACCACCACCATGGACCCGGTCAAACGGCGCCTGCTGCGCGTGGAAGTCTCCGATGCGGTCGAAGCCGAGGAGATGTTCTCGCGCCTGATGGGTGACGAAGTCGAGCCACGCCGTCAGTACATTGAAGACAACGCGCTTAACGTGCGGAACCTGGATATTTGATCCAGGTTCGTCGATGGGAAATGCCGTCGCTGTTCCAGCGGCGGTGAGCAGTTATTTGGCGGCCTTGGCCTTTTCTGCTGCCGGTGCGGGGGCGGGTGTTGCCGGCGTAGGCGCAACTGGCGCAGGTGTGCTTGGCGTTTGCTCCACCGGCATGACAACCGCAGGGCCACTCAACTCCTGCAACTTGGCCTGGGCCTGCTTGACGAAATCGGAATCGGGATCGAGGCTGGTTTCCTCCAGCAGGATTTTACGCTCATTTTCCTTGTCGCCGCGCTGTTCATAGATCCGGGCAGCGGCATTGTAGGCAAAGGGAGCATAGGCGGTCTTGTCACCGCGGCGCGCGACGTCCAAATAGGCGGTGAGGGCTTCGTCAACCTTGCCGCTGGCTTCGAGGGACGAGGCCAGTCCCACCTGAGCCGAGTCGCGCAGTTGAGGATCGGTTCCGGCGGTATCGAGGAGGCGCTGGTAATCCTTGGTGGCGGCCGCGTAGTCGAGCTTGGTAAAGGAATCATCCGCCGCCTTGATCAGGGCCATGGCACCTTGGTCGGTGTGGGGAAAACGGTCGGCCACCTGCACCAGTTCTTCCGGGGTCTTGGCGCTCAGGAAGGCCTCGCGGGCACTGGCCTCGGCGGTCTCCCGCTGAACTTGCTGGTTGTAGTAGTAGCCGAGTCCGCCAAGGACGATGACGAGGACGGCAAGGATCGGATAAACGATCAGCCGCAGGTTGATCGTTTCGCCATCAATGATATTTGCATCGTCCAATTGCTGAGTTGCCATCTGGAAAGATTAAAAATCCCGGCGATGTGGTCAATGGTTAAGTGTGAGACGACAGTAATTTACTTCTCATCCGGTCTTCAGCATCGGGAGGAGCTTGGCCTCCAGGCGCACAAGACGCTCGGTAATAGCATCATCCGCGGCCTGGCAGGTTTTCGCCTCCGTCGCCAGGAAGAAAAGAAAATCGTAAAGCCCCTGCCAGTCCCGCAGGGAGATGGATTCGGAGCGGATAGCCGTCCCGGGGCCCATATTGTGGTAATTGTTCAGGGCTACGCAAAGCGCGCCGGTCGGCAGTCCGGCCCGGTGGAACACCGTTGCCTCGCAAGTTCCCCCGCCCATGAGCAAGCGTTGCCAAGTGGTGGCGGGGTGAGTGGCCTGCAGGGCGCGAAAGGCCGTCTCCAGCCAGTGAGTGACTTTTGAGTCAAAGATGCTCGTCCGGTCGCCCACACGTACCACGGGACCAGCGGCGACCTTGGCGAAGCCTCGGGCCTGACTCGTTTCCAAGGAGAGCGTGGGAATGGATGAAAGAGGTTCCTTCGTCTTTAAGGCAGCGAACGATCCGGCGAAACCAATCTCCTCGGCCCGGGTAAAGAGGGCATGGACATGGGCCTTGGCGCCATTCAATGCCAGCCTGCGCAGGAGGGCCAGCACGGTCGAGACCTGTGCGAGGTCATCACAGGCCGTGCTGATGAAGAGCTTCTTGGTGCAACGCGCCTTGGGCAGGTCCCAAACGGCAAAGGTGGCTTCCGGCGGGATAGCCCCGTCGATTGTCACCCGTTTGGCTTCGTCCGAAAAAGCGGTGCGTTTGATCAAGGCATTACCCAGTGGCTCGCGGGTTTGCTCGTTGTGGAAGACGAGGGTCTTTCCCGCGAAATATTTCTCCGAAACGCCCCCGGCAAAGTGCAGTTCTTCCGTCCCGGCCTCGCGATGAACCACAAAGGCGGGGTGGTCCATATGGGCCACCACCCGGAACGGCTCGCGTCCGGCGGCATCATGCTCATAGGTAGCGTGCAGATTGCCGAATTCATCCAGACGTGTCGTCAGGTGCGGCAAATTGCGAAGCTGCTCCAGCAGGCAGGCGCGGACGTGGCCTTCGTGGCAGGCCGCAGTGGGGCAGGCTGCGATCTTCATCCCGGCTTGATAGAGTTCTTCGTCGAGGATATGGGGCATTTTTAAATGGAGGTGCCTTTTGCGGCCTTGAGAATACAGGGTGCCTCGAAAATACTACAAAAATCCCGCCAAAAATCCTGTTAATCTGACTAATCCTGTCTAAAAATCTCCCCTTCCGTTCGTTTCGTAAAATCCGCTTATAGCGCAAAACCTCAGATTCAGCCATGACCAGCAAGATTCTCATCCTCGATTTCGGTTCCCAATACACACAGGTCATCGCCCGGCGCGTCCGGCAGGTGAATGTTTATTCGGAGATCATGCGCTATGATACGCCCGCGAGCGTCCTGAAGAGCCTGCGTCCTTCCGGCATCATTCTTTCGGGTGGCCCGGCCAGCGTCTATGCCAAGGGCTCGCCGCAGCCCGACAAGCGTATTTTCGATTCCGGGATCCCGATCCTCGGCGTCTGCTACGGCATGCAGCTCCTGGGCAAGTGGCTCGGGGGCGAAGTCGCGCCCAGCGCGCGGCGCGAGTATGGTCGCGGTCATCTTCGCGTTTCGAAATCCTCACCGCTCTTCAAGGGGTTGCCGGCCAAGCTCGATATCTGGAACAGTCATGGCGACAGCCTCAAAAAACTGCCCAAGGGTTTTCATTCCATCGCCACCTCCGACAACTCGCCCTACGCAGCGATCGAGGACTCGAAGCGCAGGATTTACGGACTCCAATTCCATCCCGAGGTCGCGCATACGCCTCGTGGCATGGAGATTATCTCGAATTTCGTCCTCGGCATCTGCAAAGCGGAGCCCGATTGGACAATGAAGAGCTTTATCGAAAGCACGTGCGAAACGGTGCGCCAGCAGGTCGGCAAGGACCAGGTGCTGCTCGGTCTCAGCGGCGGCGTCGATTCCTCCGTCGCGGCGGCCTTGCTGCACCAGGCCATCGGCGATCAGCTGCAATGCATCTTCGTCGACAACGGACTCCTCCGCAAAGGCGAACGGGAGAAGGTGCAGGATGTCTTCGGTCGCCATCTCAAACTTAAGTTGCTCACGGTCAATGCCGGACCCCGTTTTCTCACGGCGCTCAAGGGCGTCTCCGATCCGGAGCGCAAGCGTAAGATCATTGGCCGAACCTTCATCGAGGAATTCCAGCGCGCGACCAAGAAAGTGGGAGCGGCCAAGTTTCTTGCCCAGGGCACCCTTTATCCCGACGTGATCGAGAGCGTGGCCATCGGCGACAATCCCGCCGCGATGATCAAGAGTCATCACAACGTCGGCGGCCTGCCCAAGAACATGAAGTTCAAGTTGGTCGAGCCGTTGCGGATGCTCTTCAAGGATGAAGTTCGTGTTGTAGGCGAGACGCTCGGTTTGCCCAAGGAAATCGTCTGGCGTCACCCGTTCCCTGGTCCCGGCTTGGCAGTGCGGACCATCGGGCCGCTGGACGCCAGCAAGCTTTCGATCCTGCGCGAGGCCGATGCCATCGTCATTGAGGAAATGAAGGCCGCCAAATGGTACGAGAAAGTCTGGCAGGCGTTTGCCGTCTTGCTGCCCGTACGCAGTGTCGGCGTCCAGGGCGACGAGCGCACCTACGATTACACCTGCGTGCTCCGCGTGGTCGAAAGCCACGATGGCATGACCGCCGACTGGGTCCGGCTTGATTACGAGGTCCTGAGCCGCATCGCCTCGCGCATTACGAACGAGGTCAAGGGCATCAACCGGGTTGTCTACGATATCTCGTCCAAACCCCCCGCCACTATTGAATGGGAGTAGGCTTTCCCAAACTGGTTAATTCTGTCTAAGGTTCCCCGTTCTCATGAGCTCAAAATCCTGGCGCGTTCTCCGCTATACCCAGCCGCAATTTGCCAAGCAAATCGCGCTGCTGAACCGTCATGCGGAGCCGGCGGCGAGCCTCTCCGTCACGGTGGGCGAGATCATTGCCTCGGTGCGGCGGGAAGGGGATGCGGCCCTGATCAAGTACGCGAAGAAATGGGACGGCGTGGAGATTCCTCGCGGCGGTCTCATGCTGCCGGTCCGGAAATGTTCCCCTCCGGATACGGTCGTCAAGGCGATCGATTATGCCCTGAAGAACGTCATCGCCTTCTCGAAGCTGCGCAAACCGCGTAATTGGTCGCGCAAGAACCGCGAGGGCGCCCTCGTTGGCGAAAAATTTGATCCGCTGGAAAGGGTCGGTATTTATGTTCCGGGCGGAACCGCACCGCTCGCTTCGACTGCCCTGATGACCGTGCCGCTGGCGAAGGAAGCCGGTGTACGTGAGATCGCCGTGGTGACGCCGCCACCGGTCAACGAGACCCTCATCTATACCCTGCGCAAAGCCGGTGCGACGGAAATTTACCAGGTAGGCGGGGCGCAGGCCATTGCCGCACTGGCTTACGGCACCAACACCATTTCCCGCGTGCAGAAGATCTTCGGTCCCGGTAACGCTTGGGTCGTCGAGGCCAAACGGCAGGTGGTGGGCGCAGTCGCCATCGACCAATTGCCCGGGCCGAGCGAAATCGCGGTGATCGCTGACGATTCCGCCCGCGCCGATTTCATCGCGTCCGATTTGCTGGCGCAGGCCGAGCACGGCCACGGTAGCCAGGTGATTCTCGTTACGCCCTCGGCCAAGCTATTGGCCGAAGTGGAGGCCGAATTGGCCCGGCAGGCGCCGTTGCTGTTGAGGGGCAAACATCTTGCCGATTCGCTCGAACACGGCTGCACGCTGATCCTGGTCGAGGATGTCGGCGAGGCCATCGGAATTGTCGAGGATTTCGCGCCGGAGCACCTCAGCCTCATCATCAAGGACGCCCGCCAGTGGGCCTCGCACATCCGCAATGCAGGCGCAATCTTCATTGGCAATTTCTCCCCCGTGGTCGCGGGCGATTTCATCGCTGGGCCCAGCCACGTCCTGCCGACTGGAGGCGCGGCCAAGGCGTTCTCGGGGCTCACGATCGATCAATTTTTTCGTCGCACGAGCATTGTCGAGTATCCCGAGCGTGCCCTGCACCGCGTGCGGCCCTACATCGAGACGCTTTGCGGGCTGGAGCAACTTGATGCCCACGCGCGCTCGGTCAGCATCCGGTTCGATTCGGAGGAAAAGAAATAGCCATGAGCAAGAAACGTCAGGCCCGGATTCATCGTGTCACCGGCGAGACCGACATTTTTGTGAACCTCACCGTTGATGGCGGCGGAAGCTCGAAGATCGCGACAGGCATTCCGTTCTTCGACCACATGCTCACGCTTTACGCCAAGCATGCTCTATTTGACCTTGAGATCAAAGCGAAGGGTGACATCCACGTCGATTTCCATCACACCGTCGAGGACACCGGCATCGTGCTCGGCCAGGCCCTGATCAAGGCGCTCGGCGATAAGAAGGGCCTCGTCCGCTATGGCAATTTTCATTTGCCGATGGATGAGACGCTGGTTCGTGTCGCACTCGATTTCAGCGGACGTCCACTGCTCGTCTGGAATGCGCCGAAAAGCTTCAACCTGAACCGGCTCAAGGCCGGCGATTTCCCGGCGCAACTCACGATCGAGTTCCTTCGCGCCTTCGCGCAGGAAGCGGGCCTGACGCTCCATGTGGAAGTCCTCTATTCCAGCGAGACGCATCATCTTATCGAAGCCGTCTTCAAGGGCCTCGCTCGCGCCTTGGAACAGGCCGTTCGTCGCGATCCGCGCGTTAAGGGCATTCCGAGTACGAAGGGGATGCTCTAGCTTTCCCTTCTATCATCCTGAGCTAGGCGAAGGATCAGTTCTGTTTGTCGCGCGATACAACTACGCTATATTCTTTCCATGATCGGCATCGTTGATTACGGCATCGGTAACCTGCGCAGCGTGCAGAAGGCGGTCCAGCACGTCGGCGGTGAGGCGATTTTTGTCCATACACCCGAAGAAATCGCACAAGTCGATGCGCTAATCCTGCCTGGCGTCGGCAATTTCGGCGATTGCGTGCGCAGCCTGGCCAAGTCGGGCATGTGGGACGCGGTGCAATCTTGGGCAAAATCGGAACGGCCCTTCTTCGGTATTTGCGTCGGTTACCAGATGCTTTTCGATTCGAGCGAGGAAGCACCCGGTGAAAAGGGCCTCGGCATCTTCTCAGGGAGCGTGCGCAAGTTTTCCGACAAGCATGGCCTCAAGATTCCGCAAATCGGCTGGAACACCGTGACGGTGCGTCAGCCCAACGCGACGCTTTTGAGTGGGATTACCAGTGGTGACTACGTCTACTTCGTCCACAGTTACTACGCCGCACCCAAGGATTCCTCTATCATCGCATTGGAAACGACCTACGGCGACACCTTCGCCTCCGCTGTCGCGCGGGGCAATCTGCTCGCCACGCAATTCCACCCAGAGAAGAGCCAGCAGGCCGGCCTGCAAATGTTGAAGAATTTCGTCGCACTCAGCGCTAGGGTTCCGGCCGCCGTATAAGGCTTTTCTCGCCCGTCATAATGAGGCACGCTTCCCCGTGCGCGTGATCCGGAGTTCTCTTGTCGGCTTGGTTGTCGGATCGGTCATTCTTCTTTCGGCTCTGCTCGCCGTCGGTTATTTGCGCGGTCAAAGCAAGTATCCCGATCCCGTCACCCTGGCTGCCGCGACTCCCTACAGGAACACTTTCTTCGATCCCGATCCGAATCATCCCTGGAACCAGCTTTACGGAATGCTGTTTATTCGACCGGCTTGGAACGGGAAGCTTTACGGTCAGGACGAAATGGACCCGCTCTATTGGAGCTCCTCCCGTTATCTATTGGAAGGACCCCTTTATCAAAAGTCATTGACCTTTTTGGACGGTTTCATCCAGTCCGATTCCGCCCAATTGATCAAAGACCCGCTGAAACGCGCCCTGCTCCAACGTATGCTTTGGGCCGTCTTTGATCGTTGGTCGGCGTTTTATCCCTTTGACAGGAGAGATGGCACCTTTGACTCGGAACGACGGCAACTTCAAGTCCGGCTCGTAAAAATCATGCGCAGCGTGGCCTTGAGCAACGAGGAAATCGACACCTTGCCCAACAACTACAGCCGGGAGATTGCGGAGAAAACCTATCCCCCGGCCTTCGATCCCAACCATGTCGACCGGCCTTTCCTTCCCGCCGCTTTTTTCTCCCACACGGACTGGGTGGAACTGGGCACCGATCGCGATGAACTCGTTGCGCCTGTCCATGTGAAAGAAGTCTCGGGCCGATCCAATTTTCATGTGTTCATCAGTTTGCCTTCCGGACGCAACGACACTCTGAAGCTGCTCAACAGTTTTCAGCCC
>Ga0207641_10002339_pt1 | contig 17543 bp, 12 predicted proteins | sample KBSSwiS62_FD_184306 | JGI IMG/M metagenome (GOLD analysis project Ga0207641, IMG submission 184306) | Switchgrass rhizosphere microbial communities from Kellogg Biological Station, Michigan, USA - KBS Switchgrass S6-2 (SPAdes) (version 2) | ecosystem: Host-associated > Plants > Roots >... | reverse complement strand
CTCGATCGTCGTGCTGGCCAAGGACCGGTACGGGCTGCGCGAGCGGGCCGCCGGTGAGCTGCCGCACGCCACGTTCGTGCCGTTCACCGCGCAGACCCGGATGAGCGGGGTTGACCTGCACGGACAACGCCAGGTGCGCAAGGGCGCCGCCGGTGCCGTGGCCGAATGGGTCAGTGACAACGGCGGCCGGATCCCGCCCCGGCTGGGTGAGATCGTCGATGCGATCAGCGCGTCCGGTGGCACTCCGCTGGTCGTGGCCGAGCGCGTCGGCCCCGCGGCGCCCCACGTTCTCGGGGTCATCCACCTCAAGGACGTGGTCAAACAAGGGATGGCCGAACGCTTCGACGAGTTGCGCCGAATGGGAATCCGAACCGTCATGATCACCGGCGACAATCCCATGACGGCCAAGGCAATCGCCGAAGAGGCCGGCGTCGATGACTTCCTGGCCGAGGCGAAACCGGAAGACAAGATGGCTCTGATCAAGCGTGAGCAAGAAGGCGGCAAGCTGGTCGCGATGACCGGAGACGGTACCAACGACGCGCCGGCCCTGGCTCAGGCCGATGTCGGAGTGGCGATGAACACCGGAACGTCGGCGGCGAAAGAGGCCGGCAATATGGTGGATCTCGATTCGGATCCGACCAAGCTGATCGAGATAGTCGAGATCGGCAAGCAGCTCCTCATCACCCGGGGTGCGCTGACGACGTTCTCGATCGCCAACGACGTGGCCAAGTACTTCGCGATCATCCCGGCCCTGTTCGTCGGGCTGTACCCAGGCTTGGATCGGCTGAATATCATGCGGCTGTCCTCACCGGAATCAGCCATCCTCAGTGCGGTGATCTTCAATGCGGTGATCATAATTGCCTTGATTCCGCTGGCTCTGCGTGGTGTCCGCTACCGGCCGGGCACGGCGAGTCAGATGCTGCGTCGCAACCTCTATGTCTATGGACTGGGTGGCCTCGTGGCGCCGTTCATCGGCATCAAACTCATCGACCTGCTTGTCAGCCTCATCCCCGGAATCCGGTGATCCCTATGCGTATTCACCTCGCCGCCCTTCGCTTGCTGCTCGTCTTCACGGTCCTGCTCGGAGTCGGATACCCGCTGGCCGTGACCGCCGTGGCGCAGCTTCCCGGCCTTAAGGAACGGGCGAACGGCTCGCTCGTCCAGAAGCAGGGTCAGCTCGTCGGTTCGCGTTTGATCGGCCAGAGCTTCCTTGATTCGCAGGGCAATCCGATCCGCAAGTATTTCCAGGCGAGGCCCTCAGCCGCCGGCTCGACCGGTTACGATCCGACGGCGACCGGGGCCAGCAACCTCGGGCCCGAGTCGATCGTCGACCAATTACCGAACCCGGCTGATCCCTCCGACCGGGGCAAACCCAGCCTGTTGACTCAGATCTGCGCTCGCAGCCGGGCGATCGGTGAGCTGGAAGGCGTGGCCGGGACGCGTCCGTACTGTACGGCCGACGGCGTCGGCGCCGTCCTCGCGGTGTTCTGGTCGGGTCCTGGATACACCGGCCAGGTGACCCGGGTGCTCAGCATCAACCAGACCGGTTCGGCCGTCCCGTTCGTGCCCGAGTACCACGGCGTAACCGTCCAACTGGCTCAGTACGGTCAGGACTATTCCAGGGCGCAGATCGTTCCCGTCCGTGGGACTGCGCCGGCCGAACCAGCGGTACCGGCCGATGCCGTCACCGCATCGGGATCCGGTCTCGACCCGCAGATCAGTCCCGACTACGCCCGGCTGCAAGAAGGCCGGGTGGCCGCGGCCCGACACATTACGGTCGCTGAAGTGGCCGCCCTCGTCCGGAAGTACAGTGAGGGACGCGATCTTGGCTTTCTGGGTGAACCGAGGGTGAACGTGCTGCTGCTCAACCTCGATCTCGACCGGCAGTACCCGACCAGCTGACCGGGAGGACGAATGTCTCGCGGCCAGCTCCGGGTCTACCTCGGTTCGGCGCCCGGTGTCGGCAAGACCTACCGGATGCTGGACGAGGGCAATCGTCGCCGGGAACGTGGCACCGACGTCGTGATCGCGTTCGTGGAGACCCACGGACGGGCACTGACGGCCGAGCGGATCGGTTCTTTACCCATACTGCCACGGCTGAAACTGAACCACCGGGGCGCTGAGTTCGAGGAGATGGACCTGTCGGCGGTGCTTGCACGCCGACCGCAGGTGGCGCTGGTCGACGAACTCGCCCACACGAATGTTCCGGGTACCGGCTACGACAAGCGGTGGCAGGCGGTCGAGGTGCTGCTGGAGGCCGGCATCGATGTCATCAGCACCGTCAACGTGCAGCATCTGGAATCGCTCAACGACGTCGTCGAGGCGATTACCGGTATTCCGCAACGGGAAACGGTTCCGGACTCGGTCGTCCGCGCGGCCGAGCAGGTCGAGCTGGTCGACATGACCCCGGAAGCATTGCGGCGGCGGATGGCCCACGGCAACATTTATCAACCATCCAAGATCGATGCCGCGTTGTCGAACTACTTCCGGCCCGGCAACCTCACCGCGCTGCGGGAACTGGCTCTGTTGTGGTTGGCCGGTAGCGTCGATGAAGGCATGCGGCGGTACCGCGAACAACACGGAATCGCCTCGACCTGGGAAACCAGAGAACGCACCGTCGTCGCGCTCACCGGCGGACCCGAGGGTGAGGCCCTGATCCGGCGGGCCGCGCGCATCGTCGCCCGCTCGGCCGGGGGCGAGTTCATGGCCGTGCACATCGCTCGCAGTGACGGCCTGGCCGGTTCGTCCATTGCCGAGCTGGACAAACAACGTTTGCTGGTCGAGTCCCTCGGTGGCAGTTACCACTCGATCATCGGCGAAGACATTCCGACCGCCGTGCTCGATTTCGCGCGAGCCAACAACGCCACCCAGGTCGTGATCGGGGCGAGTCGTCGCCATCCGGTGATGGCGGCACTGACCGGCCCGGGGACGGGCATGACTATCACGCGCCGGTCGGGCTCCATCGACGTGCACGTGGTCAGCCATGACTACATCGGCCGCGGAAGGGTGTTACCCGTACTCGGTGGTGGGTTGAGTCGCCAGCGTCGCATCACCGGCGGCATCATCGGAGCCGTTCTGTTGTTGGCGTTGACGTCGATCCTGACCCACCAGCGGGGCAATGTCAGTTTTGGCACCGACATGTTGCTGTTCCTGTTGATCGTGGTGATCAGCGCACTGGTCGGTGGCTTCTGGCCGGCGCTGGGTGCGGCAGTGTTGGCCAGCCTGCTGTTGAACTTCTACTTCGCGGCGCCGTTGCACCGGCTGACCATCTCCGAGCCGGAAAACGTGCTAGCGCTGATCGTGTTCGTGCTCATCGGGGCACTCGTGTCGCAGGTGGTGGACCTGGCCGCACGGCGCAGTCGGGAAGCTGCGCGGTCCAACGCCGAAGCCGAGACACTGTCGACGCTGGCCGGCAGCCTGTTGCGAGGCGAACAGGCGTTGCCCGCCTTGATGGATCGGGTCCGCGAGACGTTCGCGGCCAGCAGCGTCACCCTGCTGCGGCGCGAGAACGAGGCGCCGGCCAGCATGGGCAGCGGCGCCCGGCCGCACAGCGCCGGTGGGTTGCGCGGCACCTGGGCTCAGGTCGCCGGGGTCGGGGAGAATCCCTGTGCCCGTCCGGAGGAAGGCGATACCGAGGTCGCCGTCGGTGACGATCTGGTGATGGTCCTGCGAGGGCGGACTCTGACCGGCCACGACCAGCGGATGCTCACCGCCTTCGCCACCGAAGTGGCCGTGGCCTACCGGCAGCGGCAGCTGAGCGAGATTGCTGACACCGCGTCCGAACTGGCCCGAACCGACCGAGCGCGGACGGCCTTGCTCAATGCCGTCAGCCATGACCTCCGGACTCCGATCGCCGCGGCCAAGGCGGCCGTGTCCAGCTTGCGCAGCGACGACGTCGAGTGGTCCGAACAGGATCGCGCTGAACTGCTGGCCAACGCCGATAGTGCCCTGGATCGCCTCACCGCTCTGGTCACCAACCTGCTCGACCTGTCGCGACTGCAAGCCGGAGCGTTGTCGATCGCGGCCGGTCCGGTCGGCTTGGACGATGTGGTCAACCGAGCGCTCCGGATGAGTGCGGCCGATGACCGCATCGAGATCGACGTACCGGCCGAGCTGCCGGCGGTCATAGCCGATGCCGGTCTGCTGGAGCGTGTTGTCGCCAATGTGGTGGAGAACGCACTGCGTTATCACCCGACCGGATCGCCGGTACGGATAGCAGCCAGCGCCCACGGTCAAACGGTCGAACTGCGGATCGTCGACCGCGGGCCGGGTATCCCGGTCGGGGCCCGGGCGGCCGTCTTCGCCCCGTTCCAGCGCCGCGATGACGGTGCCGTCAGCACGGGCGCCGGGGTCGGACTCGGCCTCGCCATCGCTCGTGGATTCGTCGAGGCGATGGGTGGTTCCATCTCGCTGGAGGACACTCCCGGCGGCGGTCTTACGGTCAGCATCGGGCTGCCGGCCACCCGCGACGCGGTGAGCCATGCCGCAGACTGAGCCCATGCGGGTCTTGATCGTGGACGACGAACCGCAGATCGTCAGAGCCCTGTCGATCAACCTGCGAGCGCGTAAATACGAGGTCCATGCGGCGGCGACCGGAGCCGAAGCGTTGCTGCTAGCCGCCCGCCATCCACCCGACGTCGTGGTGCTCGATCTGGGCCTGCCCGACTTGAACGGCGTCGAAGTAATCGAGGGGCTACGAGGCTGGACCAGCGTTCCCATCATCGTGCTCTCCGGACGCACTGGAGGCGCCGACAAGGTCGCGGCCTTGGACGCGGGAGCCGATGACTACGTCGTGAAGCCGTTCGGCATGGACGAGCTGATGGCCCGGATGCGGGCGGTGACCCGGCGCGCCTCGCCCGACGCTGGCGCGGCCGTGGCGTCCGTCCGGATCGGGGTGCACGCCGTCGACCTGGCCGCGCACCGCGTGGTGAACGACAAGGGCGCCGAGGTCCGGTTGACCAAAACCGAATGGCAGCTGTTAGAACGGTTGGTACGACACTCCGGACAGCTCGTCACCCAGCGGCAACTGCTGACCGAAGTATGGGGACCGGCCTACGCGGACGAGTCCGGCTACCTGCGCTTCCACTTCGGGCAGTTGCGCCGCAAGCTCGAGGTTGATCCGGCCCGTCCGGCGCATTTGATTACCGAGCCGGGGATCGGCTACCGCTTCGCCGAGTAGGTTTCGCCGGATGGTTGGCGGGTTTTGGTTGCCCTGACCCCCAAAACCTACAGATGATCAAGAGCCGTCAGCGAGCCGTCAGCGAGCCGTCAGCGGGTTGGACGGGAGTTCAGGTTCCAATACCCTTTCGCGTACACCGCTTCCCGTCCGATGCCGAACCGGGTCAGCTCGTCGCGAATCATGACAATGGCCCGGGATTCCCCGAGGACATAAGCGAAATCGGACCGAGGTGGGGTCTTCTCGATCGCGGCCAGGAGCAGGTCAGGCGTTCCCGGGGAATGCTCTGCCCGGACGATCCACGTCACGTCGACGCCATCGGGCAACGGATAGCGCTCCTCGGGATTTGCCACCTCAGCCAGCACCGTCAACGATGACGAGGCGCCGAGGGCCTCGGCGACGGCACCGATCGCCGGCAGCCCCGATTCATCGGTGAGAGCCAGGACCCGACCCGCCGAGGTCAGTGGCACCTCGCCCCGCGGGCCGAAGAAGCTCACCGGATCCCCGACGGCGACCCCTTGGGCCCAGGATGAACCCGGACCGTGACCGTGCAACACCGCGTCGATGATCAGTGCATCGTCGACGACCGAGCGCACGGTGTATCGGCGGCGCAGCTCGCGACCGTCGGATCCGGGCAGCACCACCGCGATGTCGCAGGCCAGCGGCCAGTGCCGATCCACCAGTCCGGGACCGCACAACGTAATACGACGCATCCGCGGCGAGAGGGATTCGACGGCCCCCACGGCCAGCGAGAACTGCTCGGTACGAGCAATGCGAGGTGGTGTGGACATGAGGGCTCCCAGCATGCCAAGGCCGGCCGGCTCGCTTGGCGGCGGGGCGCGGGCATCCCGAAAGCCCTCCCGCCGGCTCGTGGACAGAGCATGATGGTGGCGTGGCCATCAGCGTCTTTGACTTGTTCTCCGTCGGCATCGGACCGTCCTCGTCCCATACGGTCGGTCCGATGCGGGCGGCTCGCACGTTTGTCCTCGCGCTGGATCAGGACGGTCTCATCGACCAGGTTGCTCGCATTCGGGCCGAGTTGTACGGATCGCTCGGGTTGACCGGTCGGGGCCACGGTTCGGACCGAGCGGTGATCCTTGGCTTCGAAGGGGAAACCCCCGAGGCTGTCGATACCGCGTCGGTGCGGGAACGGGTCGCCGCGGTGAAGGCGTCCGAGCGAGTGAACCTGCTCGGCAAGCACCCAGCCGCCCTGACCGCCGACGATCTCGTCTTCAACCGTCGCGAGGCGCTGCCCTTCCATCCCAACGGCATGCGGTTCAGCGCCTATGACTCGGACGGTTCGCTGATGCGCAGCCGCACGTTCTACTCGGTGGGCGGCGGCTTCGTCGTGGACGAGGCGGCGGCCGGGGCTGACCGCATCAAGATGGACGACACCACCCTGCGCTATCCCTTCACCACCGGTGAGCAGCTGTGCCGTCAGGCGGCCGAGTCTGGGCTGCCGATCAGCGGTGTGATGCTCGCCAACGAGCAGGCCTGGCGGTCCGAGGACGAGGTCCGCCAGGGTCTGCTCAGTATCTGGCAGGTCATGCAGGACTGCGTGCGGACGGGCATGGGACAGGAAGGCGTACTGCCGGGCGGTTTGAAGGTTCGCCGCCGGGCGCCCGAGCTCTATCGCCGGTTGACCGAGGATCCGTACTCGACCGACCCGCTGCGGGTCATGGACTGGGTTGACCTTTTCGCGTTGGCCGTGAACGAGGAGAACGCCGCCGGCGGTCGAATCGTCACCGCTCCGACCAACGGTGCGGCCGGGATCATCCCCGCGGTGTTGCATTACTACCGACGTTTCGTTCCCGGGGCCAGCGACGACGGCGTGGTTCGCTTCCTGCTCACCGCCGGGGCGATCGGCGTTCTCTACAAAGAGAACGCCTCGATCTCCGGAGCAGAGGTCGGTTGTCAGGGCGAGGTCGGATCGGCCTGTTCGATGGCGTCGGGCGCGTTGTGCGAGGTGCTCGGTGGCTCGCCGGCTCAGGTGGAGAACGCCGCTGAGATCGGCATGGAACACAACCTCGGTCTCACGTGTGATCCGGTGGGTGGTCTGGTTCAAGTGCCGTGCATCGAGCGCAATGCGATGGCCGCGGTGAAGGCGATCAACGCGGCCCGGATCGCGCTTCGCGGGGACGGGACGCACATCGTCAGTCTGGACAAGGTGATCAAGACCATGCGCGACACCGGCGCGGACATGAAGGTGAAGTACAAGGAGACCTCTCGCGGCGGCCTGGCGGTGAACGTCATCGAGTGCTGATACGAACGTTGATCCGGGCGCGGCGCGGCTACCCGTCCGCCGCCGGTTGGCGTGACAACATCGCCACCGGCGAATTGGTGGGGAACGCGTGCAACGACGACGACTGGCCGGCCTTGATGGCCTGAGAGCCCTCGCCGTAGTGGCTGTATTGCTCTTTCACGCCGACGCCCACCTCGTCCCCGGCGGTTTCCTCGGAGTCGACCTCTTCTTCGTCATCAGTGGCTACCTGATCACCCGGTTGCTGCTGAGGGAACTGGCCGAGACCGGCAAGATCGACTTGGCCGGCTTCTACCTGCGCCGAGTCATCCGCCTGGTCCCGGCCGTGGTCGTACTGATCGGCTTCGTCAGCGTCGGATCATTGATCTGGTGGCGCGATGAACTCTCGAGCCTGCCGGGCAGCGCGTTGTCGAGCCTGGGATATGTGGCGAACTGGTGGCTGATCGATTCGCAGCAGTCCTACTTCGTGGCCTCCGGTCGTCCGCCGATGTTGCAGCAGTTGTGGTCGCTGGCGATCGAGGAACAGTTCTACCTGATCTGGCCGATGGTTCTGCTCGTAGTCATCGGTGGGCCACGCTGGATCAAGCCCCGCCGATTCGGACGGATCGCCTGGCTGTCGATCGCGCTGGCCCTCGGCTCGGCCAGCCTGATGGCCTACATCGCCGGCCGGGACGGGGTCCCGTACGCAGCCGACTCCTCGCGCATCTATTTCGGCACTGACACCCACGGCATGGGGTTGTTGCTCGGGGCGGCCTTTGGCGCCTTGGCCGAAAGACTCGCCTATCGCCCGCGACGCGGCTGGCGGATCCGGAACTGGCCGACCGATGTCCTCGGCGGGGTGGCCCTAGCCCTTCTGACCGGGCTTGTACTGCGGGTCGATCAGTTCTCCAACGGCTTGTATCGCGGCGGGTTCCTCGGGGCCAGCGCATTGGCCGTCTTGGTTGTGGCGACGGTCTCGCGTCGAGGCAGTCGGCTGGGCCGGGTACTGGACATTCGTCCGCTGCGGTGGCTGGGCGATCGTTCGTACTCGCTGTATCTGTGGCACTGGCCGGTCATCATCGTGACCCGTCCCGGCGTCGATCTGAGCGCTAATCGTTGGGTAATCTTCGCGATTCGCCTGGTCGTCCCGGTCGCGTTGGCCTCGCTGAGCTATGGCCTGGTCGAGTCGCCGCTGCGTCGTTACGGACGCCGGTATCTGGCGCGCCGGTCGGCCCGTGGCCCGCGAGTCGGGCGACTGGCGATCGCCCTGCCGCGGATCGCTGGTGGCGTGGCCCTGCTGGTGATGTTCAGTTCGCTGGTGCTCAGTCCTCGCCCCGTCCAAGCCGGACCGGCGATCGTGCCGCTCGCGGCGGCTGAGGACCAGAGCGAGTTGCCGGACCCGAGCCCGACCGTGCCGGTTCCGTCGACCTCCGCCGATCCTCGGCCGACGGCTTCGGTCACCGGGCCTCTGCATCTGGTCAGCCATCCGACGCCGCACGCGTCGGTTACGCCGGTCGTCACACCGGGCCTGACCGCCTTCGGTGATTCGGTGCTGCTCGGAGCTTCCCCCGCGTTGAGTCAGGCCGTGGTGCCTACGTCCGTCCATGCGGTGGAAGGGCGGCAGCCTTACGTGACCTTGGCTGAGGTGCGAACCGCCGCGGCCAGCGGCCAGCTCGCGTCGAACGTCCTCATCCACACCGGGAACAACGGCATCATTCGGCGCGGTGATCTCGTGGCGACCCTGAACGCACTCAAGTCCCGCGCGCGGGTGGTGCTGCTCACGGACCGGGTGCCGATGGACTGGCAGGCGCCCAACAATTCCCTCATCAAACAGGTCGCTCGCAGCTATCCGAATGTCGCCGTGCTGGATTGGTACGCCGCCTCCAATGGCCATCAACCCTGGTTCTACGCCGATGGATTGCACCTCAAGCCAGCGGGCGCAACGCAGTACGCCCGCTTGATCAAGTCCCTTCTCGGCTGAGAGATCACCGAGCGCCGTCGACCTCGTTCACAGCAGATCTACATCAGAATCGCAACTTGCTGCCAGGGACAGGGTCGATCTTTTCTCTGGCACGTACTGCCTTCAGTGGTGGGGCGATAGAACCGGAGAGAGAACCCTTGGCGCGCATTGGACGCAAGCGATGGTTGATTGTCTTGGTCGCGGTGATCGTTCTCGGAGGGGGAGCCGGGGCTTGGGCCGCGACGCGTCCCACCAAGAGCGCGGCTCGGACGACGACGACCGTCGCCGCAGCAACCCAAACCATCCGGCAGACGGTCGCCACGACCGGGACCCTGGCCCCGGCGGTTCAATCGTCGTTGACGTTCTCCGTTCCCGGCACCGTGACCTCGGTTCCGGCCACGGTCGGGACGAAGGTGGCCAAGGGCGCGGTGTTGGCCACCGTGGGGACGAGTGATCTACAGGCCGCCGTAACTTCCGCCCAGGCCAACCTCGATGCGGCCAACGCGGGGTTGACCGCGGCCGCCGGCGAATCCGCGACCCAGGTTGCCTCGGCCCAGGCGCAGGTGACATCCGCCCAGTCGAAGTTGGCTGATGCCAAGACGGCCCTCGCGGCCGCGACTCTTCGCTCGCCGATCGACGGGACGGTAGCCACCGTCGGTTTGGCGGTGGGCGACCAGGTCGGCTCGGGTTCGAACTCAGGCAACGGTTCCGGCGGCGGCAATGGTGCGTCTGGCGGCGGTGGCAATGGTGCTTCCAGCGGCAGCAGCTCGAGCTCGTCCTCGTCCAGCTCGGCGATCGTCGTGATCTCGACCAGCAGCTGGATTGTGAACGCCTCAGTCGGAAGTGCCGATCTGGCCGAACTCAAGAAGGGCTTGCAGGTCGAGATCACGCCGACCGACACCGCGACCCGACTGTTCGGGACCTTGAGTTCGATCGGGATCGTCGCGTCGACGTCCAACGGTGGCAGTGCCACCTTTCCGATCACGGTTGCCGTCACCGGTACCCCCACCGGGCTGTATGCCGGTGGCAGCGCCAGCGTGACGATCATCGTCAAGCAGGTGCCCGATGTGTTGACCGTACCGACCGCGGCCATTCACACCGAGAACGGAAAGACCGTTGTGTATCAACGCAAGGGCGGTTCTCAGGTGAGCACGCCGGTCACGGTAGGCGCGGTGTACGGCGCGAGCACGCAGATCACGGCTGGCATCAAGGCTGGTGACGAGGTGCTGGTCACCGGTGGCGGCGGTTTCGGCGGCGGGCAGACCGGCGGAATCCGGCAGCGCACGGGCACCGGTGGCGGCGGCGGGTTCGGGGGTGGTGGCGGCGGCGGGTTTGGTGGCGGCGGTGGCGGCGGGTTCGGCGGCAATCGCACCGGAACCGGTGGGGGCGGCTGATGGCGGCTCCGATCCTGAGCCTGCGAGACGTGCGCAAGACCTACCACACCGGACACGTTGAGGTGGAGGCCCTGCGTGGCATCACGGTCGATGTCGATGAAGGCGAATACGTCGCAATCATGGGGCCATCGGGCTCAGGCAAGTCCACCCTGATGCACATCCTCGGCTGCCTCGACAACCCGTCCGCCGGCGTGTACGAACTGGCCGGCTCGGACGTGAGTGGCATGTCGGAAGCCCAGTTGGCCGAGGTACGCAATCGCCGGATCGGGTTCGTATTTCAGCAGTTCAACCTGTTGCCGAGCCTGACCGCGCTTCGCAATGTCGAGCTCCCGTTGTGCTACGCCGGAGTTGATCGATCGACCCGCCGGTCTCGGGCTCAGGCCGCGCTGGACCGGGTGGGTCTATCCGACCGGGTGGAGCACCGCCCGGGAGAGCTGTCCGGCGGCCAGCAGCAGCGGGTGGCCGTGGCTCGGGCTTTGGTGACCGATCCGGCTCTGATCCTGGCCGACGAGCCGACCGGCAATCTTGATTCTCGTTCAACGGCCGATGTTCTCGGCCTGTTTGACGAGCTTCACGCCAGCGGCCGCACCATCGTCCTGATCACGCACGAGTCCGAAGTGGCTGACGCCGCGGGACGGGTGATCCGGATTCGGGATGGTCTGATCGATGACCCAGTGAACGGGACGGCTCCGCTCGCGACCTCGGGCGCCGCGTCATGAGCTTTGCCGAAACGCTACGGACGGCCCTGGACGCGATCCGTTCGCATCGGCTCCGGTCGATGTTGACGATGCTCGGCATCCTGATCGGCATCGCCGCGGTGATGTTGACGGTTGGTTTGGGCAAGGGCGCTCAGGACCAGGTCCGGTCCGAGATCAACAAGCTGGGCAGCAATCTGCTCATCGTTGCCCCCGGCAGCACTACGACTTCGGGTGTACGCGGTGGGCGGGGCAGCGCCACGACCTTGACCTCCGACGATGCGATCGCCTTGGCCGACAAGGCGGTTGCCCCCGACATCGCCGGGGTGGCCCCGGTGTCATCCGGCTCGCTGTCCCTGGAAGCCGGGACCACGAACTGGACCACGACCGTGGTCGGGACGAACCCGGACTGGCTGTCCGTTCGGGCGCGCACCGTTGCCGAGGGTCGGTTCATCTCCGCTGATGACCTGACCAACGCCCGGCCGGTGACGGTGATCGGGGCGACAACCGCCTCCGAGCTGTTCGGCGGCCGCAACGCCGTGGGTCAGACGGTGACCGCGAACGGCAACACCCTGACCGTTATTGGTGTTCTGGCCCCGGTCGGCAGCTCGACTACCACCGATGAGGACGACCAGGCGATCGTTCCGCTGACGACCTATGCCACCCGGATCTCGACCAACGCCAACCGCAACACGCTCTCGACGATCTACTTGCAAGCGTCGTCGAAAGATTCGCTGTCCGCGGCCTATCAGGAAGCCGACCGTGCGTTGCTGACCAGTCACGGGGTCACGGCCCTGACGTCTGACTTCACGATCAGCAGCCAGCAGTCTCTCGTGGCGACCGCGACGTCGACGGATCGCACCCTGACCGTCCTGCTCGGTGGCGTGGCCGGAATCAGCTTGCTGGTAGGCGGATTGGGCGTCATGAACATCATGCTGGTGTCGGTGACCGAGCGGATTCGCGAGATCGGACTACGCAAGGCGCTCGGTGCGACCCCGGCTGCGGTACGACGGCAGTTTCTGGTCGAAGCCAGCAGCCTGGGCGTCAGCGGCGGTCTGCTCGGCCTTGGCCTGGGGATAGCCGGAGCCGTTGCCTTGCCGCACTTTGTCCACCAGCCGGTCACCATCTCGCCGCTGGCGGCGGTCGGTGCGGTGGCGGTCGCGTTGCTGATCGGCATCGTCGCCGGCGTCTATCCAGCTAGCCGGGCCGCGCGTCTGGCCCCGATCGATGCCTTGCGCAGTGAGTAACAGCCGAAACAAATTCAGGAGTCAGCGTGTCCCAGCCCGGAGTGTCTCTATCAGCCAAGCAGCTGTTGCTGGCGGTCGCCTTGCTGTGCGCGGCGGTGGTTTTAACCGCCTGTGGAGGGGGAAAATCGGCCGCGACCGGAACCATTGGTTCCGAGGCACCCAGCCGGGGCCAGTCCGGTCAGGGCAACGGTCAGGGCAACGGTCAGCGGCAATTTCCGGGGGCGAGCGGCGAGCTGGCGGCGATCAGCGGCAACACCTTGCAGGTGCAGAGCACCACGGCCCAGACCGCGGTGACGTATACCTCCGCCACGAAGATCACCGACGTGGTAGCCGCGACGGTCGCCGACGTGAAGGTCGGGGTGTGCGTGCAAGCCCGGCCGGTGGTCAATGCGCCAGCCTCCGGTGATGGCGGTGATGCCGCCGGTTCGGGGGCCCCTACCGGGCCGATTACGGCGATGTCGGTGGAGATTTCCTCACCGGTAAATGGTGAATGCGGGGTGGGGGCGGCGTTCCCCGGTGCCGGGGGCGGTGGCTTCGGAGCTGGCGTCGGGGGTGGCTTAGGGGACGCCCGCCCGAGTGGGTCGCGCTCCTTCGACGGTTCACCTCGGCCGCGGCCGTCGGGCTCGGCCGACGGTACGCGGCGCGGGGGTGTGTTCGGCAGAGTGGGAGCCAACGGTCAGGTGACCTCGGTGAGCGCCAACGGCTTCGTCGTCAAGGTCACTCGATTCGCCGGCAACCGGGCCGGGTCCGACCCCTCGGCGGCCTCGCCGTCTGCCCCGTCCGCTTCGCCATCGAGGACGAGCCAGCTCATCACGGTGACAACGACCTCAGCCACGACCTACACCCGGAACGGCCCGGCCACCGCGTCGGCGTTCAAGGTCGGGCTTTGTGTCACCGCCTTAGGTAAGGCCGACGACACCGGAGCGATCGCGGCAACGTCGATTGCCCTTCGTCCGAAAGGCAATTCGGCATCCTGCGGATTCGGAGGCCCCAATGGGTAGCGCGCGTAAACTGCTCTCCCGCAAGCGGCTGCTCACCGGTGGGCTGGTGGTGGCCGTCGCGCTGGCCGGGTCGGCCGCGTACGCGATGGCGGCGCCGAAGGACAGCAACCGCTACGTGCTGGCGTCGGTGGCCCGTGGCGATGTGCAGCAGAGCCTGAACCTGACCGGATCCGTCCAGCAGCTCAATCAGCGCAGCGTGAAATTCGTAACCAGCGGCACGGTGAGTTCGGTGGCCGTCTCGGTCGGCGATGTAGTGACCGCTGGACAGAAGCTGGCGGTGCTCGATCCGGGTCCACTGCAGAGCGCCGTGCGGGATGCGACCGCGACCTTGGCCCAAGCCAAGGCAACATTGGAGACCGACCAGGCCTCCGCCGAGTCCACCTCCTCTGATTCGGCAGTGGAATTGACCTCGGCGGTGGAATTGACCTCGGCCGTGGAGTTGACCTCCGGCGAGGCGACCGAGTCGAGGACGGCGGCCCCGGCGCAGACCACCCGTCCGAGCGGGCCTTCCGGTTCGGGTTCGGTGTCCTCGACTCAACTGCAGCAACAGATCAAGCAGGCCAAGGCGAAGGTCCAGGCTGACCTCGCGGCTGCGGCCCAGGCCCTGTCGTCGGCTGGGACGGCCTGTGCAAGCTCGAGCGCGACGAGCTCGGCCAGTCCTTCGGCAACCCCCTCGAGCTCGGCGTCTCCGAGCGGGTCGAGCTCATCGAGCGCACCGGGCGGGTCCGGCTCAACCGGCCCCGGATCAGCCTGCCTGGACGCGATGACGCAAGCCCTTCACGCCGAGCAGAAGACGTCGTTCGACCAGTCAGCTCTGCAAGCGTTGCTCGATAAGGTTCCGACGACCAGTACGTCCGGCGCGGGTGGGACCACGAAACCGACTGGAACCTCAGGATCATCCTCGGGGACGAAACGCGGTTCCGGATCCACTGGTTCGGGTTCGGTCGGTTCGGGTCTATCCAGCTCGTCCGGGACGGGGTCGGGCCGCGGTGCCGCTTCGGCCCAGAACAGTGCTGGCCGGGTGATCACCGACCAGGCGGCGGTGACCTCGGCCCAAACGGCGTTGACCAAAGCCGAGTCCAACCTGGACGCGGCGACCCTGGTTGCTCCGATCGGCGGGACCATCGCCAGCATCGGATATGTCGCCGGATCCGGGACAGGGTCATCGTCCATCATCATCGCGGGTAGCGGCTCGGCCGAGGTCACGGTTGACGTGGCGCTGAGCTCGATCCGCTCGGTGAAGGTGGGCCAATCAGCGAAGGTGTACCCGGACGGAGCCACGGCGGCCTCGAACGGCAGCGTGCAGTCGATCGGCCTGCTGCCCGCGTCCACGACCGGGACGGTGACCTATCCGGTGACGATCGTGGTGCCCGACGCGCCGGGGGCGCTGGCCACCGGCTCCCGGGCTCGAGTGAGTTTGATCATTGCCACCAAGGCAAATGTCATCACGGTGCCGAACAGTGCCCTGACCTCGATCACGACTGGATCAGCGTTGGCCAGCGTGTCCGCGGCCGGCAAGGTAAGTCGTAAGACGGTCAAGGTGGGGGCGGTCGGGCCGAGCTACAGCGAGGTGATCAGTGGGCTGGCCGTGGGTGAGCAGGTAGTGATAGCCGATCGACATCAGGCGCTGCCTACGAATTCATCCAACAACGGTCGGCTCGGTGCGGGCATTGGAGGCGCTGGCTTCGGTGGGGCCGGCTTCGGCGGTGGCGGCACATTTACGGGCGGAGCTTTCACGGGTGGGACGTTCACCGGTGGTGGCGGAGCCCGCCGCCCGGGTGGCTGAATTGGCCGATCGACCTTCGAGGGAGGCGTTACCGGCGGGAGTTAATTCCAGTCTCGAGGCACGTCGCAGTCCTTGGAGTGTTCGGTGCCAAGAAATTGGAATTAGCTCCCGCTGGCGTAGTCCAACCTAATGTGCGAGTCCCGATCGTTGCTGCTGAATCGGGCAGAGATCAGAGCAGCCTTGCCGCCGGATTGCTGCTTGTGTGACTAGTGCATTGCCACCGCCGGATCGATGTTGGCGATGTCTTCCTTACTCGTACGAATCATTCCCAGCCCGACAAGCACCGCGATGACGGCCATGATCGCCGCGGCCAGGAAGCCACTTGCGGCGGCGTGCGCCCCGATCACCGACATTGCATGGTTGGCCACCGAGTCCGCCTTGGCCGCGGCCGAAGCCGCGAAGTTGGCGTCGGTCTGCTGCCGTCCCAACTCTTGGAAGTGCTGCAGGATCTGCGGGTTGTTCATCGACGTGATCTTGCCGATCTGCTCGGTTGTCTCCGAACGTGATGCGGTGGCGGCCACCGTTGCCAGCACCGACAGTCCGATCGAGCCACCGACCTGCTGTCCGACGTTCAACAGCGCCGAAGCGAGCCCGGCCTCATGCGGCTCGACACCGCTGACCACCACGGTCATCAGCGGCACGAAGATCATGCCGATACCGAAGGCCATCACGATCATGGACGGCAGGATGTGGGTGCTGTACTTGGACGTGTCGCTGATCGTGGCCAGCCAGACCAATCCGGCTGTCATGATCAGCGAGCCGGCCACGATGAGGTTGCGCGGACCGAACCGCTTCAATCCGACCGCGGCCAGCTGGGCCGAAACGCCGATGGTCAATGCGACCGGCAGGAAGGCGAAACCGGACTTCAACGGCGAGTAGTGCAGGTTCTGCTGCACGAAGAAGGTCAGGAAGTAGAACATCCCGAACATTGCCGCACCGATGATCAGCATCACCAGGTAGGCCCCGGAGCGGCTGCGGTTCTTGAACACGTGCAGCGGCATCATCGCTTCCTCACCCAGGCGCGCCTGCCAGTACACGAAGAAGCCCAGCAGGACGCCTGCGATCACGAAGGCACCGATCGTTTCGCCGTTGCCCCACCCGTGCTGGGCCGCGTGGATGAAGGCATACACGAGCGAGGTCATACCGACCGTGGACGTAACCCCGCCCAGGTAATCGAACTTGCCCTGCAACCGATCGGATTCGTGCAGGTAGAAGTACGCACCGACGACGAGCATGACGCCGATCGGGACGTTGACGAACAGCACCCAGCGCCAGCTGAGGACGTCGGTGAGGATGCCGCCGAGCATCAGGCCCAGGGCCGCCCCGGCCCCGGCGACCGCCGAGAACGCGGCCAGAGCACGGGTGCGTTCGGGACCCTCGTCGAACTCGGTGGTGATCAGGGCCAGCGCCGTGGGGGAGGAAATCGCCCCACCGATGCCTTGGATCACGCGGCCGACCATCAGCACCTGGAAGTTCCAGGAGATGCCGCCGAGGAAGCTGCCGATGGTGAACAGGCCAAGACCGACCATGAACATTCGGCGTCGACCGAGGATGTCGCCGGCCTTGCCGCCGAGCAGCAGCAAGCCACCGAAGGCCAAGGTGTAGGCGTTGATGGCCCAGGTCATGTCGGTTTGCGTCTTGTCGAAATACCGCGCCATGGATGGCAGCGCGATATTCACGATGGTCGCGTCCAGCACGATCATGAGCTGGGTACCGGTGATGATGAGCAGTGCCAGGCCTGGGTGGGCCGAGCGGTGTGGATTGCGAGATGGGCTTTGTTCGCCCTGGCTCGCTCGATCTGTCGTGGTCACGACTCTCCCCTGCTTGCGGGCGCCAGCGGGATACCCCGTCCGGCCGGTTTGCTGTCCAGGTTTGCTGTTCAGATTTGTGGTTAGTGAACGTTTTCGTTCCCTAACGTCGGGTACGCTAGCCGAGACTCGATAAGATACGCAAGCGTGCACTATCTACTTAGCTCAGCTCGAACACAGGTAACGCGCCTACAAGTACTTGTGTTCCCTCCGTCCAGAAAGGATGCCCGCCGCGGT
>Ga0207641_10002336_pt1 | contig 17570 bp, 10 predicted proteins | sample KBSSwiS62_FD_184306 | JGI IMG/M metagenome (GOLD analysis project Ga0207641, IMG submission 184306) | Switchgrass rhizosphere microbial communities from Kellogg Biological Station, Michigan, USA - KBS Switchgrass S6-2 (SPAdes) (version 2) | ecosystem: Host-associated > Plants > Roots >... | reverse complement strand
GTGGTATGGGCCGGCGCCCTGCTGCTGCTGACCGCGGACGCGGTCGCGGCGGCGTGCGCCCTGCGCTGGGTGATGCCGAAGGCGCGGCTGTGGCTGCGGCTGACGGTCTGCGCTGTGGTGCTGATCGCGGCTGCCCTCACCGTGGTGGCAGGCTGACGGTGGCGGACAACTGGCGCCGGACGGTAGCCAGGGACGACACGGGGCGTCGATGCGGGGCACGGTGCCGGTCCTGCGCCGAGCCCGGCGGATGCGCCTCGTCACCAGAATCGGGACGGGCGTCGGCGGGCACGATTTCGTCGCATTTCGTAACCGCTGACCGTCGACCGTCCGGCGTGGCCGCCGGCGGGCCGGAAAGGCTGGCACGCCCGGCTGACCGCGCCGGCCAGCGGACGGATCGAGCCCGCGAAGGCCGCCCGGCACCGCCTGGCGAGCGAAGCCCGCGGGGCGCCGGGACCGGGACCCGTGCGATTCGGTGCCGGTTGCGCCCGTTACAGTGTGCGCGAAGCGGATAACCCCGGCCGCTTCCGCCCCACTCCGTCCCCGCGATCCCTGAACAAGAGCTAGAAGCGGAGTCAACGATGCGTGAGCGGATCGCCCGTCATCGGGCGACGCGCCCCCACCGCTGGCATGCTGCGCACGCCGCGAGGGGCACTGCCGTCGGTTCCATTGCGTTCAGTGACCAATACGGGTCATCTGTGACGCGGCTCGCCCCGCGAAGCGGGCTCGCGGGTGCACCGGCGGCGCGGACGGCGTCGTCGCCCTCGTCTTACACCCCAAGGAACGGCTGAGTCTTGATGTCGGAAAACGTAGACGTCGTCGTTATCGGCGCCGGACCGGCGGGTCTTACCGCCTCCTACGAGCTGCACCGGTACGGGATCCCGTCGACGATCCTCGAGGCGGACACCCAGGTCGGAGGCATCTCGCGGACCGTCGAGCGGGACGGCTGGCGGTTCGACATCGGTGGTCACCGCTTCTTCTCCAAGGTCCAGCGGGTCGAGGACTTCTGGCACGAGATCCTGCCCAAGGAGGACTTCCTCCTGCGGCCCCGCAAGAGCCGAATCTTCTACCAGGGCAAGTACTACGACTACCCGATCAAGGCCGTGAACGCGCTGCAGAACCTGGGCCCGCAGGAGGCCGCGCTCTGCATCGCCTCCTACCTGCGTGCCCGGGTCAGCCCGCCGAAGGACCAGACGGACTATGAGAGCTGGCTGGTGGCCCGGTTCGGCTGGCGGCTCTACCGGACCTTCTTCAAGACCTACACCGAGAAGGTCTGGGGCGTTCCGGTCAGCGAGATGCCGGCCGACTGGGCCGCGCAGCGGGTGAAAAGCCTCAACCTCGGCAACGCGATTCTCAACGCGCTCAAGCCGAACACGAACCAGAAGGAAATCACCTCGCTCATCGAGGAGTTCGAGTACCCCAAGTACGGCCCCGGGATGATGTGGGAGATCTGCCGCGACAAGGTCGTCGCGCAGGGTTCCAAGGTCGTCATGGAGACGAAGGTCGTCGAGGTCCGGCACGCGGACGGCAAGGCCACCGAGGTGGTCGCCGTGGACGCCAACGGGGGGACCACCGTCTACCCTGCGACCGAGGTCATCTCGTCGATGCCGATCTCGCAGCTCATCGAGGTCATGAGCCCGGCCGTGCCGCCGCGGGTGCTCAAGGCGGCCCAGGACCTGCGCTACCGCGACTTCCTCACCGTCGCCCTGGTCGTGCCCTCGAGCGCGGTCTCCTGGACGGACAACTGGATCTACATCCACGACCCGTCGGTCCGCACCATGCGCATCCAGAACTTCGCGTCGTGGTCGCCGTACCTGGTCAAGGACGGCCGCAACGTCCTCGGCCTCGAGTACACGGTGTTCGAGAACGACGCCGAGTGGACCGCGCCCGACGACGAGCTCATCGAGAAGGGCAAGAAGGAACTCGACAAGCTCGGCCTCGTCGCCTACAAGGACATCGAGGCCGGCTACGTCGTCCGCCAGCCGAAGGCCTACCCGATCTACGACGACCGCTACCAGGCGAACGTCGACGTGATCCGCGGCTGGCTGACCGACTACGCGAGCAACGTCCACCCGGTCGGCCGCAACGGCATGTTCCGCTACAACAACGCCGACCACTCGATGTACACCGCGATGCTGACCGCCGAGAACATCGTCAAGGGCACGGCCCACGACGTCTGGTCGGTCAACGTCGAGGAGGAGTACCACGAGGAGAAGGCCGGCGGCTCGGCCGCCAGGCCGGCGGGCTCGCTGGGCACCGGCCGGGACGCTCCGGTGCTGCCCCGCAAGGTCCTCGACGCGGCCCGCAGCCGCGTGGGCGGCTCCCGCTAGGCAGCGTCGCGACCGCGCGGCCCCGGCGCCCCCGCCGGGGCCGCTGTCGTCTCAGCGAGTCGTCGCGCAGCGTGCTGTCGTCGCGGCCCGCCGGGTTCCGCGAGGTCAGGCCTTTGGGCGGACCAGTGGGCGAACGAGGGCCTCCTGGACGACGGTGGCGACTTGAACGAGGCCGGGTCGCCGGGCGGCGCCGCCGCCGGCCGCTGGTGGTTGACCGGGCTGTCCTCGTGCCGCTCCCGCCATCGCCTGTGAGCGCGGCCATAGTCGGAGGTAGCGGCCCGCGTGGGCCGTCGCGCGGGGCCCGGCTACCCGCCCGCCGCCGTCGGGAACGGGTCCGCGCTCGCACCGGGGCGGGGCGCCTGGTGGATGAGGCGCCTGGCCTCCGCCTCGAATCGTTCGGCCTCGGCGACGCGCTCGGTGCCGGCCGGATACCGCTCCAGCCGGGCCTCGACGGCCGCCCGCGCCTGCGCCAGGGCGTCGTCGAGGCCGACCCCGCCGGCGGCGAGCCCGGTGCTGAGCAACGCCCTGGCGAGCAGCAGCTCCGGCGAGCCGGGATCCAGGTTCGCCCCGACCCGGCGGTTCGTCGCCAGCACATACCGGATCTCGTCGGCGGCGGCGGCCGGCTCGCCGGCCAGCAGCGACCCGTACGCGTGCACCAGCTGGGCGCGCAGCGTCGCCCCCGAGGCGGTCCCGAAGCGGTCCCGTCGCGCGGCGGCGACGGCCGCCGCGAGCTCCCGGCCCTCGGCGATCAGCTCGGCCGCCGGCCGGGCCAGGTCGTTCGCCGCGACGCGCGGGTAGTCCTCGAGCCCGTCGGCACTCGCCGGGCCGGTCCCGGCGCCGCCCGGCGCGGCGGGCAGCTCGTGGCCCGCGGTCGGCTCGGCGGACTGGTCCTGGCCGGGCTCCGGGCGCTCGACACGGTCGGCCGCCTTGAGCAGGCAGTGGGCGAGGATCACCTGGGCGGTCCAGAGGAACGAGTTCTCCGGTCCCCAGGCATCGCGGCGGACCGCGATCTCCTGCCGGGCGATCACGCAGGCGCGGTGAAGATCACCGGGCCGGCCACGCTCCCGCAGCGCGGTCGCCAGGTTCGCGTGCGCCGTGCTGGTCCGGTTCGCCCGCGCGCCGAGGATCGCCAGCCGGCGGCGCCACTCGACCTCGTAGCTCTGCACGGCCGCGTCCCGGTCCGCCGGCCCGCCCGACAGCCGGGCGTACCGGGCGTGCAGTGCCTTGATGCTCATCAGGGTGGTGTCGCGTGGGTCGAGGGCGGCGTCAGCCCGCACGTGCAGGTCGTCCCAGACGCGGACGGAGTCGGTCACCGATCGGGAGCGGCTGAGCAGCTCCTCGACGGTGTACTCGACCAGCAGGGCGAGCGGGCTGTCCGGCCCGAGCGCCTCGGCGGTCTGTTGGAGCAGGCCGGTGAGCGGCCGCGGGTCGACGGCGAGCTCGGCGTAGGTGAGCATCGCCTGGACCCGGCCGCGCAGCCGGCGCTCCAGCTCGGCCTGGCCGTCCCGGTTGTCGGTGGCCGTCGGAAGCCGGCTCATCGCGCGCCTCCGGAGTCGGGCTCCGCGGCGTCCGGCGTTCGCGGCTCGGGCGCAGCCGCCGGGCCGAGCCCCGCCCCCTGGCCGAGCGCGGTTCCCGGCGCGACGGCGGGCCCGGCGGGGGCGGCCAGCAGGTCGAGGACGGCGCGCAGGCGGGGGCCGAGCTCGTCGGACATCCCGGCCCGCTCGTCGGCGGACAGCCAGCGCAGCGTGTGCTCCAGCTGAGTCAACACGTCGGAGACCTCCGCGGTGATCGTGTCGGGGGCACAGCGGGCGGCGGGGACGAGCTGGGTGAGGCCGGGGTGCACCGCGTCGAGCACGAAGCTCGGACCGATCCCGCTGGACCCGAGCGCGGTGCGCACCACCGTCGTCAGCAGCGCGGCCGCGGCGGCCACCAGCGGGTCACCCGCGGGCCGTGGGCCTCGGTCGGCCGCCGCGTCCGAGGGGCCCAGGCCGGGCGCCGCGCGCCCCGCGGGTCCGCGATCCACGGCCGGCCCCCCGCGGTAGGACCGGGAAGCGCCCAGAACGTTGCCGCCGGGCGTGTCTCGGGGGCGGCTCGGCAAGTGCGCCCGGCCTCCGTCGGCGAGCAGGAGAAGGTCCTCGACGGCGGCGACCGGCGGGGCGAACGCGGCGGCGGTCGCCAGGGACGGGGTCTGCATCGCCCAGTCGGCGAGCACCCGGACCAGGCTCGCCGCTGCCAGCCAGCGATCGGTGATGGCCAGGTCGTCGAGCGCGGCGAGCCAGCCTTCCCGGTGCGGCCAGTAGCTCCAGACCTTGGTCTCGGAGATCAGCAGATCGATGGCGCCCTCGCCGCGGCGGCGCTCGTAGAGCCGGGGCCCAGGCGCGGTGAGCAGCGCGCCTGCGAGCGACCCGGCGCTTTTCGGGCTCACCAGGTAGTAGAGCGTCGACGGGCGGCGCTGCCCGGCCGCGGCGGTCAGCGTCTCGCGCGCGAGTCCGTTCACCGAATCGCCCGGCACGTCGAGCAGGCCGACCAGTGTCTCGTAATACCTGGTCCTGGTCTGCCAGTTTGTCCGCTGAAGTACGCCACCCGATTCCCGTCGCCCCGGATCGGGCCGAAAACGAGCCGCCCGGTACCAGCGGGCTATGACCGTGTCGTCAAGGTCGCCTGTCAGTCGCACGATGGTTCCCCCGTAGCCCCACCATGTCCAGTTGTGCCGATGTCCGGTTGTGCCGATGTCCGGTTGTGCCGATTCGCCCGGTGAGCCGTGGCCACCCCCGGCGGGGCGCCGAGAACCGGGCGGCAACGGCGAGCCGCTCCGGGAAATTCCTGTACCCGGCATTCGCCCGGAACCGGCCGGCGGAGGATCACCTACGGCCGGGTCCCGAGCCTCCGCGCGAGTAGTCGGACGCACGACGGAAAGCCAGCATAGTGACATTCGAAGTATCCGGCGCGGCCGCCGTCCGACCTGATGGCGGCCGCTCACGCTGCCCGGTCGGCGGGTTTCCGGACGATCCGCCCAATGCGTCACATTCGCCACGGGCGGCGCTCGGCTTCGCTACTCTTGGGCGCGCGCCCCGGGCACGCGTGCGGAAACGGCACCCATACATCCGGGGGATGCCTGCCGAGGCCGAGATGAGTAATGAGCCGACCTGACTCCGCGGATCTCTCCGACGAACTGCGCTATCTCGCGCGAGGACGCGGCGTTCGCACGGTGCAGCTGAGCACCCGGGTCGGCCCCGTGCTGCGCCAGCTCACCGGCCTGGGCGACGAGGCCGGCGTGGAACTGCGCTCCCGCGTCGTCTCCTGGCTGCGCGCGGGGCTCGCGGCGTTGCCTGGGGACCTGCGCCGGGTCGCGGAGGTCGCGCTCGGGCTGGACCCGGGGGCGGACCAGCGCCTGCTGACCGAACGGCTGGGCTGGCTGGCCGTCGAACTGGACCGCGATCCGCGCACCGTCCGCCGCCGCTACGAGGAGGCCGTCCGGCTGCTCGCCGAGTCGGCGGCGTGGCCGCTCGGGGGCCGGGCGGGCGGGGCCGGTCCCGAACTCGCGCGCGACCGCGCCGCGGCGGGCGCCGGCGACCCGCCGGTGTCCGCTCCTGCCCCGCCGCCGGCCGGCCCCTGGTATTTCGAGCGGGTCCGGGCCATGCTCCGGCTCGACGGCCCGACGCCCGAGCTGCTGGAATGCCGCCGGGTGGTCGCGTTAGAGGACGGCCTGTCGCAGGTCACGCTCTCGATGAGCCTGCCCCGGCCGGCTGGCGCCCCGGCCAGCCCGCGGGACCTGCGAGCCGAGGTCCTGTTCGGCGGGCGGATGGTGCGGGCCAACCGCTGGGGCGACACCGTCTTCGGGGCCGTCCTTCGGCTGCCGCATGCGCTGGGGCGCCACGAACGGCATGATTTCGGTCTCGTCTGGCGGATTCCGCTCGGACAGCCGATGGCGCCGCACTACGCCCTGAACCCGACGATCCGGTGCGACGCCTTGGACCTGCGGGTGCGTTTCCCCGAGGACGCCGAACCGCGCGTCCAACTGGTAGACGGGCTGCCCCTGCGGGCCGTCGAGGACCTGGCCGTCAACCTGCCGACGGTCGCGCTTGACGGGGCCTGCGAGGCCTTCGCCCGGTTCAGCCACCTGGCCTCGGGTCTGTCTTACGGCCTGCGCTGGACGACGTAGCCCGGCACTTCTCCTCGTCCTCGCCGTTCGTGCCGTCGCCGACGCGGCCGTTCTGGCCGCCTCCGCCCGAACGCGATCCCTTCCGACTCCTGCCACCTGTCATCGTCTTCCCCCGTCGCGAGAGTGGGAGGCCGACGTCGTCGTCGGCCGGTCAACGCGTGCCCACGCGCCGCCCAGGCCTGGGCCGTGCGGTCCTGAGCCGGGGCGACCGGTCCGGGCCTGATCGGAGCCGGGGCCGCTGCCCGGGTACTCGAGGCCTGGCCGCGGGCCGCCGGTCAGTGCCGTCCCGTACCTGGCACAGGCCGGTTCGCGTGGTCGCTGGGGCCACCTTGCGCCCCCCGCGGGCCGGTGTGTGAGACGCCGCCGTGGACAAGGACCGGCTCCGGAGGAGCCAGCGGCGCTGCCCGGCGCCGCGCTGGACAGGGACTGGACACGCCGCTGGTCAACGGCCCGGTCTGACTCCCCTGACCCTGGTAGTCCCGAGCCGGCGCGTGACCGGACGGTCGCGGTAAGCGGGGACGCCCACCCGGCAGACGACCGTTTCCGGAGACGGCGCGGTCGAGTGCCTGCGGGGGTGCGGGTGGTCGGCCGCGCCGGTGGGCCCATCCGCCGCCTGTCGTATTTCGACCATTTTCGGCGAGCCGTCCGCTGGTCTACTGGCGCCATCAACCCGCCCGGCCGCGCCGCGGCCACAAATCCACCGGGGGACGAAATGGAGCCGACAAGCTAACCGGAACAGGCTCGCTGACCAGCGCCCGTCACCGCCGCCCGCCGGTGGTGACGGGCGCTGGCTTGTCGTATGGGCTGGCTTCCGCGGCCGCGCGGATGCCTGGCAGGCTGGCGGGCCTCGGTCGCGCGGCCCTCACCCCCCGTCGGGTGGTCAGCAGAGGCGGGCGGCCAGGAGCACGGAGTCGCTCTCGCGGACGGGCGGGCGACTCTCGCCGCCGGACCGGCCCGCGGCAACCTCCTTCGCCGCGGCGAGTTCGGCGAGCAGCGAGTCGCAGCATGCGGCGAGCCGGCGTAGGACCTGGTCCGGTCGCTCGGCGGCTTCCTCGGCCGAAGCCGCGTGCCCCGCTTGCGCGGCGTCGCCGGCCGCGCCGGGAGCCGCTGCGGCGGCGGGCCCGAACGCCTTGGCCGCCGCGGCGGCGAGGGCATCGAGACGGTTGGCGAGCGGTGCGTCGGGCTGGTCGACCAGGCCGGCCGCGTAGAGCAGGACGGTCGTTCCGAGAGGCAGGGTGACGGTGCTCTGCGCGTATCCCGTGTCGGCATCCGGCGCGGCGCCGGTGCTCGCGCCCAGCAGCGGGCCGTGCACGTCGCCCAGGAACGAGACGTCCCCCTCGGAAGTGATCAGCACAGGCGGCGGATGGCCCGCGTTGCACCAGGTCAGCTGGCCGGTCGGCAGGTGGAGGCGAGCCGTGCACACCGAGGCCAGCGACCGGTGGCCGCCCGCGCGCAGCACGTCAGTGAGGCGGCTGGCGATCTGCGCCGGCGGCAGGTCGAGCAGCGCGTAGGCCCGGCCGGCGTGGCAGAGCTCGGCCATCTGCGCTGCGGCGCTAGGCCCGTGGCCCGCGACGTCGCCGACGCTGAGCAGGACTGTTTCCGCGGTTGCCGCGGTGGCGTCGAACCAGTCGCCGCCGACCCGCTCGGGACTGGTCGCAGCGACCCGGCGGGCGGCCAGGTCGAGGTTCGGCAGCACTGGCAGTCGCCGCGGCGGCAGCGCTTCCCACAGCGACCGGGCGGCGGCGAGCTCCACCGCGTGCCCGTCCGGTGGGCCCTCCCGCCCCGCGGCGGCCGGCGGCGCGGCCCGGCCCGCGGTCGACGTCGCGGTGGCCGCCGATGACGAGGCGGCCGGCGTGGCCCGGCCGCTCGCGTCCGCGACGGCGGCGGCGAGCGCACCCGGCAGCTCCTGGGCGACCGCCGCGGACACCGTCTCCGCGAGCGCCTCCTCGAGGGCGTTCGCCAGCCCACCCGCCATCAGCTCCGTGAACGACTCGTTGATCGACTCGGCGAGTGAGGCCGACAGCGACTCGGCCACCGCCTCACCCAGCGCGGCGGCGATGATCGCGTCGACCACGGTGGTGGTGGCACCACCCGACGACCGCGGCTCGGACGCACCGGGCGTGCCGGCGCCCGCCGCGTCAGAAAGCTCCGGCATCCCGCCCCTGGCGGTTCCCGCGTTCCTACCGTTCGTGGTGTTCCTGGCGTTTTTCGCGCTCTTGGCATTCTTGGCGTCCCTGGCGGCCTTCTTGCGTTCGGCCTTGCCGGCTCGGGTCTTCTTCGCCGTGTCGGGCGGCGTCACCGTCGGCGGGTCCACGTCCGTGTGCCGATCGCCGCGGACCTTGGTCGCTGCTCGTCCCACTGCCCACCCCGGTTCAGTCGGATTCCACCGACTGGCTGCTTACCCGGCCCGTGCCCAGGAAACCGCGCCTTGACCAGCGCCAACGGCCCGCTGCGCTCGCCGCAACGCCGGGCAAACGCTGCGCGGCCGCGGATTCCGGCCGGTCGTCGGCTGCGCCGGATCGAGCAACGGCCGCGAATGACAGCCTGGCCGGCGGGAGCGCCACCCCTGGCCGCTTACGCCTGCCGCCCGGGCTTTCCACCGCTGGATCTGGCCGCCGGCTGATGACGGACCGCCCGCCAGATCACGGGTGTGCCCTGGACCTGCTGACGCGAGCCGTGCGGTGCGTGCTCTCGCCGGCTTCGTGGCGAACCCCCGGGTGGCCGCGGTGATACTTGTCGTATGGAGCTGTCATCGGTGGCTAAGGCGGACGGGTCTGTGGTGTGTGACCTGAACGGCGATGGGCCCGCCGAACCGGCGACGATCGCCGGCCCGTCGCCTCCTGCCCAGCCGCCCACCGCGCCGTCGGTGAGTGGTGGTCAGCCCGCGGCCGCGCCCGCGGAGCCCGCGGGCCCCCAGCCCGCGGCCGAGCTCTCGGAACCCACCTGCCTGGGGGCCATGCCCCCGGAGCTGATGGCCGCGCCCCAGGACCTCTCGGCCGGGTCAGCCGTGTGCTCGGTCTCGTCCGGCCGGGCGGGCGCCGGGCAGCCGACCGTTCCCGCGGTCGCCGCCCGCCCGGACTCCCACGAGCGCAGCGCCATGGCCGTGCCGGTCCGGCTGGACGAGCGGCCGTCGCGGGGCGATCCGGCGGCGCCGGTCGTGCTGGTCGAGTACGGCGACTTCGAGTGCCCGTACTGCGCGCAGGCGGCACCAGTGCTGCACGAGCTGGTCGAGTCGTGCGACGGCCTGGTCCGGCACGTCTTCCGGCATTTCCCGATCTTCGAGGTGCATCCCTACGCGCTGACGGCGGCGCTCGCCGCCGAGGTGTGCCACGCGCACGACCGGTTCTGGCCGATGCACGACCTGATGTTTGCCTACCAGTCGCGGCTCAAGGACGTCGATCACCGGATGCGGGCCGAGCGCCTTGGCCTCGATCCGGACCTCGTCGTCGGCGCCGCCGCGCAGCCCTACGGCGTCGCCGTGGAGGCCGACTACGAGCTCGGCGTCGCCACCGGTGTACGGGGTACCCCAACGATCTTCATCAACGGGCAGGCGTTCCGGGGCCGCCCGGAGCTGCCGGCCCTGCGCCGCGCCGTCCACATGGCCGCCACGAGCTCGCTGGTGCTCGGCTCGGCGGGCCCGGCTGAGACCGTCGCGGACGGCGAGAGCGGCGCCGTCGTGATGGCCGACCCACAGGCGGCGGACGAGGCGTCGAGCGTCGTGTCGGCGACCGCCCCCGCGTCCCGCCGCCGAATGCCCTGGTCGCGGCACTGAAACGGCTACGGCACTGAAGCGGCCACAGCACTGAAACGGCTACGGCACTGAAACGGTCACAGCACGGAAGCGCCCGCCGCCGGGCCACGTTACGGAAGCGGTGCGGGCATTCGCGGTGGGAGCCACGGGCGGGGCGGGAGCGGCGGCGGGAGGCCGTCGCTCTCCGGGGAGCACAGCGGCATCCGTTCGCCCAGGAAACGCAGCAGCACGCTGCCAAGCGTCGCGGACACCAGGGAGCCGACGAGGATGCCGATCTTCGCCTGGTCGCGCAGGTCCTCGCCGCCGAACGCCAGCTCGGTGATGAACAGCGAGATCGTGAACCCGATCCCGGCGAGCACCGAGGCGCCGATCAGGTGCCCGTAGCGGACCCGCCCGGGCAGGGTCCCGAGGCCGGTGCGCACGGCGCAGGTCGCGGCCAGCGTGATCCCGACCGCGTTGCCGACGACCAGCGCGGCCGCGACGCCGTGCGTCACCGGCGACGTGGCCGCCTCCCGCAGGGTGTGCGCGTCGAGCGCCACCCCCGCGTTGGCGAGGCCGAACAGCGGGACGACGACGAAGGCGCTGACCGGGTGCAGCAGGTGCTGCAGCCGCTCGTTGGGCGCGACCGCGGCGCGAGCCGCGGACACCGCCAGGGCCGACCGGGACGCCGTCGAGTCCTCCTGCAGCGCCCGGACGAAAACCGGCACGTTGTCGATCTGCTCCTGGCGGGGCGGCGCCGCCGGGACGAGGAGTCCGATCAGCACCCCCGCGAGCGTCGCGTGCACGCCGGACGCGTGCACCGCGAGCCACAGCAGCAGAGCGGCGACGAGGTAGGGCGTGAGCTGCCAGACACCCATCCAGCGCAGCAGCACGATCGAGACGACGGCGAGGGCGGCGAGCACAAGCGCGACGGCGTCGACGTGCTTGGTGTAGAAGACCGCGACGACGGTAATCGCGCCGATGTCGTCGACGATCGCCAGCGTCAGCATGAACAGCCGCAGCCGGTCCGGGCAGCGGGGCCCGAACAGCGCGAGCAGGCCCAGCACGAACGCGGTGTCGGTGGACATCGCGATGCCCCAGCCGGAAGCCCCGGCGCCGGACCGGTTGAACAGCCAGTAGATCAGCGCCGGGGTCGCCAGGCCCCCGATCGCGCCGAGCGCCGGCACCGCGACCGCCCGCCGGTCGCGCAACTCGCCGGTCGTCGCCTGCAGACTGATCTCAAGCCCGACGACCGTGAAGAAGATCGCCATGGCGCCGTCGTTGATCCAGTGGTGCACGGTCAGGTCCAGCGAGGCGCCGCCGGCTCGCAGCGAGGCGTGCGCGTCGAGCAGGTGGTTGTAGCTGGCCGACCAAGGCGAGTTGGCCCACAGCAGCGCGATGACGGTGGTGGCGAGCAACAGGACGGCGCTGCCGGCCTCGGTCGCGAGAAACTCCCGGACGGCGGGCGCCGGCGCCGGAATGCTGACGCGCAGCGCCGGCCCCGGCCGTGGCGGCGCCGTCACAGGCATTCTCCGTGCCGCCGTCTGGGAACGCGGCGCCGTCGGCCGGTCTCGGCGAAGGGCAGCGTGGCGGGCAACCGCGTGCCCGGGTAGGGACCGCCTGGGTCCGGATGGCCTGAGCCTGGAAGGCCTGGGCGTCGCGAGGAGCCTGGGGGAAGGGTCAGCATCGCCTCGGCATACGTCGAACCTGTGTGCTGGCAGGCCTCACGTTATGCCATCGACGACCGTCGCCCTGGGCGGACCTGAATCGGTCGGCCCGCGAGCCGACGGGCGTCCGGCCAACGTGTCAGACGTCGTGGGGAATCGTGTCGGACACTGTGGGGCGCGGGGGTGTCCTGGCGGCCCCATAACGCCCGGCGGGCCGCATCCCCGCGCCCGACGCGACGAACCTCGGACACGATCTTGATCCCGCGCGGGATCTTGAGTGTGGCCGAGGTTTGAAGGAGATCGATCTGGTAGCCCGGGTGGGATTCGAACCCACACTGTCGGTGGTTTGAGCACCGTCTCTCTGCCGTTGGAGTACCGGGCCTGGCGTGCGCGTGGCGGGGAGGTGTCTCCGAGGTGAACGCCGCGGCGGCTGCGTCGACGATATCGCCGTTGGAGATGCTCCCGGTGACGACTCTAGCCGGGTAGGGTGCGATTCGACCTCTCGCCCCGCCCGCCGGGGCCTGCGCGACGCTTCCGGCGCCGGGCTCGGCGCGTGCCAGCGCTCGCGTGCGGTGTGCCGGGCTCCGCGGAGCTCCAGGAGTTGGTGCGGCTGCGCCGCCCCGGCCGACCGGAGCCGGCGGCGCCGTCGCGGGCGGAGCGTGGAGTCGAGCACGACGCGGTGGCAGCCGGCGCCGAACGCGACCGACCTGGCCGCCGGGGCGCCGCCGCCAACCATGACGGTGAGCTGCCGCCAACCGGCCGTCGGGCGCGGCAACGACGCGTCCGGCGACCGGCAGAATGACCACCGACGCCGACCGAGACCTATCGACGCCGACCCCGGGAGATCAGACTCGATGAGCCAGCCATCCTCGACGCCGCGCCGGGTGCTGATCGCCGAGGACGAGGCGCTGATCCGTCTCGACCTGCGCGAGATGCTGCAGGAAGAGGGCTACGAGGTCGTCGGCGAGGCCGGCGACGGGGAGATGGCCGTCGCGCTGGCCACCAAGCTGCGCCCGGACCTGGTCATCCTCGACGTGAAGATGCCGAAGATGGACGGCATCGAGGCCGGTGCGAAGATCGCCAAGGAGCGGATCGCCCCGGTCGTCATCCTCACCGCGTTCAGCCAGCGCGAGCTGGTCGAGCGGGCCCGGGAGGCGGGCGCGATGGCTTACGTCGTCAAGCCGTTCCAGAAGAAGGACCTGCTGCCGACGATCGAGATGGCGATGAGCCGGTTCACCGAGATCGTCAGCCTGGAGGCCGAGGTCGAGGACCTGCAGGGCCGGTTGGAGGCTCGAAAGATCATCGAGCGGGCCAAGGGCGTGCTGCAGACCGAGCACAAGATGACCGAGCCGGACGCCTTCCGCTGGATCCAGCGCACCTCGATGAACCAGCGCCGCACGATGCGCGCGGTCGCCGAGGCCGTGCTGTCCGGGGAGGCCCTGCCCGGCTAGTGACGCCGATCCTCGTGCGGCCCCGTCCGGCCCGGTCCCGCCCGGCCGCCGGCCCGATAACCCTCCCCCCGCGCCGGTGAGGTCCGAGCCGGATCCGCCCTCCGGCCGGCGGCCGCCGGCCCAGGCCGGTCCCGTCGGTGTACCCGAAGGCCGGGACGCACCCCGAAGCGGCGTCATGCCCGAAAGTGGCGGCGCGCCCGAAGGCCGCGACGCGAGCGTGGTCGGTGAGCAGGGCGCCCCGGTGCCCGTGCGCGGGCTGTCGCGGGTCCGCGCGCTCGGCCGGTGGCTCGCCGGCGGCCCAAACAGCGAGATCGTCGCGTCCGAGCCGGTGATCGGCGGTGGCGCCGACCCGCACGGGCCGCCGATGCCCGGGTGGGAGATCGCCGTCGCCTGGCTGCGGGCGGCGGCCGGCTGGTCGCGGCGCGCGGGCCGGGCGGTGGCCGGCTGGGTGGGCCGGCGCCGCCGGACCGGCCGCGGCCGGGCGCTGCTGGCCGGGCTGGCCGCGCTACTCGTGGCGATCCCGACCGGCCTGGCCGTGGGCCTCGTCGAGGTGTCCCGTGGCGGCGGCGCCGGCGTGTCCGGCGCCGGCGGCCCGCGGGTGCTGCGCCTTGGCGTGATGGCGCCACTGTCCGGCGACCTCGGCAACATCGGCGGGGCGGTGCGCAACGGCGTGGCGCTTGCCGTGGACGAGGTGAACAAGTCCGACGCGATCCCCGGCTGGAAGGTCGAGCTGGTCGCGAAGGATGACCTTTCCCGCCCGGACGGGGGGGCGGCTGCCGCTGAGGCGTTGGCCGACGACAGCTCGCTGATGGGCGTCGTCGGGCCGCTGAGCTCGACCGTCGCCCGCGTCGCCCTCCCGATCCTGAACGCGGCCGGAATCCCGGTCGTCTCCCCGTCGAACGGCGATCCCGAGCTGACCGCGCAGGACGAGCCGGCGAGCACCCGCACACGGCCCTACAGCCGCTACTTCCGGCTGGAGGGCACTGACGCGTTGCAGGCCAGGACAGGCGCTGACTACGCGGTCAGAACGCTGGACCGGGCCAGGGTCGTCGTCGTCGACGGCGGCCCGTCCTACGGTCCGACGCTCGCGGACCGGTTCGCCGCCGCGATCACGGCCGACGGCGGCGAGGTGCTGGCGACCTACCAGGTCAACGGCGACGCGGCGTCCGCCGCGGAGGTCAAGCAGGTGGGGGACGGGATCGCGGCGCTGAGCCCCGACCTGGTCTACACCACGACCGGCTACCTGTTCGCCAGCGCGCTGCGCAAGCGGATGACCGCCGACGGGCTGTCCGCCCTGCTGCTGGGCACCGACGCGATGGTCAGCGCCCGTTACCTGGACTCGGCGGGGTCCGCCGCCGAGGGGGACCTGGCCACCGACGTGGCCGTCCCGATCTCCCGGCTGCCCGCGGCCGGGGCGTTCGCTGCCGCCTACCTCGACCGGTGGGGCCCCGTCCTGGGCGGACCGGAGCAGCCGGCGACGCCCGACAAGGACACCGACTCGCCGACGATGTCAGCCGTGCCGCCGGACACCTACCCGCTCGGCTCTGCTCCCGCCGGCGCCGTCGCCGGGCCGAGCCCGCCCGCGGCGGGCACGAACCTGAGCGCGCAGGACGAGCCGTCGACGGCAACCGAGCGGCCGGCGGACATGATTCCCGCGCTTGCCGCCTACGCCTACGACGCGGCCCGTGCGCTGCTGCGCGCGGCGGCGGTGGTGCTGCCGGGCCGGCTCGCCCTCGACGACGCCACGCGCGGGCGGATCGCCGCGCAGGTCGGGCGCGGCTCCTTCGCCGGCGTCACCGGCCCGGTCTCCTTCGACGCGTTCGGTGACCGGCGTGACCCGGCCGCCGTCGTCTATCAGGTCCGCGACGGCAGGTTCGTCCCGCTCGTCATCGACGACCCGTAGCGCGCCCGCCGGCCGGCCGGGGGCCGCTGCCACGAGCGCGGTCGGTACCGGATTCTCTGGCGACCAGTCCCAGTCGCGAAGTGGCTCTCAGCGTCCGCATAGAGACTACAAATAGCGACGACACGCTTACCCTATGCTTTGGTCTGGCGCGGTAAGCCGCTAGTTTCCCGGCCGTCCGGCGATCGCTGGACCCGTGTGGGTGCGCCCAGGAAGGCCGGGCGAGCCCGGCGGCGGGCAAGGCTGGCGAAAGAGGGACGGGCCATGGATGGTCTGGGTCGGCGGCAGCGGTTGCTGGGGACCGTCGCCGCTGTGGCCACGGTGGCGACCGCCGCCGCCTGCGGCGCAAGCGGCGGGGGCGGCGTAACCGGCGGGAAGAAGGAGTACGCGATCGGCTTCCAGGGCCCGCTGTCCGGCGAGAACCAGCAACTCGGGATCAACGCGTACAACGGCGTGCTGACCGCCGTGGACGAGGCCAACCGGAGCGGCAAGCTGCCCTTCACCCTGCGTATCGTCGCCTCCGACGACCAGGGCACCCCGGAGCAGGGGCCGACCGCGGCGCAGAAGCTGGTCGACAACAAGGACGTCATCGCCGTCGTCGGGCCGATCTTCTCCGGCGCGACGAAGGCCAGTGAGCCGCTGTTCAGCCAGGCTGGCCTGCTCTCGGTGAGCCCGTCCGCGACCAACCCACAGCTCACCGACCTCGGCTTCACCAGCTTCTACCGGGTGATCGCGCCCGACACCGTGCAGGGTGCCGCGGCGGCCGACTACCTGGCCAAGGCGGCCAAGGCCAGGCGGGTGTTCTCGCTCGACGACCGCAGCGACTACGGCACCGGCCTGTCCGCCGCGCTGGAGAAGGGCCTGCGCGCCGACGGCGTGACCGTCATGCACGACGGAATCAACCCGACGAAGGACTACACGTCCGAGGCAACGAAGATCATTTCTGGCCATCCGGACGCCGTGTACTACTCGGGCTACTACGCCGAGTTCTCGTTGCTGGTGAAGGCGTTGCGCGGCAAGGGGTACACCGGCAAGATCATGGCCGGGGACGGCTCGAACGACGACCAGTTCATCCAGCAGGCCGGCGCCGCCACCGCCGACGGCACGCTGCTGACCTGCGCCTGCGGCGACGCCAACTCCGACCCGAAGGCGACGGCCTTCGTCGCCGACTTCAAGAAGGTCAACAGCGGCGCCAGGCCGGGCACCTACTCCGGCGAGGCGTACGACGCGACCGGCGCGATTATCTCGGTTCTCACCAAGGAGGGCACCAAGGCGACGCGGACCTCGGTCCGCGACGGCTTCCGCGACGTGAACGTCCCCGGGGTCACGAAGCGCATCCGGTTCGACGGGCACGGCGAGGTCCAGGGCGCCACCGTCTACGTCTACGAGGTCCGCGACGGCCGCCGCGTCGTCCTCGGCCCGACGGACCAGCTCACCAGGCCGTGACCTCTCCCGATATCACCGCGCTGGGCCCCGGCGACGCCGCCGGGGCCCAGCCAGCCGCCGCGGCCCCCGGCCTGCCCGCCTCCACGGGCGCGCCGGGGGCATCCGTTCTTCCGGCCCCGTCGGCCCGCCCGGCTCCGGCTGCTCTCGTGGTACCGGCTATGCAGGCGGCACTCGTCGCGGAACCTGCCCTGACCGAACTCGCGTCGAGCTGGGACCAGCGGGTACGGGCGACCCGCTTCGGCGCCGGCCGCGCACGCGCGCTGCCGGGCTCGGGCCAGCCATCGGGCGCGGGCGATGGGTAGCGGCGAGCCGATCGCGCAGCTCGCCGTCGACGGCCTGACCGTCGGCGCGCTCTACGCGGTGATCGCTCTCGGCTACACGCTCGTCTACGGCGTCCTGCAACTGATCAACTTCGCGCACAGCGAGGTCTTCATGCTCGGCGCCTTCGGCGGCCTGTACGCGGTCCGGGCCTTCGTGCCCGGCGGTGGCGGGGGTCCGCCGCCCGGCGCGCCTGCGGCCGTCGGCCTGGTCGCGGTCGGCCTGGTCGCCGGCGCGCTCGCCGGCGCGCTCGCCGCGCTCGGCCTCGAACGGGCCGCGTACCGCCCGCTGCGGCGCCGCCACGCCCCCCGGCTCGCCTACCTGATCAGCGCCATCGGGGCGTCGATGTTCGCCTTCAACCTCGCCGGCAAGGAGTTCGGCCGGCAGAACGTGCCGGTACCGGCGCTGTTCCGGGACCGGACCGCGTTGCGCGTCGCGGGCGCCGACGTATCCATCCAGACGCTGGTGATCGCCGGGTCCGCGCTCGCCATGCTCGTCGTCGTCGACAGGCTGGTCCGGGCCTCCCGGCTGGGCCAGTCGATCCGGGCTGTCGTCGACGACGTCCAGAC
>Ga0207641_10002334_pt1 | contig 17587 bp, 16 predicted proteins | sample KBSSwiS62_FD_184306 | JGI IMG/M metagenome (GOLD analysis project Ga0207641, IMG submission 184306) | Switchgrass rhizosphere microbial communities from Kellogg Biological Station, Michigan, USA - KBS Switchgrass S6-2 (SPAdes) (version 2) | ecosystem: Host-associated > Plants > Roots >... | reverse complement strand
GTTTGCCATGTCATTGCCGGCCGTCTCGAAGCACCTGCGCGTGCTCGAAAAAGCAGGTCTGCTCAAGCGTCGCCGGATCGGGCGCGAACATCATCTGGAGATCGAACCTGCCCCAATCAAGAAGGCCCATCTTTGGATCGAGCACTACCGGAAGTTCTGGGGAGGCTCGCTCGATTCCCTGGCCGATTATCTCGAGAACAACCAACCGAAAAAAACAACCAAAAGGAAAAAAACATGACCACCACTGCACAACCTCCGCTCAAGCTCCAAATCACCCGCCTGATCAAGGCCCCGCGCGAAAGGGTCTTTGCCGCCTGGACCACTCCGGCCGATATCGTGAAATGGTTCGGCTGCGGCGATAGCCGCGCCGCCTCGGCCAAAGTCGACCTGCGCGTCGGGGGCGAATACCTTATCCACATCAAAAAGGGAACAGAGCGCGAATTCGATGTCCGCGGCGTCTACCGTGAAATCAAATCGCCTTCCCGTCTGGTTTTCAGCTGGGCCTGGTTTGGCACCGAAGGGATGGATGGCGAGGAGACTGTGGTAACAGTCGACTTGATTGATCGTAACGGCTCGACCGAACTCCAGCTCAGCCACGATCTCTTTACTAGCGTCGAATCCCGCGACGGCCACAGCTACGGCTGGAACGCCGGTCTCGATCAGATGGAAAAGTTCCTGGCCTAAGGAAAGGATTTCGATCCGGGGCGATTCGCCCTAGCCTCTTCTCATGCATCCGGCGTGGGAAGAGGCGATCGAAGGCTGCTTGGGCTATCTGGCCACGGAGAAGAGCCACGCCGTCAATACGCAGCTCATCAACCGGACTGGATTGGAGGCGTTTGCCGCATGGATAGAGAAGAAGCATCCCGATGTCATTCCGGCTTCAGTCAGCAAGGAACATCTCCGCGAATTCCTGCGCTCGCGCCGGACCGAGCGCAAGCTCGCCCCCTCGTCGATGAAGATGGTCGTCGTCGCGTTACGGCACCTCTGCGCTCACCTGAAGAGGGAAGGACTTCTAGAGCACGATTTGCTGCCAGCCCTTAATCTCCCTCGGTTGAATCAAAATCTCCCGGAGACCTTGAGCGAAGCCGAGGTTTCCCAGTTGCTTGCGGTCCAGTTGCCCGAGACACCCTTGGGCCTGCGGGACCGGGCGCTTCTCGAGGTCCTTTACGCCAGCGGTCTTCGCGCCTCGGAACTGACGGGACTGCGCCTGGAAAATGTCCTGCGCGAAGAAAAGCTCTTGCGTGTCATCGGGAAGGGGAACCGCGAGCGTTTGGTGCCGATTGGTGAGAAGGCCTTAAGGGCATTGGAACGTTGGCTGGCCCAGGGACGTCCTCAACTGGTGAAGCCCAAGACAGGCGGCGAAGTTTTCCTCGGCGATCATGGTCGCCGCCTCACCACTGTGCGCATCTGGCAAATCGTGCAGGAGATAACCAAGCTTGCTGGTCTCCAGAAAAAGATCTGGCCGCATCTTTTGCGGCACTCCTTCGCTACCCATCTTCTCAGCCATGGTGCCGACCTCCGGGCCATCCAGGAAATGCTCGGCCATGCCAGCCTTGCCACGACGCAGGTCTACACTCACGTCGATCAGGCGCGCTTGAAGGAAGTACACCGCCAATTCCATCCGCGACCCTGAGTTTTACGCGACGAGTAATAGTTCGCGAAAATATTCCAAAAAAAATCAGATGCACATCGATTTATGTGCTTATATTAGATATTCGGTTCGGGTGGTAGGTGCAGAGAGCGATAGAGGGGGCTTTCGACGTGATCACCCGAAAAGTAATCATGGCAGCACCTTGGCAACTCAGACGTAAAAAACGCGGAAGTCAATTTGACCGGAACATTGTTTGGTATTAAGTAAAAGACAGTCTTAAGATGTTTGGTTATGGCCCTCCAAAACAAATCTGGCATCACGGAAAGCAAGCGAGTCACGGTCAGCTTTTCTGATTCCATTGATGTCAAGAACGAGCAGGTTCAATGGACGCCCAAGGGAGTTTGCCTCCTGACAAAATGGCACTTTGCAGAGGGAGTCGAGGTCGAGTTTGCTTTCGAGCACCAGGGAGAGAGGCACTGCTGTTCGGGTGTTGTCGTGGCCTGTCATCCGCTGCGCGAGCCGCAGGGGTGCTTCGAGACCATTCTCTATTTTGTCGATACGCCGTGCTCGAAGTTGCAGAAGGCGGCCTGTGAATGCAATCTGGCGCGGGATGGCCACGTGCCCATGGCGGAGACAAACGGAGCAGGCCGGAAGACTAAATCGGCGCGGCTCTAGTTCTGGGCATTCTCGAGGGAATTGAGAATGACCGAGGCGGTGCGCTGGGCGGCGCCGAGATTGGCCTCGAAAGTGGTCCGGGCGCGGGTACCGAGTTCGCGCCGGATTTCGTCGGAGTCGAAAAGGGTCTTGAGGCGCTGGGCCAGTTCAAATTCGTCGGACACCTGGATGATGGCCTGACGGGAGAGGAACTCCCGGGTGATGACCTTGAAGTTCTGCATGTTGGGGCCGACGATGATCGGGGTGCCTCCGGGGGCGGCTTCGATAAAATTTTGTCCACCGTGGCCGCGGAGGCTTTTGCCGACGAAGGCGAGCGTGGCGCGCTTGTATAGGGAACTCAGTTCGCCTGTGGAGTTTACGACGACGACTTGGGGGGTGTTTCCGTTGCTTAAAGGGCCGGTGGCGGAGGCCAGTTGGGACCGTGTAGTTACACGGAGGCCCATGCGCTCGCACATGTCGCGGATGGCCATGCCGCGTTCGGCATGGCGGGGGGCGAGGACGAGGCGCAGTTCGGGCCATTTTTCGCGCAACTCCAAGAAGATGCGGACGAGGACTTCCTCTTCGCCGGGGTGGGTGCTGCCGCCGAGGAGGATGGGCTGGTCGTGCCGCCAACCAGTGCGTTCCCACCAGGCGCTGATGTCCTTTTCGGCCGAGGTGTCGCTGACGGCGACGTCGTACTTCAGGCTGCCGAGGTTGAAGATGGTCTCGGGGGCAAAGCCGGCCTGGGTGAGGCGGGTGACGTCGATCTGGTCCTGGGCGAAGATGAGGTCGATTTCCTGGAGGAGGGGGCTGACCAGCCAGCGCATCTTGCGGTAGCGGAGTTCGGTGCGGTCGCTGAGCCGGGCATTGACGAGATAGATGGGGATGTGTCGGCGGCGCGCGCACCAGAGGTAGTTGGGCCAGATTTCGGACTCGATGAGGACGAGGCGCTTGGGATGGATGAGCTTGAAGGCGGCAACCACGCTCCAGAGGAAGTCGATGGGGTTGTAGATGATGGAGGTCTTGTCATCCTCGAGCAGTGACTTCGCGACGTTGAAGCCGGTGCCGGTGGTGGTGGAGATGACGATGCGGAGTCCGGGCTGCATTTCGCGCAGGGAGCGGATGAGGACGCGGGCGATCTTGACCTCGCCGACGCTGACGGCGTGGATCCAGAGGTCGCAGCCGGGCTTGAGGCGTTCGCGGACCTCCTTCGAATAGAGACCGAAGCGCTGGCCGAACTGGGGCAGGATCTTGCCGCGACGCCAGAGCCGCCAGAGAAAGAAGGGGCCCGTGACGAAGAAGAACGTCATGAAGATGACGTTGTAGGCGACCTGCAGGATGAATTTAAGGACGGCTTTCATTGGCTAGCCCGTGGTCGGTCGATGGTGGGAGGGGAATGGGGAAGGGTTCACGCGGAGAGCGCGGAGACGCGGAGGGGGGCAGGGGTGGGGTTTCGCTGCAAAAGGCTGAAGAGGGGAAGGCAGGCAATGGAGTTGCGCAGACAATTGCGTTCCCAAATGGAGTTTGGGAACGAGGAGCCAACGAGGAGCCAAGCTTGGGATGAGTTGTCTTTGATCATGCGCGGGGATGCGCGTCATCATAGACACGCTTGAGCCGTTCGACCGAGACGGAAGTGTAGATTTGCGTGGTGGTGAGCTGGCTGTGGCCGAGGAGCTCCTGCACGCTGCGGAGGTCGGCGCCGTGGTCGAGGAGATGGGTCGCGAAGGTGTGGCGCAACTTGTGGGGAGTGAGGCGGGCGTCGAGCCCGGCGGCAGCGAGGTAGCGCTTGAGCAGGAGCTGGATGGTGCGGCCGTTGAGCTGTTTGCCCTGGGCGGAGACGAAGAGGATGTCGTCGTCGAAGGGGCAGGCGTCGAGATAGGCCTCGAGCGCGCGGATCGCGGGGCTGCCGATCGGGCACATGCGCTCCTTGCGGCCTTTGCCGAAGACGCGGACGGTGCCCTGCCGGAGATCGAGGTTGCTGCGCTTGAGGGTCACCAATTCCGCGAGACGCAACCCGGCGCTGTAGAAGACTTCCAGCCACGCGATGTCGCGGAGCATCTGCCAGTTCTGGGCGTCGCGGCGGGACTTCTTTTTGCCGCCGGCGGCCTGGAGTTTTTCGCTTTTGTCCCAAAGAAGTTTCGGGGCCTCGAGCAGGGCCAGGACCTGTTCCTTGTTGAGAAAGACGGGGAGGCGGCGCGGCATCTTGGGCAGGGTGAGGTCGGCGACGGGGTTCGATTTCATCCGGCCTTCGCGGAGGGCCTGCTTGTAGAAGGTGCGCAGGGCGGCGAAGCGGAGTCGGACGGTGCTGGGGCCGAGCTTTTGCGCCCGGGCGAGGCTGTAGAGGTAGGACTTGAAGTCGGCGGGCTTCAGGTCCCACCACGATTTGTCCGGGACGGTGGCCTTGAATTCGAGGAGGGCCTGGCGGTAATTGCGGACGGTGTTGGGTGAGACGCCGCGGCCTTCTTCCATTTGCTGGAGGAACTCCTCAATCGCCTGGTCCCCGCTTTTGGGGCGAGGGGAGGTGGGGGATGCGGGCATGGCGGGCAAACCCCGAGACTAAAAAGCCGGGGCTTGGGAAACCATCTTTCTTTTTGGGGAGGTTTCACGCGGAGAGCGCGGAGACGCGGAGGGCTGAAGGAGCCAGGTGAGCTTGATCTGAAAATGGGGCTGTTCGCTTTTTCGCTTTTCTTGAGAGACGTGTATCCAATTGGGCGAAGTGCGCTACAGTCTCCATCTATGGGCGATTCAAATCCGAAAAATAAGCAAAAGCAACAGGCGCAACAGAGCGCAAAGAAAGCCAGTAACCAGAAGAAACCTGCGGTGTCGTCGGTTTCGGCATCGGGCAAAAAGAAATAGCCAAGGCGATGAAGGAGGGGCATGGCCCCTCCTTGGCTCACTCGTGACACCAGAAGCTTTTAAGGGGCGCTACGAATCTCTTTTGGGTCTAAGGACTGCCCCCTTTCCTTTCCTTGTTCGTTAAACCACGAGAACGGGCTACTGTAAAACATCATGGCTGCACCAATCTCCATCTTTATTGATACAAACATCTTTGATCGTTATCAGTACGATTTCAAATCGCCGCTGCTGGAGTCATTGGTTCAAAGGACTCATAAACACCATCTCAGCTTATTGATGCCCGATGCCACGTTGAAAGAGATTCACCGTCACATTGAGGAGAAGTGTGAGCAAATACGAATCGGTTTAAATCTTGCTCAAAAGGATGCTCCGTTGATTTCAAAGCTTGAGGCATGGCCCGACAGGAAGCAAAGAGATGAGGTCATTAAAAAAGCCATCGTTAGAACGAAGAGTGAACTGGCGATGTTTCAGAAATCTCTTTCAAGTGTCGCTCTTGATTACGAGGGTGTTGATGTTGAAAAGGTCATGCAGTGGTATAACGACAAGACACCTCCATTTAGCGACAAGAAGCCGAAGGAATTCTCTGATGCGTTTGCTCTGTATGCGTTAATGAATTTTCAAGCGAAAGCTAACGTACCTGTTGCCATCATATCCGATGATGATGACTTTCAAAAAGCGTGTGAGTTGAATGGGGAAAACTTCAAATATTTCAAAACCTTGGATGACTACCACAAGGCTCTGGATGAGAATGATAATCTTGCGGCTACACTCGTTGCTAACTTATCAGGTTACGATTTCCCAAGTCTTGCTGATTTCATCAACGAAGATTTCGCAGATCTTATTTTTATTCACGCTGAGGATGATGAAGCAATTATCAAGGATATTAGTGTGATTGATGTAGCAGTCGAGGGTTACATGCTACTTCACATTGGAGACAGAGAGTGTGAGATTTCGGCTTGGATGACTGTAAATTATCAAGCCCGAGTTCACATGGGCGATCCTGATAGTGTCTCAAGAGATTCAGAAACACGCACCACGTTCTATCGTCATGATCTCAGCGGATTTATAAAGGACTCAACTCGTTTGCAAGGTATCGTTAGATGTTCCATGAATGACCAATCAACGAAGATTGATAAGATCGTTAGCTTCTCATTCATTGATGACATTGTGATGGTTCATAACAGGCCGCCGGAAGAGGATGAATCAGACGACAGAGATTGAATGAATACTCAAACCAATCTTGGGAAGGGTGACGTTTCGCCCCTTTCATGAGGAAGAAAAAAGGGACAGGCATCTTTTCATTTTGCTGTTATGCCTGCCGGGGTAAGGGTTGGGGGAGGTCGTTCTCGAGGCAAAGTAGGTCCTTCGACTACGGCTCGGGTGAGTCGTTGGAGGAAAGTGCATGGAAGGGCTCGCCTCCGCTCAGGATGACGGCGATTTTTAAGGTGGTGGTTACCCGGCGATGAATCGCCGGGCTATTTTCGGGTGGTCCCTCCGGGACTTGGAGGGGAGGACGGAGGGAAACATCCGCCGATGGGGACACCGGCGGCTACCTTTGGAGAGGGCGATGACATAAACCGCCGCTATATTATTGGGCCGCCCTTTACGGCTTGGCTTTGTCGTCGTCCTGATCCCACTGATCTTCGGTGGGATGCCAGGTCTTGTCGGGATCGTAGAGCTCCATGCTCTGGAAGATTTCGAGGGTCTTGGGGCCCAGGTCTTTTTCATACACCGTCCCATTCGGGCCGATCATGAAGGTCTTGACGCCTGTGACGCGATACTGGGCGGGTGCAGCGACGAGGGCGAATCCCCCGATCATGGAGCCCTGGACGACGAAATCCATTTTGCCCAAAGGCGCGGCGGGGCCCTGGCCTTTCAAGATCTTGAAATAATAGCCGTGATAGGGCTTGGCCTTGTCGGAGTAGCCCTGGGCAATGGCGTCGGCAATCGATTCCGCGATGGGGCCTCCCCACGTGCCGTCGTCATTTTTCCATGCGAGCCCGTCGTGTTTGCCCGGGGTGCTGAGGATGCGCTGCGCGTACTCGTTCACCTTGGAATCGCCATGCTTTGTCTCGGCGTATTCGTGCTGTGCATCAAAATATCCCTGGCAGATCGCGATGGCATCGAGTTCGTCGGCGCCAATGCGCCGGTTGAGAATCTCCTGGCGTCCGATTTTCGTGTCGAACATCCATTTGCCCTTTTCCTTGACCAGCGGGATGGGCATCGGAAAATCGTCATCACCCACGGTGATAAGCGTCAGGTCCTTATCGTCCGGGTCGACGCTGAACGAGGTCCTGGCCTTCGCCTTGGCTGCAAATTCCTCCGCGCGATTCTTGTCCGCGACCTGATCCTCCGTGCTGACCAAGTCCTTGCTGTCGGGGCCGAGGATTTGGATCAAGGCGGGGACATCGAAGTTCTCCGCCGCCTTGACGATGCTATCGACCGCGGCCTGAGGTGAATCGAAGAGCATCGGTGAAGGCGGAATTGTCGACGGAGTCTCGGTTTTTTTGTCGGGCGCCGCCAAAACAAAATCAGCCAGGAACATTAAGGAAAAAAGCGCCGCGGCCAGCGGGTAAGTTTTTGAAATTTTCATATGGGTATTTTTCTCAATCGCGGGTGAATGGGTTTCCTTAGCGGCCTCGTCGGCCTCCACCCCCACCGCCGCCCCGGCCTCCTGCACCAGCTCCGCGAGCGCCTCCGCCGCTAAAGCCGCCGCCACCCATGCTCTGGCCACCGCGAGAACTGCTGGCCCGTGCTTGTCCTCCCCCTTGATTTCGTCCACCGAAAGCACTGTTGCCGCCGCCGCCCGGCGAAACCGAACGGTTGCCGACACGATCTCCTCCGGAAGGACCGCCAGCCGGCCGTGTGCTCGGTCGCTGAGCGCCACCGGCACCGCCAACTCCGCCCGCACCGCCGATGCCACCGGGCTTGCCGGCACCGCCAACTCCGCCCGCACCGCCGATGCCACCGGGCTTGCCGGCGCCACCGACTCCGCCTGCGCCGCCGATGCCACCGGGCTTGCCGGCACCACCAACTCCGCCCGCGCCGCCGATACCACCGGGCTTGCCTGCACCGCCAATTCCGCCTGCACCACCGATGCCGCCGGGCTTGCCTGCACCGCCAATTCCGCCTGCACCGCCGACGCCGCCGGGGCGGCCAGCGCCGCCAATTCCGCCCGCGCCGCCGACTCCACCCGGACGCTGTCTCGCGCCGCCGCCTAAACGGTCAGCCGTGCGCCGGTCACCGTAGGGCGCCGCGCCGCGGTGGTTGACGTTGTGTCCCCATTTGCCGCCGGTGTTGATATTACCGCGATTGATATTGGTGTTATTGAAGTTGCGGTTGTAGTTGTTGTTGACGTTCACGTTGATATCGCCATTTCCCCAACCGCAATTCCAGCCCCAGCCACCGCCCCAGGCTGCACCTAAAAGGAGGCCTGCTCCAAAGGCCAGCCCCACTCCCGCGACATACCCGGGATAGGTGACGGGCGGGTAGGGATAAACCGGCGCACCATAGACGATAACCGGATCGTAGGACGGAACATAAACCACATCCGGCTTGGCCTGTTGAATGACGATCACCTGCTGTCCGTTATCGACCGTTTGTGTAGTGACGACTTGTTCCGCGCTGGTCTTGAGCGCGCCGGTTCCCTCGGCCTTGGCGCGCATCCGCTGGATGGCGCTCATCACGTCGGCAGGCTGCGCGAGATAGGCGTTGCCCAAGTCGGTCGTCCACGTGATGTTGCCGGAAAGACGAACCACGACATCCGGGAATGCGGCCAATGCCTGGATGGTCGGATCCCAGTTCTGTTTCAGGACGGCATCCTCCAAGGCTTTTCCCTGCAAATTCTTGTTTTTATCGAGCCATTGTTGAAGCTGAATAACCTCGAGCGGATAAGTCGAGGCGGCCAGGGTCTGGGCCAATAACGGGTCGGGGTAAAGGGCGATAGGCGCCACGAGGGAATCCAGTTGGTCGGCGGGAATCAATTGCGCGTCCGGAGTCAATTGATTCGCAGGCGGGGTGGCCGACGCCGGCGCGGGAGCGTCCTGACCAAGCAACATGACTGGATTTAAAATCAATGAACCGGTGCAGAGAAGGGCAACGATCCGGCTGGAGAGATGGGGGGTATGAAGGCGTTCGTTCTTTTTCATCACTTAATCCTTTGCGCTGGATTGTTTCCCCATCGACCGATGGGCTCGAACTACTGAAGTAACTTCCGGAAGTCTAACTAAATAGAGGGCGATGTCGAGTCTTGACGGTTGCAGTAATTACGATTGGCCCGCTGGGACCGCGCCAGATTACTGAAGGATCAAGGCGAGCTTTTCGGCGGTGGCGGCGGGCCAGTGTTCCTTGTGGGTGAGGATGGCGTACTTGAGGGCCTCGTGGGCCTTGGCGTGGGTGAGTTTGGCGACGCGGGGAACGGCTTCGACGATGATTTTCTGGGCGAGTTCGGTGTTTTTCGTCAGCCATTTGATGACCATCTCGACGGTGACGCTGTCGTGGTCGGGGTGCCAGCAGTCGTAGTCGGTGACCATGGCGACGGTGGCGTAGGCGATCTGGGCTTCGCGGGCGAGCTTGGCCTCGACGAGGTTGGTCATGCCGACGATGGTGTGGCCGGCGGAACGGTAGGTCTCGGATTCGGCGCGGGTGGAGAATTGGGGGCCCTCGATGTTCACGTAGGTGCCGCCCTTGTGGACGTTGGCCCCGGCGGCCTGGGCGGACTCGAAGAGGACGTCCTGTAGTTCGGTGCTGATGGGATCGCCAAAGGCGACGTGGGCGACGATGCCTTCGCCAAAGAAGGTGTCGGCGGAGCGGCCCTTGGTGCGGTCGAAGAACTGGTCGGGGAGGACGACATCACCCGGAGCGTAGGTGTGTTGCAACGACCCGACGGCGCTGATGCTGATGATCCACTTTACGCCGAGCTGCTTGAAGGCGTGGATATTGGCGCGATGGGGGATCTCGTTGGGGAGGAGCTTGTGGCCGCGGGCATGGCGCGGAAGAAAGACGACGTCCTGACCGGCGAGCTTGCCCTGGATGAAGCTGTCCGAGGGGGCGCCGAAAGGAGTGCCGAGGTGGACATTCTGGACATCCGTAAATGCCGCGAGTTGGTAGAGACCGCTGCCGCCGATGATTCCGATAGGGGAAGAGAGAGACATGGGAAACTTTTGAGGAAGCGGAGCGATGCTGCAATCCTGTTTTTTGAGCTTTGCGAGTCCGCGTGGATTCATCGTGCAGAATGCCTTGGGGCTATTGTCATTGGGGGGGAGTGGTGTTAGGCTTGTTCGCCTAGAGGTCTTTCCCCCGGTGTTAAGCCGGGTCCAACTCAATGCCAGCCGCGTCACTTCCCCCCAATGAGGCCCAGCGTCTCCAAGCGCTTCGCGCGCTGAACCTGCTGGACACGCCTCCCGAGGAGCGGTTTGACCGCATCATCCGGCTGGCCGTGCGAATCCTGGGAGTGCCGATTGCCTTCGTGAGCCTGGTGGACGAAAACCGCCAATTTCTCAAGTCGTGCCATGGATTGACGATCAGGGAAACCAGCCGGGATGTTTCCTTGTGTGCGCATACGATCCTGGATCAAAAGCCGCTGATTGTGCCCGATGCCAAGAGTGATGCGCGCTTTGCCGACAACATCTTTGTCACGGGGGAGCCGCATGTCCGGTTTTATGCGGGGCATCCGATCGCGGCGCCGGACGGCAGCCTCGTCGGCAGCTTGTGCGTGGCTGATCGGAAGCCGCGGATTCCCAGTGATGAAGACGTCCAGATCCTGCGCGACCTGGCCTTGATCGTCCAGAGCGAGCTCTGTGCGGGCGAGGTCGACTCGACGCATCAGATGCAGCAACAGACGGAGGAAAAGCTGCGGCAGAGCGAGGCGCGCTTTCGGGAGATCATCGATATTCCGGGGAAATTCATCTGGGAAACGACGATGGAAGGGAAGGTCCTGTTTATTTCCGACCGGGTCGAGGGCGTGCTGGGTTTCAGCCCGGCTGAAATGATGGAACGGAGTTTCTTTGAGAAGATTGTCTCGGAGGATGCGGTCATCGCCACGGCGAAGTTCTATTATGCGGCGCAAAAGGGGCAGCGTTTCAGCGACCTTGAGTACCGGGTTGAGACCAAGTCGGGGAATGTCATCTGGCTCAGCGCCCGTGGGGCTCCGATGCACGATACCGAGGAAAACCTGACCGGCTACCGCGGCATTTGCGAGGACATCACCGAACGGAAACAGATCCAGCAGGAATTGATCGCGGCGAAGGACGCGGCGGAAAGCGCGAACCGGGCGAAGTCCGACTTCCTGGCCAACATGAGCCACGAAATACGCACGCCGATGAACGCGATGGTGGGGATGACCGGGCTGCTCCTGGGCACGAATCTGAGCTCCGAGCAGCGCGATTACGCCCAGACCGTCCGGCAGAGCGCGGACACGCTGCTCACCATTGTCAGCGACATCCTCGACTTTTCCAAGATCGAGTCGGGCAAGCTGGAGCTGGAAAGCCACGCGTTTGATCTCTCGATGCTCGTGGAAGAGTCGGTCGATTGCGTGGCCTTGCAGGCCGGGGAAAAGGGACTGGAGCTGCACTGGCAGATTTCCCCGGAACTTCCGCCGGGCTTCAGCGGGGATGTCACCCGCCTGCGGCAGATCCTGGTCAACCTCCTTTCCAATGCCGTCCGCTTTACGGCGAAGGGCGACGTGAGCGTGACCGTCAGCCGGGCGGAGAATGAAACGGGCGCCCATTTCGTACTCTTTTCCGTCTGGGACTCCGGCATCGGGATTCCCGCCGACAAGGTCGACAAGCTTTTCCAGTCGTTCTCGCAGGTGGATGCCTCGACGACGCGGAAATTTGGCGGGACGGGCCTGGGGTTGGCCATCAGCCGCAAACTGGCGGAAATGATGGGCGGCAATATCTGGGTCGAAAGCGAAGAGGGGAATGGCTCGGTGTTTCATGTGGCCATTCCGCTCAAGGAAGTGCTGCCGCCCAAGCCGCTCGTTCCGAACCCCATCCTGAAGGGCAAGATGATGGTGATTGTGGCGAATTCACCCGGCGTCCGGGCAATGGTGGAATCTTTTGCACAGGCCTGGGGCATGACGACAACTTCGGTGGGAACGGCGGGAGAGGTCATGAAAAAGATCCGCACAGGGCTGACGTTCCATTGTGCCCTGATCGAGGAGGACCTGTCGGACCAGTCAGGCAAGGAACTCGTCCTCGATATGCACCGTCAGCGCGGCGCGGCCAATGTTCCCTGCATCCTTCTTTCCTCGCTGAAGCAACAGGCTTCCTACAGCCAGAACCTGCCGCCGGGGTTCATCGCCTGCCTGGCCAAGCCGGTGCACTACCAGCAATTGCATGGCATCCTGGCCACGGCGCTGAAGGGGGAAAAAGTCACGGACAAGCTGCTTCGCTCCACCGGGCGGATCGACACCGGCTTTGGGCAGAAGCGTCCCATGCGCATCCTATTGGCGGAGGACAACGTCATTAACCAGAAAGTCGCCACGCGCATTCTCAGCCAAATGGGCTACCGGCCGGATGTCGTGCAGGATGGCGTCGAGGTGCTCCAGGCCCTCGAGCGGGCGAAGTACGACGTCATCCTGATGGATATCCAGATGCCCAACATGGATGGACTTGAGGCGACGCGCCAGGTCCGCAAGCTTTACACCGGCGCGAAGCGTCCCTGGATCATCGCCATGACGGCCAACGCCATGGATACCGACCGCAACAACTGTTTCGAGGCGGGCATGGATGGCTACCTGAGCAAGCCCGTGCGGATCGAGGCACTCGAGGCCGAATTGGTCCGCTCCTCGGAAAACATCGGGCAGATCGTCGATTTTTCAGTTCTCTCCAAGTTTGGCGAGATGACGGGTTCAGGCTCGGAGGCGGTGCGCGAGTTGATCGACATTTTTTCCGAGGAGACCCCGCAGGCGCTGCAACAGATCCGCGACGACATCACCCGGCGCCATCCGCAGGGGATCAGCATCCAGGCGATGCAACTGGGCCGCGCCTGCTCGAACTTCGGCGCCGAGCGCATGCAACTCCTCTGCTCCAACCTCCAAGCCGCAGGCAAGAGCGGCGACTTCTCCCTCGCCAACGAGTTCGTGGACCGGATCGACAAGGAATTTGAAATCGTGAAGGCGACCCTGCTCGATTATACCAAGTCGCCTCTGCCCCATGCATTATAAGATGCCGGTTCAGGCGTGACGGAGTTCGTGGACTGAAAGCGGTCCCGGTGTGGCGACGACGTCCTCCAGCAGCAGCGCCGGGCGTTTCTCCGTCCCGTTGCTTTTGACCGTGACGTTGGATAGTTCCAGTCCGGCAACGTGGCGGCAAAAAAAGCCGTATGCGGGAAGGTAACACCACATCTCATTGCCGGGGTATTCGGTCACCAACTCAGGCACGGTGGTCAGGACACGTGCCGGATCGACCTGACCGGTGAATTGAACCTCGACGTTGCGAAAGCTGATCTGCTGCAGCGCGTGTCCGGGCAGTCCGGAGAGAAACGAGTTTCCGATGGCGTTACGCACGGTCACATTTTCCAGAACAATGTCACTGATCTTTCCGGGTGGGTGATGGCCCATTTTCTTTTGGTGATAACCCGTTGCCGGTGTATGTCCCCGAAAATGTTTTCCCTCGTTGCTCAACCGGATTTGGAAGGGAGCGACGACATCCTGCATCTGGATGTTCGACAATTTCACGTTCCGGATAACGGCGCCATCGACCGTCCCGATGCCGATTCCGGTGAGGTTGCGGTGTTCGCCGTGGCCGCCGATCTGCAGGTCGGTGACCGTGATGTTTTCAAAATCGTCCTGCGTATCATGACCGATGCAAAAACCATGGGTAGTGCTGAAAGCACGGCAACGCCGGATGGTGATGTTCCGGCAGGGACGTTCGAGGCCCCAGGTGCGGCTGCTTTTCAGGCAGATGGCATCGTCACCGGTCTCGATGTCGCAGTCTTCCACCAGCGCATCGCTGCAGCCGTCGAGGTCGATCCCGTCTCCGTTGCTCGCATTGGCCGGACTGCGAATGGTCAGATGGCGGAGAATGATGTCGGTGCAGCCTGCCAAATGGAGAGTCCAGCGGGGTGAATCCTCGATCCGGAGTCCTTCCAGGCGGACCTTGCGGCAGTCAGCGAAATGGACCAACGCGAGAGGACGCGGGCCCTGCACTGTTTCGAACGCAGGAATCCAAGTGTGAAAAGGCTGCTCAAGCTTGATCTTGACCCAGTCGGGAAGAGCCTCACTTTTTTTGCGGTTTGTGCGGGCGTTGCCGTCCACCGTTCCTTCGCCTGAAAGTCCGATCTCCTCCGCTCCGTCGGCAAAAAGGAGGGCAGTCGGCATACCCTCCTTATGCCAATAATCCTTGATGCTGGGGCTGGCCAGAAGCACGGCATCTTTCTCGAGATGCAGGGCGACTCCGCTCCGCAAATGGATGGTGCCGGAATGATACCGGCCCGCTTGGAGAATCACCTTTCCTCCACCATTGGCGGAACAGGAATCCACGGCCTGCTGGATCGCAACGGTATCATTCCCGCTAGAACCGGGAGACAAGACGAATGGGGGAGCCGTTGCCATGAACCCATGATCCCGAGAAAACGCCCGAAGTGCGAGTTTTCGGTAGGTGGACAGTCAATCAGGGAGAGGAAGAACCAACGGACTCTCGACATCCGCAGCCTTGTCCGCTTAGTTCTTAGCCATGGCCCGAGAAATCCAACGCTTATGGTTGACCTTTGACGAGCAAAGCAGCCGCCAACCGCTTATTTACGAGATGAGCCGGAAGTTCGAGGTCGTGTTCAATATCCGCAACGCCTCGGTGACGGCCTCCATTGGCATCATCGCGCTGGAACTTGAAGGGGAGCGGGAGGAGATCAAAAAAGCGGTCGCATGGTTCGAGGCCAATGGCGTCCAGGTCGAGCCGGTCGAGATCAATACGATCGAGGGCTAGAATTCCTCTCTAGGGCAGGGGCCGCAGCAGGGAGAAGGGCCAGCCCGGAATATTCCGCAGGGCCATGAAGCCGAGCATCGCGACGGCGGCACCGATTCCCCAGCGGGCCATGCGTGCCGCGGGCAGATCTTTCCGGGGCCAAGCCTTGGCCTGCCATGCACTCAAAGCGTAGGAACCGACGACAAAGAGGAGAAGAGGCAGCGCGGAGATGAAAAGAACGTTGTCGTGCAGGGCGTCGAGGAGACGGCCATGCAGCAAGGCATGGAGCGCGCGCGTGGCTCCACAGCCGGCGCAATAAATCCCCGTCGTGTTGTAGAGCCAGCATTGCGGATAGACGGCGTGCTGGACCGGATCGACGGCGTAGAGGAAGGCGGAGACCGCCGCACATCCGCAGGCGGCGAGGACGATCTGGACGCGAACCGGAAGGCCTCGTCGTGGCAGCGGCGGCAACGTTACATCGGCGGGCCGGCAAACGGGAGTCATGGCGGGCTCACTCCGAGTCGTTGGTATTTTGCTCGGTCGTGGTGATCTGGCCGTGGCCCTTGAGAATGGTGGGGATGGCCACCGCAAGAAGGACCAGGGTGAGCAGCAAAGTCGCCCCCGAGAGAAACAGGCCGCTGAGGGCAAGGTTTCGTCCCGCCTGCTTTTGATCATGCTTCACTTTGACGAGGCCGATGATGCAGGCCACCAATGCGGGCAGGGCGACAAACACCGTCAGGCCGCAGGAGGGCAGAAGCAAAATCAGGCTGCCCAAGCTGAGCCCAAAGCCCCAACCACACCACGGGTTGGTCCGATTTTGGGGCGGCAAGTAATGGGGAGACGCGACGAATGGCGATGTCGTTGCCGCCGTTCCGGGGAGCGGGGCGGCTGAGGGGAAAAGAGGATGGTTTTGGGCCGGCGGGACCGGCGGATTTACTGGTGGCGGCGGAGGTAGGGCCAAGGAGGGCTGGCTTGGGCTGGTCGGAAAGACCTCCCGATAGCGCCTCCAGGACCTTGGATCGCCCGGCTGGCCAACGTACTCGATGACGTATGTCTCGGTCGAGAGGGCCCCACTGACACGACGAGCGTGTAATTCTTCCAATGTGATGGGGCCGACCGGCTTGGCGTCAGGACCTGCGTAATACCACGGCATACTCAATCAGTAGCACGGACAAACACTAAGTCCAATCCGCTGCCGTGCCGAATCAAAAAAAACCTGGCGCGGAAGCAACAAGCTGCCGGCCAGGTCAGGCAAAGCGGAAGTTTTTTAGAACCACTCCTTTTTGTTCGTGACGTAGGTATCAACGAACTCCTGGTCGCTCTTGGTCAGGTAAATGATGCCTTCAACGAAGCCAATGAGGCTTCCGGCACCGCAAGTCACCACGGACACGACCAGCTGGATGATGGCCGTCTTGGTATAACCGAGATAAAACTTATGCGCGGCGAGTCCGCCGAGCAAAATGCCCAAAATGCCCGCAACAATCTTCTTTTCTGCGCCTGGAATTTGATCTGCCATATTCTTCTCCTCCTAATGTTGGTTGGTTAACTGACTACTGGTTAAATGAGGTTTAGGTCTCTCCCTTGTGAGAGGAAAGGAAAATAGTCACTGATATTTCAAATTTACCGACGACTTGCTCCGCTTTTTGTTTTAACAACAGGCTGAAACTCTTGTAGCTTGGAATTTTATATGTCCGACGAGTCTGCCGCCTATATTCCCGCCAATCTGCGCCGGACGATTCTCCGGATGGCCTATTCGGGGTCTACGGTCCATATCGCCTGCGCTTTCTCGTTGGTGGAGATCATGGCCGTGCTTTACCGGCAGCATCTCAAGCTGGGGACCGGACCGGAGGATCCGCTGCGGGATTATCTCATCCTCAGCAAGGGACACGGCGTGATGGCGCAGTACGCCTGCCTGCATGAATTGGGCTGGCTGAATGAGGAACATATTGCCGGCTACTGTACGGACGGCACGCCCCTCAAGGGACTTTCTGATGCGGATGTTCCGGGACTGGAAGTCAATTCGGGTTCGCTTGGACATGGCTTGGCCGTGGGCGCGGGACTGGCCTTGGGTGCGCTGCGCAAGGGCACGGGACAAAAAGTCTATGCGGTGCTGGGCGATGGCGAATGCAATGAGGGTTCCATTTGGGAGACGCTTCTTTTTGCGGCGCACTTTCGGCTGACCAATCTTCTCGTGATCGTCGATGCCAACGGCTACCAGGCGATGGGCCCGACGGCGGAGATCATGGACATGGGGAGCCTGGAACAAAAGTTCGTTTCGTTCGGTTTCGAAGCCTGCACGATTGATGGCCATGACGAAGCGGCGCTCGACGAGGCCATCTCCCGGCTCGTGAAAAGTTCCTTTCCAGGGCCGCGCGCAATTGTCGCCCGGACCGTCAAGGGCAAGGGGATCTCCTTCATGGAAGGAAGCAATCTTTGGCATTACAGCCGACTGAACGAGAAGACCTACCAGGACGCGCTTGCGGAATTGGAAGAATCTCAAGCCGGGGCTTCCCGATGAGGAATGCCTTTTCCAAAGCCCTGGTTTCCGCCGCCGAAGCCGATGAACGGATCCTTCTCCTGA
>Ga0207641_10002333_pt1 | contig 17596 bp, 18 predicted proteins | sample KBSSwiS62_FD_184306 | JGI IMG/M metagenome (GOLD analysis project Ga0207641, IMG submission 184306) | Switchgrass rhizosphere microbial communities from Kellogg Biological Station, Michigan, USA - KBS Switchgrass S6-2 (SPAdes) (version 2) | ecosystem: Host-associated > Plants > Roots >... | reverse complement strand
GCCTGCCCGTTCCAGTTGGCGACCCAGATGTTGTCCGGCAGCACGTAGCCGGTGCCGACCTGGTCGGCGAGGTCGGCGATCCCGGAGGCGCCGCTGCTGTAGACGCCGGAGACGTAGCCGAGTGCGTGCAGCTTCTCGGTCCAGGCCTCGAGGAAGGTGAGGGTGGCGGCGGAGGAGCTGGAGGTGCGCGAGTAGCCCTCCATGTCGAAGTAGATCGGGCTGCCCGGGCCCATCGCCACCGAGGCGGCCTGCGCGACCGCGTCGACCGCAGCTTCTTCGCCCTGGGCGGTGGCGCGGGCGGCGCTGAGCTTGCCGCAGCTGCCGCAGGCGCTGGTCGGGGCCTGGAGGCCGACGTAGGTCGGGATCAGGTGCCAGCCGGCGGCGGTCTGGGCGCTGACCCAGCTGGCGGTCAGGTTGGGCTGCGAGCAGCCGCGGTTGTCACCGCCGATGTAGACGCCGATCGCCCGGTAGGGCGAGGCGCCCCAGGCACTCATCGTGCGCGAGGACGGCGCCGCGCAGGCATCGAAGCCGAGCCCGGTGAAGACGCTGCCGCCGCTCGAGGCGGCGGCGATCCGGCGCGCGGGGACGGGCAGGGCGGAGCGCGAGGCGCCGGCGGCGCTTCGCGGTTCGACGATGATTGCGCGCCGGCGCCCCATTGCCTCAGCCGGGCAGTTCTGATTCGCTCCGGGACTCCCCAGATAGACCGCGCGCCGGTCCAGCCGCACGCACATCCGCGGGTGCTCGCTGAGCTTGTAGACCGGCCAGGAGTCCGGCGCCGTGACCTGGCGGCCGTCGAAGTGGAGGCTGCGGGCGCTGGCGCCGGCGGGCGCGAGCGCGCAGGCCCAGCAGGCCAGCGCGGCAAGGGCGAGGACCCCGGCCCAGGCAGGCGGCGTCAGGGCGCGGAGAATCCGTGGGCCTCGTCGGCTCATTCGCTGCACTCTCGCTACAACCGGGCTTCCCCCCCGAAAGTTGCACCCCCGCGGGCGATGCCTTGCAGGGCAAGGCCACCATGATCGGTTTCTCACTCCGCCCGGCGGTAGCGGATGTGCGTGGCGAGCGGAGAGTGGAGCACCTCGACCGGCTCGAACCCGAAGGACTCGGCTCCGTCGAACAGCCGCTCGCCGGACCCGAGCAGGACGGGGGCAACGTCGAGCGTGAGTTCGTCGACTGCTCCGGCGGCGAGCGCCTGACGGACGGTCGAGGCGCCGCCCGCGATGTCGACTCCATCCTCGCCGGCTACCTCAAGCGCCTGCGCGTAGGCGGCCTCGAAGCCCTCGGTGACGAAGTGGAAGCTGGTGCCGCCCTCCATCTCGATCGGCTCGCGGGCGTGGTGGGTGAGGACGAAGACCGGCGCGTGGTAGGGCGGCTCGGGGCCCCACCATCCATCCCAGTCCCCATCCCACTCGCCGCGGATCGGCCCGAACATGTTGCGGCCCATGACGTAGGCCCCGCGCGGTCGCATCAGCCAGCCCGCCGCCGTCGCGTCGGCGTCGTTCGCGCGCTCGTCGCCGAGGTGCCAGCTGTGGACCTCCTTGCCGCGCTTCCCCAGCGGATTCTCCCGGCTCTGGTCCGGCCCGGCGACGAAGCCGTCAAGCGAGATCGACATGTGGCAGGTGGTGTCCGACATCGGCGTCCTCCAGTGATAGTTCCTACGTTGAGTGCCCCGAGCTGGATTCGAACCAGCGGCCTATCCCTTAGGAGGGGATCGCTCTATCCAGCTGAGCTATCGGGGCCGGATCGCCCCATCGTAGATCCCGGCGCTAGCTGTAGAGGCTCTCGGAAGCGAGCTCCTGGGCGCGGCGGCTCCAGAGCTTGACCTCCATGAAGACCTCGTCGCCGTAGCCCTCGAGCGCGTCGAGGGCGACGAGGGTGAAGCGGTCTTTGGAGATCTCTTCCTGGTCGACCGTCTCGGCGTCGAGCTCGGCGGTGGCGGCGACGGCGTTGCGCAGCAGCGGCCGGCCCCAGACCAGGGTGACGGCGCCGGCGCGGCCGTTCTCACCCCGCCAGCGGCCGATTACGTCGTCGCTGAGGTCGATCCGCCAGTCGGGGTTGTCGGCGGCGAGGACGTCGGTGAAGTCGGCTTTGGCCTGGAAGTCGGAGGGGTCGCCGCCCGGCTCCTGCACGTAGGAGACGTGGCCGAACAGCTCCAGCGTCCCCTCGGCGCTCTCGGTGTTGGCCGAGCAGGGGACCCAGACGCGGCCGCCCCAGGCGCGCTCCGGGAACCAGTCGAGCTCCGCCGGCGTCGCCGCGCCCTCCGGCAGGTCCTCGATCCCCTCGACCGCCTCGCGGAAGGCCGTGGTCAGCCGCTCGGCGAAGCGCCCGTGCGGGATTCCCTCCTGGGTGGTGTCGGCGATGAAGCGGGGGATCGGTCGCGGGTTCGGGGCCATCGGCGACGACCTTATCGGCCGAGGGGGAGAACTCTGCCGCGCGGCCGACTTGGGAGCGAGTGCCGCGACTCGGACCGGACCTGACGGTATTGCCTTGGGTATATACTCAGCCGATGGCGAAGGTGATGATCTCGATTCCCGATGCGCTGCTCGGCATGCTCGATCAGGAGGCGGAGCGGCGACGGACGACCCGCAGCGCCCTCCTGCAGAACGCCGCCCGCCGTGAGCTGGGCCTGGCCCGCCGCGATCGAGAGTCGATCTGGGCCGACCTCGATCAGCTGAGTCGGGACTGGGACGGTCCTCTCGATGCCGGCGCCATGATTCGTGCCGACCGCCACCGCGACGATTGACCTCACCACCCGTTGCCCCCTCAGGTGCCTGGATCGTCGACGCCAGCGTCGCGGTCAAGTGGTTCCTCCCGGTCGGGCGCGAGCCCGAAGGCGAGCTGGCCCGTGAGGCGGTCGGCCAGCTGGCGATGCGCACGACCAGCCTCGCCTTCTTCGAGGTCGGCAACGTCCTCACGGCACGCTCCAGCTGGACCGGTGAGAAGGTGGGGGCCGCACTCGACCTCCTGCGGGAGATCTGCGGAGAGCCGCTCGACCTGACCGCGGAGGACCACGGTCCCACCGCCGAGCTGGCGCGGGCTCACAAGCTCACCTTCTACGACGCTTCTTACGTGGCGATCGCGAACCGGATCGGCCGGGGGGTGCTCTCGGCCGATAGCGACCTGCTCGAGCCCGGGCTCGCGATGACTCTCAAAACCGCGCTGGGTTAGCTCGGCAGGGCTTCGCGCAGGTCGCTTGCCGCCCGCTCGGGCGGGTAGATGTTGATGTCGACGCCGGTGCCGAGCTCGAAGCCGGCCTTGATCGTCAGGCGGGGGGCGATGTCGACGTGCCAGCCGAACTCCTCGGCGCCGTGGGGGGCGGTGCGGACCCAGAGGTTCAGCTCCGGCGCGCCGTCGAAGCGGGCGGCGAGGACGCGCATCGCGGTGCGGATCATCGCCGCGCCGGTCCCGTCGTCGGCGAAGCTGGCGGCGGCGCGGCGGGGGATCACCCGCAGCTCGAAGGGGGAGCGCGAGGCCCAGGGGCAGATCAGCGCCGCCTCGTCGTCGATCGCGACCAGGCGCTCCTGGCGGCGCACCTCCTCGACCAGGATGTCGCCGAGCAGGCCGCTGCCGGCGGTGCGTTCGGCGTAGGCGCCGGCGCGCTCGCGCTCGCGGGCGACCGCGGCCGGGACGAAGGGCAGGGCGTAGAGCTGGGCGTGGGAGTGCTCGAGGGAGGCGCCGGCGCCGCCGCCCTCGTTGACGATCAGCTGCGTGTAGGAGGCGTCGGCGTGGGCGCGCATGCGCTCGCGCCAGGTGGCGACGGCGGCGGCGAACTGGGCGTCGTCGAGCTCGGCCATCGCGGTCACGTGCCGGGGCGAGTTGATCAGCACCTCGTGGGCGCCCAGTGCCGGCCGCGAGGAGAAGAGGTCCGGTTCGCCCGCCTTACGCGAGGCCAGCAGGGGGTCGCCGCTGCTGGCGAAGGCACCGGCTTCGGCGGCGGGGCCGCCGCCCGGGTCGCTGCCGCCGGCACCCAAGGCCGGATACAGGTTCGGTACCACCCGGGTCAGCCAGCCGGGGCTGTCGGCCGGGCCGCCGTCCGGGCGCAGGGCATAGAGCTCCGGCGGGGTGCGGTCCTCGCGCCCCTCGCAGAACGGGCAGTTCTCCGGGCCCTTGGGCTCGGCCGCCCTGGCCGAGAAGTTGTCCGGGCGCTCGGCGCGGCCGGGGGCGAGGATCGTCCTCAGCCCGCTCAGCTGGTCGATGCGTATCTCGGGGGAGCTCAGGACCGCGAAGGGGGGAGGTCGTCGGGAATCTCAGGCGCCGGTGGGGCGGGGGGCGCCGGGGGGGTCGGCGGTTTCGCCTTGCTGCCGCCGGCTTTGTGGTCGGCGCGGCCGAGGAAGGGCTCGAGCACGTCCATCGGCAGCGGGAAGACCACGGTGGTGTTCTGGTTGCTGCCGATTTCCAGCAGCGTCTGCAGGTAGCGCAGCTGCAGCGAGGCGGGGTTGGTGCTGATGATGTCGGCCGCGTCGGTGAGCTTCTGGGCCGCCTGGAACTCGCCCTCGGAGTTGATGATCTTGGCCCGCCGCTCGCGCTCGGCCTCGGCCTGGCGGGCGATCGCCCGCTGCATCTGTTCCGGGATCTCGACGTCCTTGATCTCGACCGCGGTCACCTTCACGCCCCAGGGCTCGGTCGACTCGTCGATGATCGTCTGCAGCTCCTCGTTGAGCCGCTCGCGCTCGGAGAGCAGCTGGTCGAACTCGGCCTTGCCGAGCACCGAGCGCAGCGCCGTCTGCGAGATCTGCGAGGTGGCGAGCAGATAATTTTCGACCTCGGTGATCGCTTTGCGGGGGTCGATCACGCGGAAGTAGGCGACGGCGTTGACGCCGGCGGGGACGTTGTCGCGGGTGATCACCTCCTGCGGCGGGATGTTCAGGGTGACGGTCCGCAGGTCGACCTTGACCATGCGGTCGATCGCCGGGATCAGCAGGATCAGGCCCGGCCCCTTCTGGGCGATCAGGCGGCCGAGGCGGAAGATGACGCCGCGCTCGTACTCGCGCAGGATCCGCACCGAGGAGCCGATCGCGATCAGCGCGAAGAAGGCGAGGACGATGAGTATTCCGCCAGCGACTGCCATCAAACCGCTCCTTCTTTGGACATCTCCGCGGACGGCGGCTGCGCCCTGACCACCAGCGTCAGCCCGTCGATCGCCTCGACCGTGACTCTATCCCCCAGCCGCACCGGGCTGGACGCCTCGGCCAGGCGCGCTCCCCAGACCGTGCCCTGGGCCCAGACCTGGCCCTCGGGGTCGATCGTCGAGCGGGCCTCGGCGCTGGAGCCGATCAGCTCCTCGCTGCCGGTCCGCACCGGCTGGTCGCGGTGGGCCGCGATGACTTTGCGGGTGACGAAGTAGAAGGTGATCGCTGAGAGGACGCCGAGGGTGATCAGGGCCGCACCGATCACGTCGGCGTCGGGGTTGTTCGAGTCGAGGGCGACGATGCCGGCGGCGACCAGGCCGGCGGCGCCGATCGCCGCCAGGGCGCCGCCGGTCGGCAGCAGCAGCTCGGCGACGAGTAGGACGAAGCCGACCAGGGCGATGACGACGAAAGCTTCCATTCCCCGATTATGCGCCCTTCAGCGCGTAGCGTCGAACGTCGGTTTCGAGTTCGGAGTCGTCCGTGTAGGGGCCCTGCTTGAGATAGACGAGCTTGCCGTCGCGGTCGTAGAAGGCGGTGTCCGGGAGGCCGCCGAGGCCGCCGAGCGATTCGATCAGCCCTTTGCCGGGATCGATGTAGCTCGGATAGGAGACCGGCGCTTCGGTGAGGAATTCCTTGGCGTTGGTCACGGAGTCCTGGGAGTTGACGCCGAGGAAGGCGACCCGCTTGCCGTAGTGGGCGGAGAGCTTCTGCAGGGTCGGGAACTCGAAGCGGCAGGGCCCGCACCAGGAGGCCCAGATGTTGACCACGACCGGGTAGCCCTTGAGTGCGGCGACGCGTTTTTCGTAGGCCTCGGTGCCGCCCGGGAGCAGCTGGTCGGCCTGGGCGTGGAGGGCGGCCAGGGCGGGCGGCGAGCCGGCCAGGGCACGCTCGTAGTCGGGGTGGGCGCCGTCGAGATCGCCACCGGCGGAGGAGCCACAGCCACTCGCCGCCAGCAGCGCCAGGCAGAGCGCGAAGATCCCAATGCGCAGTGTTGATCGCGTGGTCATCCGTTCCGTGATTACAATACGTACGTTCGGTTCGCCGGTATGCGAGCCGCTGAGATTTCCGGGGGAAGGGGTTACCTGCTCCCGGCAACCCTCGTCTACTTGCCTCCAGCCGGCCGGTCTCTTGTTCGGTGGGGGCGGACCCAGAAGCCTTTCTATGGCCAAGACCAGCGACGTTGCCGCGTCAGCGGCAGTTCTTTCAAGCGCCGATATCGAGCGTGCGGCGGCGTTCGCCCGCGAGCCCTTCCTGCTCGACGGCGAGGGCCCGGAGGCGCTGGCGCCGGGGACGGCGCGGCGGCGCGCCCTCGACGCGGCGCTGAGCGAGCTCGACGCCGGGGCCGAGTACCCCTCGATCGAGTGGCGGCGCGACTTCTCCCTGCTGCTCGGGCTCGAGCGCTTCCTCGCTGACGAACCGCCGAAGCTGCGCGACGGCGCCGAACTGAACCCGCACCAGGTCGACGCGCTCTCCGGGACCCTGGCCGAGCTGATGGCGCAGCAGCAGGTGATCACCGACGACGAGCGCCGCAACGGCGACCTGCCGGAGGCGGCGGGCGAGGAAGAGGAGCTGGCTGCGGAGGAGGACGCCGACGAGCCGAGCGGCGACGCCGCCGATGAGAGCGCCGACGAGGACGAGGACGCCGATACCGACGACGAGCTCGAGGACGAGGAGGACGAGGAGCCCCAGCTCGAGGTCGAGGACGAGGAGCTGGCCGCCGACGAGGAGCCGCAGGACTGGGAGGAAGCGCCGTCCGACGAGGACGAGGAGGTGGTCGAGGAGGCGCCGGAGGACCCGGGCGCGGCCCGCCGCTTCTGGTTCGAGCACGCGACCGGGGCCGGCAAGACCGTCGCCGCGGTCGGCTTCATCGAGGCGACCAAGACCGGCGGGGTGCTGATCCTCACCCACCGCCGCAACCTGGTCGACCAGTTCATCGGCGAGATCTCCGACCGCGGCTACAAGGAGCGGCTGCGGCCGCCGCTGCTGGACGGGCGCGACGACCCCGACGGGGCGATCACGGTCGAGACCTACCAGTGGTTCGTCCGCAACCACAAGAAAGTCTCCGACGCCTACGCGGTGGTGATCTGCGACGAGGCCCACACCGCCCTCGGCGAGAAAACCAGCGCCTGCATCCGCGCCTGGGATGGCCCCGTCTTCATCGGCATGACCGCGACCGGTGCATTGATCGCGCGCCACGTCGCCGACCTCTTCCCGACCCAGACCTCGCGCTTCGACCTCGCCCAGGCGGCCCGCCGCGGGGTCATCTCGCCGCTGCGCTGCCTGCGGATCCCGCCCGGCCCCGGGGTGCGGACGATCGCCAAGGTGCCGCTGCGCAAAGGCGAGGTCGACCAGGATTTCGATCAGGAGGAGCTGGCGGCGCTGCTCGACCAGGAGCCGTTCAACGTCGCGATCGCCGACCTCTACCGCTCGCGCTTCCGCAACGTGCCGGGGGTCCTTTACACCGCCGGCGTCCAGCACGCCAAGAACGTCGCCAAGGCCTTCCGCAATGCCGGGATCAACGCCCAGGCCGTCTCCGGCGAGACGCCGAAGCGGGAGCTGGCCGAGATCCTCGCCGGCTTCGAGCGCGGCGAGGTCGACGTCCTCTGCAACGCGATGCTGCTGGCCGAGGGCTGGAACTCGCCGCGGGCGACGATCTGCATGCACCTGGCCCCGACCGCCTCGCGGCGGATCTACCAGCAGCGTGTCGGCCGCGTCACCCGCCGGGCGCCGGGCAAGGAGGCGGGCCTGGTCATCGACTTCGTCCATCCCGCGACCACCCACAGCGAGACGATCATCACCCTGCACAGCCTGCTCGACCGCGACGTCTACCGCGGCGGCGCGATCGTCGTCGGCCCGGTCCGCCGCGGGCGCGGGCGCAAGGTCCGGGTCGAGCGCCGGATCGTCCCGGTCTCCGACGTCGAGGAGAAACGGATGGAGGTGCTGGAACGGGAGATTTGGCGGATCGCGGTCGAGAACCTCGACTACCCGGAGCAGCACGCCTGGGCGGCGCTGGCCGGGGCCCGGGTCAACACCCAGGGCTGGCGGCGGGCGCGGGCGATGCTGCAGAACGACCAGACCAAGGAGCTGCGCCGCCGCTTCCTGCTGACCTGCGTGCAGCGCAACCGCAACGCCCAGCTGCGGCTGAAAGCGCTGGGAGAGATCGCCGACCTCGGCGATCCCGACGCCTTCGACGACGCGATCGACATCGTCGGCACCTGGAGCCGCGAGGACAAACGGGCCGGCACCAAGACCCTGCTGCAGGCGCTGGTCGACAAGCGGATCGGCCGCCGCGACCAGGCCCAGGCCTGGGTCTGGCGCCTCGCCTCCTACACCCGCGAGCTGCACGAGGAGTACGCGGTGCAGCGCTGGCCGGAGACCAAGCGCCTGCTCGGGCTGCTGGTCAACTCCTCCGGGCGGGCGCACGGGCGCAACGCGCGCCGGCTCGTCCACGCCTCGCGCAAACAGGATCGGCGCCTGGCGGTCTCGGTGCTGGCGGCCTCGGTCTCGCACACGCCCGAGGGCGAGGAGGTGCTGCGCGGGGCGCGGATGCGGATGGCGCGGAAACCCTCCGCCGTCGCCCGCGAGCTGCTGCGCAACTTCCCCAAAGGCGGCAAGCGCCGGCGTAAGCGCGGCAAGCGCGGTCAGCAGGGGGAGAACGGCGGCCCGCCCGAGGGCGCCAGGCAGGGCGCCGAGGGCGAGGCGAAACCGCGCAAGAAGCGCCCGCGCAAGCGGCGCAAAAAAGCGGGCCCGCAGGCCGAGGCGAAGTCAGGAGCGGGTGAGGTGGACCTCGCCGGCACCAACGGCGACGCGGTCGCCGCCGGGGGTGACGACAAGCAGGTAGCCCCGGTCGTCGACGCCGTCGGCGACGCCTGAGCCGCCGTCCCAGGCGACCTCGCGTCCGAGCAGCGCGTCGCGCTGGCGCCATGCTGCGAGCACCTCGTCGGGCTCAGCCTCGATCCAGCGAGCGAGATGGCGGCTTAGGACTTCGGTTGCGAGGGGGGAGGTCAGGGTGGGTCCCGTCGGAGCAACAGCGGGGAGGCTCCGCCGGGACCCCCCCTGACCTCCGGCGCCGGCGGTCGAGATTGAAACGGCGGTGTCACGGAGGTCCGGGGGAAACTCGTTCGGGGAGATCGTGAGGTTCAGGCCGATGCCGATTACTGCCCAGCCGTCTTGGGGGCGGGCCTCGACGAGGATGCCGGCGAGCTTGCGGCGGTCGACGAGGACGTCGTTGGGCCACTTGACGCCGCAGCGGAGGTTCGGGGTCGTTGCGTCGTCCCCACGGGCGAGGGTGCCGGCGAGCTCTTCGGCTGCTTCGCAGACGGCGAGGGGGACGGCGAGGGGGAGCATCAGGTGGCGCTCGGTGAGGGGGCGGACGATTGCCGAGTAGAGGAGGGCTTTGCCGGGGGGGGCGGTCCAGACGCGGCCCTGGCGGCCGCGGCCGGCGGTCTGCTCGTCGGCGGTGACGACGGTGCCGTGCTCGGCCCCCTCGGCTGCAAGCTCACGGGCGCGCGTGTTGGTCGAGTCGACGCGCTCGAAGTGGTGGTGGGGCTCGCCGAAGGTCATCGCCGCCGGTTGCGGCAGTCCTTTGGGTCGCATACCGGACCAAAGGACTGCCGCACGCTGGGAGTCACTTCGCGGCGTCCTCCAGGAGGGCTTGGACCAAGCCGTCGATGTCGTGGCGCTCGGCTTCGATGTCGACCTTGAGGCCCGCATCCTTGGCGGTCTCGCTGGTGACGGGGCCGATCGAGACGATGCGGGCGGCGCTGGGGAAGCGGTCGCCGAGCGCCTCGACCAGGTTGGTCACCGTGGAGGAGGAGGTGAAGGTGACGTAGTCGGCCGCCTGGGCCGCCTCGACCGCCTCGGCGTCGGGCCGCTCGCGCACGGTCTCGTAGAGGGCGACGACGTCGACCTCGGCGCCGCGCCGCTCGAAGTATTCGGGCAGCACGTCGCGGGCGTCGGCGGCACGGGCGACGAGGACCCGGCTGCCCTCGACCTCGACGTCGCCCAGCGCCTCGATCAGCCCCTCGGCGACGAAGCGCTCGGGGACGATGTCGGCGACCACGCCGCGTTTGGCCAGGGCGCGGGCGGTGCCTGGCCCGATCGCCGCCACGGTCACGCCCGCGAGGGCGCGCGAGTCGAGGTCGGCGCCCGCGATCGCCTCGAAGAGCAGGCGGACGCCGTTGGGGCTGGTCAGGCAGACGAGCTCATAAATGCCGATCGCCGCCGCCGCGGCGCGCACCTCCTCCGCCTCGATCCGCGGCTCGATCCGGATCGCCGGCAGCTCGACCACGTCGGCGCCAAGGTTGCGGAGCGTCCCGGCGAGGCCGCTGGCCTGGGCGCGGGCCCGGGTAACGACGACGCGGCGGCCGTGCAGAGGACGGCGCTCGAGCCAGGCGAGGTCCTCGCGGCGGGCGGCGACCTTGCCGACGACGATCAGGGCGGGCGCTTTGACGTTCTCGCGCTCGACCGCGGTAGCGATCGTGCCGAGGGTGGCGCTGACGGTGCGCTGGCCGGGCCAGGTGCCGCGTTCGATTGCCGCCGCCGGCTCCTCGGGGTCGCGGCCGCCGGCGATCAGCGCCGCCGCGTTCTCGCCCAGCCGTTTGACCCCCATGTAGAAGACGAGGGTGCCGGGGAAGCCGGCGAGCGCGTCCCAGTCGAGCGCCGACTCGTCCTTCTCCGGGTCCTCGTGGCCGGTGACGAAGGCGACCGCGGAGGCGTCGTCGCGGTGGGTGACGGGGATGCCGGCGTAAGCGGTGGCGGCGACGCCCGCGGTCACTCCCGGCACCAGCTCGAACTCGACCCCGGCGGCGCGCAGCGCTTCGCCCTCCTCGCCGCCGCGGCCGAAGACGAAGGGGTCGCCGCCCTTGAGGCGGACGACGCTCTTGCCGGCCCGGGCGGCCTCGATCAGGCGATCGCCGATCTCATCCTGGGGCACCGAGGGGACGCCCGGCTGCTTGCCGACGTAGATCAGCTCGGCGTCCTCGCGGGCGCCGTCGAGCGCTGTCGGCGGGATCAGGCGGTCGTAGAAGACGGCGTCGGCGCCGGCGATCAGGGCCAGCGAGCGCGCCGTCATCAGCCCCGGGTCGCCGGGCCCGGCGCCGACCAGGTAGACGACCCCGGCGCGGGCGCTCACGCCATCGCCTCGGCGCGATCGAGGAGGTCGCGGGCGCCGGCGCTGAGCAGGCGCTCGGCGAGGAGGACGCCGGCGGCGGCGGGCTCGGAGGCGTCGCCCTCGACGCGGTCGCGCAGCCACTCGCTGCCGTCGGGGAGGCCGACGAAGGCGTCGAGCTCGAGGCCCTCGCCCTCGACCCGGGCGAAGACGCCGACCGGGCTGGTGCAGTCGGCATCGAGCAGGCGCACGGCGGCGCGCTCGGCGGTCAGCTCGCGGGCGGCGTCGAGATCGAAGATGCCGGAGACGGCCGCGGTCGTCTCCTCGTCGCCGGCGCGGACCTGGAGGACCAAGGTGCCCTGACCTGGCGCCGGGACCATCGTCTCGGCCGGGATCCGGAAGCCGATCTCCGCCTCGCGGCCGAGCCGGCGCAGGCCGGCGGCGGCAAGCACGATCGCGTCGAGCTCGCCCTCGGCGAGCTTGCGCAGACGGGTGTCGACGTTGCCGTGCAGCTCCTCCACCCGCAGGTCGGGGCGGGCGGCGAGCAGCTGGGCGCGGCGGCGCAGGCTGGCGGTCCCGACCCGGGCGCCCTCGGGCGCGTCGGCGAGCGAAGTTCCGGCCCCGATCCAGGCGTCGGCCGGGTCCTCCCGCCGCGGCACCGCCGCGATCTCCAGCTCAACAGGCATCTCCCCCGGCAGATCCTTGGCCGAGTGCACCCCGACCTCCGCCTCTCCCGCCATCACCGCCCGCTCAACGCCGCGCACGAACCGCGACTTGTCCCCCTGCTCTCCATCGGAAGAGGCCTCCACCAGCTCCGCCCCTCCCAGCATCTCAGCCACCATCCCGGCCTGGGTCAGAGCCAGCTTGCTGCTTCGGGTTGCAATGCGAATCATCGGCGTGCGTGTGTAGAGGGCGTGTCCGGTAGGGGTGAAGCGTCTTGTACTTTTTCGCCCCCGCCGATCTCGGACGGCCGCAGGCGAACCGCGAAAAAGTTAAGCGGAACCCCTACCGGACACGCCCTCAGGGGGCGCCCCCACCGGGATTGCTCCTACGCAGCTCAGTCACCGACCCTTCGCCCTCCACGGCCTCCGGCTCCGTATCGACGTCGAGGCCGAACAGCTCGCGCAGGGCGCTGATGAAGAGGTAGGACTCGCCGGAGCAGGCCGAGCGGCGGATCCGCAGGGTCGGCTCGTGCAGGAGGCGGGAGGCGATCGCCCCCGCCATCTTCTCCACCCGCTCGCGGTCGGCCGCGCTGAGGTTCTCCCAGCGGCCCTCGTTCTCGGCCAGCACCCGCCGCACGACCTCGTCGCCGTGCTCGCGCAGGGCGCTGATCGTCGGCACCACCTCCTGCAGGCCGAGCCAGCGCTCGAAGCGGTCCAGCTCGGCCTCGATGATCTGCTCCGCCCGCGTCGCCTCGGCCTCGCGGCCGCTGGCGTTGCGTTCGACGATCTGCTGGACGTCGTCGATGTCGTGGACGCTGACCCCGGTGACCTCGCGGCAGGCCGGCTCGATGTCGCGGGGGACGGCGATGTCGATCATCAGCAGCGGCCGCTCCGGGCGCTCGGCCATCACCTGGGCGAGGCCGTCGCGCTCGACAATGTGGTGCGGGGAGTTGGTCGCGGTGACGACGATGTCGGCCTCGGCCAGCTGCTCGGGCAGCTCCTCGAAGCGGACGGCACCGCCGCCGAAGCGCTGCGCCAGGCCGATCGCGCGGTCGTAGTGGCGGTTGGCGACGAAGACGGTGCGGACGCCGCGGGCGACCAGCGCTTTGGCGACCAGCTCGGCGGTCTCGCCGGCGCCGACCACCAGCACCCGGCGGTCGGAGAGGTCGCCGAGCGCGCGGCGCGCCAGCTCGACCGCGACCGAGGGGATCGAGACCCCCTTCTCGCTGATCCCGGTCTCCTCGCGGGCGCGGCCGCCGGCGCTGAGAGCGCCGCGGAAGAGGCGGTTGAGGATCGGCCCGGTCGCGCCCTCGACCATCGACAGCTCGTAGGCGCGTTTGACCTGGCCCTGGATCTCGGCCTCGCCGACGATCATCGAGTCGAGCCCCGCCGTCACCCGCAGCAGATGGTGCGCCGCCTCGGTCGAGCGCAGCGAGTAGAGGTGGCCGAGCAGCTCGGTCGGGCGGATCTCGGCCTGGCGGGTGAGCACACCCAGCGCCGTCGACTCGGCCTCGACCGGGTCGGAGACGATCAGGTAGAGCTCGGTGCGGTTGCAGGTCGAGATCGCGGCCGCCTCGTGGATCCCACCGGCGGCGGTGAGCTCGTGCAGGGCGCCGACGGCGCGCCCCTCGGTCAGCGAGAGCCGCTCGCGCAGGTCCAGCGGCGCGGTCTTGTGGGAGACGCCCAGCGCCAGCAGCTCGCTCATCAGGCGTTCACCTCGTCGCGCTGCTCCTCCTGCTTGCGCTGCTCGGCGAAGCCGGCCAGCTCGCGCAGCTCCCTCTCGATCCGCTGCAGTTTCGCCGCCATGATCGCGACGTAGACGACGAGCAGGACCATGAAGACGATGAAGGCGGCGGCGACGTACTTGCCGGCCTCGTCGAGCGGGAGCGCCGGGGCGCCGAGCGGCAGCAGCGAGGCGAGCGCGTCCATCAGCTCACCTCCGGGGCGATCCGCGAGGCGGCGCCGGGGGCGGGGGCGTCGAGGGCACGGCGCAGGCGCTTGACCTGGCCGGAGGCGCTCTTCGCGGTCAGCTCGAACTTGACCAGGGTTACCCAGAGCAGCGCCATCGTTGCCAGGCAGCAGAGGAAGACGAGCATCATTTCGCCGGGCAGGCCGCCGTTGGCGGTGCCGAAGGTGCGCGGGTGGACCAGGCTCTGCGCCATCCGCACGGCCATGAAGTTGAGCGGCACGAAGGCGCCGGCGGTGATCGCGAAGACGGAGGCGTAGCGGGCCTGGCGCTCGGGATCCTCGATCGCGTAGCGGAAGGGGTAGTAGGTCGCGTACATGAGGAAGACGATCAGGAAGCTGACCAGGGTCGGCTCGTCCCAGACCCACCAGTGGCCCCAGGAGGCCTTGGCCCAGATCGAGCCGGTGATGAGGACGGCGACGCCGAAGATCACCGACATGTGGATCGAGACGTAGGAGTAGGCGTCCCACTTGCGGTTGTTGGTGCGCAGGTGGGCGATCGCGAAGACGCCGCCGACGACGAACCCGACCAGGGCCACGATCGCCAGCGGCACGTGCAGGTAGAAGATCTTCTGGATGAAGCCCTGGTCGGCATCGAGCGGGGCATAGAAGAAGACCAGCGAAAGCGACAGGGCGAGCATCGCCACGGTGGCGATCGAGAGGGGTCTGAGTCCTTTGCCGTACATGCTTCGCGGGGGTGGGGCGGGGCCGGGTCGGGTCAGTCCTCCAGGAGGAAGTCGAACACCGCATAGCCGACCAGGCCGAAGATCAGATCGTATAGGCCGAGCACCATCAGCCAGGTGCCGAAGCGGTGGTAACCGGGACCGCCCAGGGCCAGCAGCGGCTCGGTGGCGCCGGTGGCGGCGATCATCAGCGGCACCACCAAGGGCAGCAGGACCAGCGGCACCAGCAGATCCCGCGCGCGGGAATTCACCGCCATCGAGGAGATCAGGGTGCCGGTGGCGGCGAGGCCGAGGTCGGCCAGGAGCAGGACCAGCGCCAGCGGCGCCAGGCCGCCCAGGTCGTGGAGGAAGAAGAGGGCGAAGATCGGCACCGCGACCAGCTCCAGGGCCAGCAGGTAGATCACCAGCGCCGCCGCCTTGGCGCTGAAGAGGACGCTGCGGTCGATCGGGGCGAGGCGGATCGCGTCGAAGCCGCCCTCCTCGCGCTCGGCGACGAAGAGGCGGTTGATGCCGAGCACCGCGGCGAACAGCAGCGTCGCCCAGAGCACGCCGGCGGCGAGGCTGCCGGAGAGGCTGGTGCGGTCGAGGCCGAAGCGGAAGATGACGAAGGTGGTGACGGAGAAGAGCGCCATCGCCGGCAGCGACTGCAGGGTGCGCAGCTCCGAGCGCAGGTCCTTGGCGAGGATCGCCGCGAAGGCGGCGCGCGAGGAGGTCACGAGACCGCCGCCGCCTCGCCGATCCCGAGCCGCAGCACCTGGTCGGCCTCGGGCAGGAAGCGCTCGGGGTCGTGGGTGACGACGACGCGGGTGCTGCCGGTCCCGGGGCCGATCAGGCCGCGGGCCAGCTCGCGGCCCTCGGCATCGAGGTTGGAGTCGGGCTCGTCGAGCAGCAGTAGCTCCGGCTCGTGCAGGACACAGCGGCAGATCGCCAGCCGCTGGCGCATCCCGGCCGAGAGCTCGGCGATGCGCTCGTCGGCGCGGCGCTCCATGCCGGCGGCGGCGAGCAGCGCGGCGATCCGCGCCTCGGCCGGCGCGCCGGCGATCCCGTGCAGCCTGGCGTGGAAGCGCAGGTTCTCGCGACCGCTGAGATCGCGGTAGAGCAGCGGCTCGTGGCCGAGGTAGCCGATCCGGCCGCGCAATTTCCAGGCCTCGTCCGGGAGCGAGCAGCCGAGCACGATCGCTTCGCCCCCGCTCGGCCGCAGCAGCGTCGCGAGGATCCGCAGCAGCGTCGTCTTGCCGGCGCCGTTGGGCCCGAGCACGACCAGCGACTCGCCGGCGGCGACGGTCAGCCCGACCCCGTCGAGGGCGGTGCGTTCGCCGTAGTCGCGGCGCAGCCCGGCGAGCCGGATCGCCGGTGCGACGGCCGCGTCCGGCGCTTTCTCCTGCTCAGGGGGCATCGCGGAGGATTGTGAAGCGTTGGCGATCATCTAGGCTGCCGCGGCGATTTCGGCAGAGGCACGATCAATCTCGACAAGGAGGATGTGATGAGCAAGAGCAAGCGGGTCACCGGACTGTTCGCGGCTGTCGTAGCGACGGCGGCCCTGGCGGTCCCGGTCGTCGCCTCGGCCGATCACCCCGGCCAGACGGTGGAACTGAAGTCGACGATCACGATCAATCCCTACGGCAGCGCCGGCAAGGTCTCCGCGTCGAACGCGAACTGCGTCGAGAGCCGCCAGGTCGTGGTCAAGGAGAAGGGCTACGGCAAGATCGGCTCGGCGATGACCAGCTCCACCGGCAGCTGGAAGGCCGAACCGAAGTACAAGGGAAACGTCCCGCTCAAGGTCTGGGCCGAAGTGAAACCGGTCACCCAGGGCACCGCCGGCACGATCTACAAGTGCCTCGGCGCCAGCTCGAAGATCCGCACGATCAACGGCGGCTGATTTTGTCGGTCGGTCAGCGCCGCTTCTTCAGCGTGCGCTGGCCGACCTTCAGCAGCGGGCCCATGCCCTCGCGCAGGGCGCGGGTGCGGGTCTCGCCTTTGCCGTAGAGGATCCTGGCCGAGGCCTGGACCGCTTCGCCGAGGGTGCGGTCGTAGGGGTGCCACCAGAAGTCGCGGGTGAGGCCGGGCTCCCAGGCGTTCATCTTGATGTTGACGCACTCGTAGAAGCCGAATTTGGAGTGCGAGCGGCCGACGCCGGAGTCCTTGACGCCGCCCCAGGCGCACTGGCAGGCGCCGTGGCTGAAGGAGTGGTCGTTGATCCAGACCATCCCGGACTCGAGCCGGCGGGCGATCCGCTCGCCCTTCTGGCGATCCTTGGTCCAGACCGAGGCGCCGAGGCCGAACTCGGAGTCGTTGGCGAGGTCGATCGCCTCCTGCTCGGAGTCGACGACGACGATCGGCAGGACCGGGCCGAAGATCTCCTCGCGCATGATCCGGGTCTGGTGGGTGACGCCGGTGAGCACGGTCGGGGCGACGAACTTGCCGGGGAGTCCCGGCACATCCACTGGGCCGCCGCAGAGCTTGGTGGCGCCGGTCGCGACCGCGTCCTCGATCAGCTCGACGACGATCTCGTACTGGCCGTCGGAGGTCATCGGGCCGATCTCGGTCTCCCACTCGAGCGGGTCGCCGAGGCGCAGCTTCTCGGCCTCGCGGGCGACGCCCTCGACGAAGCGGTCGGCGACCTCGCGGACGACGTAGACACGCTCGATCCCCGAGCAGGTCTGGCCGGCGTTGGCGAAGCCGCCCCAGACGGCGCCGGAGATCGCGTTGGGCAGGTCGGCGTCGGCGCAGACGATCATCGGGTCCTTGCCGCCGAGCTCGAGCACCGAGCCCTTGAGCCTGGTGGCGCAGACCTCGCCGACCTTGCGGCCGACCTCGACCGAGCCGGTGAAGAAGATCTTGCCGGCGCTCGACTTGGCCAGCGCGTCGCCGACGGCGCCGCCGCCATGGACGACCCGGACCAGGCCCTCGGGCAGGCCCGCCTTCTCGAAGATGTCGCGGATTCGCTCGCCCAGCAGGGGCGTCAGCGACGCCGGCTTGAGGACGACGCCGTTGCCGGCCATCAGCGCGATCGCGACCTCGCCGAAGGGGATCGACCAGGGGTAGTTCCAGGGG
>Ga0207641_10002332_pt1 | contig 17607 bp, 15 predicted proteins | sample KBSSwiS62_FD_184306 | JGI IMG/M metagenome (GOLD analysis project Ga0207641, IMG submission 184306) | Switchgrass rhizosphere microbial communities from Kellogg Biological Station, Michigan, USA - KBS Switchgrass S6-2 (SPAdes) (version 2) | ecosystem: Host-associated > Plants > Roots >... | reverse complement strand
GCGTCGCGATCGTCAAGAAGGCGCTGACCGCCCCGCTCTACTGGATCGCCGCCAACGGCGGTCTCGAGGGCGCGGTCGTCACCGCCAAGGTCGCCGAGCAGCCGTGGGGGAAGGGCTTCAACGCCGCCACGCTGACCTACTCCGACCTGCTGGCCGACGGCGTCATCGACCCGGTCAAGGTCACGCGCAACGCCGTGATCAACGCCGCGTCGATCGCGCGCATGGTGCTCACCACCGAGAGCGCCGTCGTCGACAAGCCCGAGGAGGCCCCGCCGGCTCCGGCCGCCGGGCACGGGCACGGGCACTGAGTCCGTAGCCCGCGCGACGACGAGGGGCGGGTGGCCTGCGGGTCGCCCGCCCCTCGCTCATGCCGTGGTGATCTTCAGTCGCCGCCCGCGGCCGCGGATGATCGCGTCCCGCTCGTGCTCGGACAGGCCGCCCCACACACCGTAGGGTTCGTGCACCTGCAGTGCGTGCCTGCGGCACGTCTCCAGCACCGGGCAGGTCGAGCAGATCGCCTTGGCCCGGGCCTCCCGGTTCGCCCGCGCCGGTCCGCGCTCGCCCTCGGGATGGAAGAAGAACCCCGAGTCCATGCCCCGGCACGCGCCCCGCATCTGCCATTCCCAGATGTCGGAGACCGGTCCGGGCAGCCGCCTGACGTCCGCCACCGTCATCACCCCGTCCTGAGTCGTCGTCCGGTACCGAGGTGCCCACGCTAGAACCGCGCCAAACCTTGTTCAACGGTTCGCGCCGAGGGGGCTCCGACAAGTTGCCGGGTCCGGGCGCAGCGCCCACGATGACCCGGTGACCACTGCGCCGGATCCCGCGCCCGCAGGCGCGGGTACCCGCCGCGACCACCCCCACACGCCACGGCTGTCGGTCGCCGCCGTGGCCCGACGGCTGGGCGTCGCCCCGGCAACGCTGCGCACCTGGGACCGCCGCTACGGCCTGGGGCCCGCGCAGCACACTCCCGGCGCGCACCGTCGCTACGCCCCCGCGGACCTGGCCCGGCTCGAACGGATGCAGCGCGCGCTGCTGCAGGGCGCCACGCCCGCGGAGGCCGCTCGGCTCGCCGCCGCGCCGCACGCGGAACCGGCGCGATCGTCCGAGAACCGGCCGGAGGCCCGTGTCGTCCCGACGGACAGGTGGGCGCTCGGGATGGGCCGGGCGGCCACCGCGCTCGACACCGCGGCGGTGCGGGGGCTACTCGTGGAGGCGGCGGCGGCCGTCGGGCTCGTGCGAACGTGGGACGAGGTCGTCCGGCCGGTGCTGGGGGCCGTGGCGGACCGCTGGGCGTGCACCGGCGAGGGAGTGGAGATCGAGCACCTGCTCAGTGAGGCCGTGATCGGGGTGTTCGGCGCGCGGGCGATGGCGGCGGAACCGCCCGCGGACGTGCGGCCCGTCCTGCTGGCGAGCATGCCCGGCGAGCTGCACCACCTCCCGCTCACGGCCCTCGCCGCGGTGCTCGCCGAGCGCGGGGTACCCGTCCGTCCGCTGGGCCCGAACCTGCCGTCCGAGGCGCTGACCGCGGCGGTGCGCCGCACCGCGCCCGCCGCCGTCGTGCTCTGGGCCCAGGACGCCGCGACGGCCGATCCCGGGGTCCTCGCCGGGCTGCCCCGTACCCGGCCGCGGTTCCGCTCGTTCAGCGCCGGGCCCGGTTGGGCGGACGCCGCCGTCCCGGACCGGGTGCACCCGCTCGTGTCGCTCGCGGACGCGGCGGACCGGCTCGGGACCCTCCTGGGTGTCACTCAAGAGCACTAGTCCATTCGGGTGGGCTGAGTGGCCGACTCTGAGAACCGACCCCCACATGGCCTACCAACGGCTGGCGGCCAGCGCAGTCGGGCCGACGCCCGGCGTGTCGGTCGGCGGAATCGGACGAGCGGGATCGGCGGTGCGCTGGACGGCGTCCGCCCTGCTGGGTGGGCAAGGCCACCACGCCGCCGCGCCGGCCCTCCTGGAGGGCCGGCGTGAACGCACTCGTCGGGCTCCGGCCGCGCGCGCTGGCCTCTAGTGCGGCGACCGAGGATCCCCAGGCGCCTCGACGTCGCAGCGGGCCTGCTCCCGCCCTCCTGTGCCACCCGGCTCGCCGTCGCGGACCCGGCCGATGCGCTCGCCGGCGCGCACCGGGACCGCTGCGCGGCGAAACCTCCCCCGCCGGTGGTCGTTGCCCTCCGGGGGACATCGATCCGCCCGCAGGCTCGCAGCGACCGCCCGACCGTCCGATCGGGTCGCGTACGACCCACGATCGGACGAAGGAAGAGATGCGCGAATCGACGAACGGTGCGGTGAGCGACGCGGCACACCGGCGACACGCCGCGAGGCTTGCGCTGAGCGTCATCCGTCCCCGCTCCGAGCCGGTGGGACGGCGCCTGATGGGGGAGTGGGAACCGAAGCCTGAGAGGCACGCGGTAACGTAATTACTCCATTCGGTCCCTAGTCACCCACATGACGAGTGCCACTCGGCGCAAGGGTCTCGAATGGAGGGCACAAAGTCGCCCTGATCGTGTCAAGGTGATCCGGTCACTCGCCGATGCGGAGGGTGACACATCACCCGGCTGCAGGAAGCTGCAGGAAGGAATCGTCGTGACGACGGTACTCATCTGCGACGATCGTCGCAGCGTCCGCGAAGGACTCACCCGCGTGATGTCCGCGGTGCCGGGGGTGCACCGGATCGATTGCGTCGCCCACGGGGACGAGTTGCTGGCCCGGTTCTCCCGGCAGCCGGTGGACGTCGTCCTGGTCGGCACCCAGCGCGCGGTGCCCACCGGGGTGGAGGCGACCAGGCGACTGGTCGCGGCCCACCCGCAGGCGAACGTCATCGTGTTCGGTGCCCCGGACGACGCGGGCAGCATCGCCGCCGCCATCGCGGGCGGCGCGCGCGGCTACCTCCGCTGGGACGCGTCCCGCCCGGAGCTCGTCGCGGCGCTGGCCCACACGCTGGCGTCGACCGCCGTGCCCACCCCCCGGACCCCGGCGGACCCGGGCGTCCAGCTCACCGAGCGCGAGCTGCAGGTGCTGCGCGGGATGAGCCAGGGCAAGAGCAACGGCCAGATCGGCCGCGAGCTCTACCTCTCCGAGGACACGGTCAAGACGCACGCGCGCCGGCTGTTCCGCAAGCTCGGGGTGCGAGACCGCGCCCAGGCGGTGGCCCACGGCTTCCGCCGCGGGCTCGTCAGCTAGTCCCGCACCGGCACGAGCACGGCGCCGCGGGGGACCGCGGCGAGCACCAGGGCGCGCAGGGAGGACGGCGGCCGAGCGTGGCTGCAGCAGCGCAGCCACCTCACGGCACGCCGCCCCGGAGCGGCCCGTCCGCCACGCGGACACCCCTGCGCAACCCGGCCGTCACCGCACGGCCCGGCCCGCCCCGCCCCCGGCGGGCCCGACTCTCCACCCCTCCGCTGCGGACCGTGACGACGCCCGGTCCGGTGGCCCGTGGGTGTGAGCAACCCGACCGGGTGCGATGACGCCACGTTCCGCGCCCGGCGTCACGCGGACGGTCGACCGTTCGGCGACGCGACTGGACACGTCGTCGTCGGGAGACCTACCGACCGCAACCGAATCGTCCCTCGCTCGTCGTGACCGATGAGTGCGGTTCCCGGATCCTGCCGAGGCTTCGCTACGGTGGTCGGCATTGAGGTCGGTCCTTGACTCTCCGTAGTCGGCCTCACCGAACGGATGAAGACGAACATGCTGCGTAACGCCTGGACGACTCTGCGCGATGAGTGAACCGACAGACGTTCTCGACGAGCTGGTGGCATCTGCCATGGCAGGTGACCGCGGAGCGGTCGAACGTGTATTGGCCACCATCCGGCCGTTGGTCGTACGGTACTGCCGGGCGCGCCTCGGGCGGATGGACCGGTCGTCCGTCTCCGCGGACGACGTCGCGCAGGAGGTGTGTCTGGCCGTGCTGACGGCCTTACCCGGATACCGCGTGCAGGGGCGCCCGTTCCTGGCGTTCGTGTACGGGATCGCGTCGCACAAGGTGATCGACGCCCACCGGGCCGCCGGACGCAACAAGTCCGAGCCGGTGGCGGACGTCCCGGACTCCGTGGAGTCGGAGGACGGCCCCGAGCAGCGGGCGCTGCGCGTGGAGCTGTCCGAACAGATGTCGCGGCTGCTCGACCAGCTCCCCGAGAAGCAGCGCGAGATCATCGTCCTGCGGGTGGTCGTCGGACTGTCCGCGGAGGAGACCGCGGACGCGGTGGGGTCGACACCCGGCGCCGTCCGCGTCGCCCAGCACCGCGCCCTCGCCCGACTACGCAAGAACATGCCCGAGGAGGAGGTGGTCTGAGTGTCCGATCCGCGTAACCCCGATGGCCCGGACCACCCCTTCGGCAGGCCCCGCCCCAACGGCCGCAACGGCGCCCCGAACGGCCGCCACGCCGACGGGCCGCACGGCGTCCCGAACCGCCCGATCCCGTTCCCCGCGGGCGGCAGGCAAGGCCTCTCGCGCGGCGACGTCGAGGACGATCTCGCGGACGAGCCGCTCGACCTGGTCGCCGTCCAGGCGGACGACGAGCTGATCAACGCCCTGTCCGCGGGCATGGCGGTCTCGGCCCCCGGCCGTGGCGGCTACACCGCGGACGACAAGGTCGTCGCGATGCTCGCGGCCTGGAAGGCTGAGGTGGACCGGGAGCCGATCCCGGAGCTGGTGGACGTCGACACCGCCGTCGCCGCGATCGAGTCCGGCTCCCCGAAGCGGGCCTCGAACCGGCGCAGGCACCTGATCCCGCTGGCGGGCGCCGCGGCACTGATCGTCTTCAGCATCGCGGGCGTGTCGATCGGCGCGCAGCACGCGAGCCCGGGGGACGCGCTGTTCCCGGTCACCCAGGTCCTCTACAAGGACGCGGCGAACTCCAAGGTCGCGGCCGTCGAGGTGCAGCAGCGCCTCCAACAGGTCAACGAGAAGCTGGCCGGCGGCGACTCGGCGGGAGCGCAGCAGGACCTCGTCGCCATGGCCCCGCTGCTGGAGCAGATCCGCCCGGAGGAGGGCAAGACCTACCTCGCCTCCGAGCAGACCTTCCTCGCGCAGAAGGCGGTCGAGACCCCGCAGGGTCAGCCGGTGGACCCGCAGGCGCCGCTGAAGAACGGCACTCCGCGGCCCACGCCACCGAAGGACTCGACCGAGGGCAAGCCGGACCCGTCGCAGACGACGACCCAGCCGTCCACCTCGACCTCGCCGAGCCCGTCGAGCCCGACCCCGGGCACGACGGACCCGAAGTCGCAGGACCCGAAGGTGCTGGTCGCGCCGGACGGTTCGCCGAGCCCGAGCCCGGCGACCTCGTCGAGCCCGGCCACCAAGCCGCCGGTCACCGAGGGCGGCAAGGACCCGGCCACGCCCACGACGACCACGGCCACGTCGATGGGCACGACCAGCTCGGAGACGTCCACCTCGGGCGCCACCACCACCCCGAGCTGACCCCGGCACGACGAAGGCCCGCTCCCCTTCAGGGAGCGGGCCTTCGTGCTGTGCGGGCCGGGAGCCTCAGTCCTCGCCGAGCGAGGCGTCCGCGAAGCCGCGGCAGTACTCCCAGGTCACGTAGTGGTCCGGGTCCGGGTCGAACGCGGGCTCGTGCGGGCGCATCTGCCCCTCGTCCAGCAGCTGCTGCAGGCTCGCGCGCAGCAGGTTCCACTCGTGGAAGTGCTGCTCGCCGCAGTCCGCGCAGTCCACGAGGATGCCGCGGATCCCGCGGTGCTCCAGCAGCGCCTGGTACACGGCCAGGTCGGCGAGATCGGCCACGACCTCCTCGCGCTCGGCCGCGGTGAGCTCCTCGTGCTCCTCGGGCCCCGCCTCGTCCAGCGAGAGGGCAGGGTCATAGGGATCGCCCGCGAAGGGGTCGGGGGGCAGACCGTCGAACGCCACGTGCACACGGTACCGCGTCGGCGCCGCCGGCCACCGCGCTGTCCACCGGTCCGTGCACAGGCCTGTGGACAACTCGAGAAGCTGTGGACAACCGGGGTGCGTGTGGGGAGCGACTCCCGGAGCGGTCCGGCCGCGCGGATACGATGGAGGCCTCTGAGGTAAGACGTCGGTGAAGGGTGCACGACCAGCCATGACGAGCGAGATCACGGGATTGCCGCCGAAGTTCGCGATGCTCGGCCTGACCTTCGACGACGTGCTGCTGCTCCCGGCGGAGTCCGACGTCATCCCGAGTGGCGTGGACACCTCGACGCAGCTCTCCCGGCGCGTGCGGATCAAGGTGCCGATCGTGTCGTCGCCGATGGACACGGTCACCGAGGCGCGGATGGCCATCGCCATGGCTCGCGCCGGGGGGCTGGGCGTCCTGCACCGCAACCTGTCCGCGGAGGACCAGGCCACCCAGGTGGAGGTCGTCAAGAGGTCGGAGGCCGGGATGGTGACCGACCCGGTGACCTGCTCGCCGGACGCCACGCTCCGCGAGGTGGACGAGCTGTGCGGCAAGTACCGGATCTCCGGGCTGCCGGTCACGGACTCGGACGGCAGGCTCGTCGGGATCATCACCAACCGGGACATGCGGTTCGAGGTGGACTTCGAGCGGCCTGTGCACGAGGTGATGACCAAGGCGCCGCTGGTCACGGCCCGGGTCGGCGTCACCGCCGAGGCCGCGCTGGGCCTGCTGCGCAGGCACAAGCTGGAGAAGCTCCCGATCCTGGACGGGGACGGCGTGCTCCGCGGCCTGATCACGATCAAGGACTTCAACAAGACCGAGAAGTACCCGCTGGCCACCAAGGACCCGGACGGGCGGCTCGTCGTCGGCGCCGCGGTGGGCGTCGGCGAGGACGCGTACGCCCGCGCGATGGGCCTGGTGGACGCGGGGGTGGACGTGCTGATGGTCGACACCGCGCACGGGCACTCCCGGCGGGTGCTGGAGACCGTCGCCAAGCTGCGGGCCGAGATCGGCGAGTCGGTGGACGTCGTCGGCGGGAACGTGGCGACCTTCGCGGGCGCCCAGGCGCTGGTCGAGGCCGGGGCGGACGCGGTGAAGGTGGGCGTCGGGCCGGGCTCGATCTGCACCACCCGGGTGGTCGCCGGGGTCGGCGCGCCGCAGATCACTGCGGTGTACGAGGCGTCGCGGGCGTGCGCGCCCGCGGGTGTGCCGGTGATCGCGGACGGCGGCATCCAGTACTCCGGGGACATCGCCAAGGCGATCGCCGCGGGCGCGTCGACGGTGATGCTGGGCAGCCTGCTCGCGGGCACCCAGGAGTCCCCGGGTGAGCTGATCTTCGTCGGCGGCAAGCAGTACAAGACGTACCGCGGCATGGGTTCACTGGCCGCCATGCAGTCGCGCGGGGACAACAAGTCCTACTCGAAGGACCGCTACGCGCAGGACGACGTGCTGAGCGAGGACAAGCTGGTCCCCGAGGGCATCGAGGGCCGGATCCCGTTCCGCGGGCCGCTGGCCCAGGTGATCCACCAGCTCGTCGGCGGGCTGCGGATGGGAATGGGCTACGCGGGGGCGAACACCATCGCGGAGATGCAGCAGGCCCAGCTGGTCCGGATCACGGCGGCCGGGCTCAAGGAGAGCCACCCGCACGACATCACCATGACGGCCGAGGCCCCCAACTACGCGGCCCGATAGGCTGACCGCCCGTGCGAGACCTCGTCGAGATCGGGATGGGCCGGGAGGCCCGTCGTGCCTACGACCTGAACCAGGTCGAGATCGTGCCGTCGCGGCGCACGCGCAGCTCCCAGGAGGTCTCCACCACCTGGCAGCTGGACGCGTATCCGTTCGGGATCCCGCTGATGACCCATCCGTCGGACGCGGTGGTCTCGCCGGCCACCGCGGTGGCGATCGGCAAGCTCGGCGGGCTCGCGGTGCTCAACTCCGAGGGCATCTGGGCCCGGCACGCGGACGCGGTGGGCGCGCTCGCGAAGGTCGTCGAGGCGGCGGACTCGGACGACCCGTCGGCCGCGGTCCGCACGCTGCAGGAGCTGCACGCCGCGCCGATCCAGGAGGACCTGCTGGCCGAGGCGCTGCGCACCGTACGGGAGGCGGGCGTCACGGTCGCGGCGCGGGTCAGCCCGCAGCGCGCCCGCGAGCTCACCCCGGCGCTGCTGGCAGGCGGGGTGGAGATCCTGGTCGTGCAGGGCACGATCATCTCGGCCGAGCACGTCAGCAAGGGCGAGCCGCTGAACCTCAAGGAGTTCATCAACTCCCTCGACGTCCCGGTCGTCGCGGGCGGCGTGGGGGACTACCGCACCGCGATGCACCTGATGCGCACGGGCGCGGCGGGCGTGATCGTGGGCTACGGCGAGTCGAGCGCCACCACCACGGACGAGGTGTTGGGCATCGGGGTGCCGATGGCGACGGCGCTGGTGGACGCGGCCGCCGCCCGTCGGGACTACCTGGACGAGACCGGCTGCCGGTACGTCCACGTGATCGCGGACGGCGGGATCAACGGCTCCGGGGACATCGCGAAGGCGATCGCCTGCGGGGCGGACGCGGTGATGCTCGGCGAGCAGCTCGCGGACCACGTCGACGCCCCCGCGGACGGGCTGTACTGGACCTCGGCCGTGGCGCACCCGTCGCTCCCGCGGTCGGACGTCTCCGGCTTCGCCGCCACGGACCGGAGCCTGGAGCAGGTGCTCTTCGGCCCGTCGAGCACCCCGTACGGCACGGTGGACCTGTTCGGGGCGCTGCGCCGGGCCATGGCGAAGACGGGCTACTCGGACCTCAAGGAGTTCCAGCGGGTCGGCCTGACCGTCCGCGGCTGAGGAGAGCCGCCGTGGCCGTGGAGAAGCGGACGGGTTCTGTCAGGGTCTCGTCGTAGCGTCCCCGCCATGGACTGGGACTCGTTCGCGAAGGCCGCCCCGCACATCTCCGCGGTGTTCGTGCGCAGGCACGCCGCCGTTCGCAACCTCTGCTTCCTGGGCACCAACCGGCCGGACGGGTTCCCGCGGGTGAGCCCCATGGAGCCGCGGTTCTTCGAGGGCGAGCTGTGGATCATGGGAATGCCGGGCACCGCCAAGTTCCGGGACCTCGACACCGATCCCCGCTTCACCCTGCACACTGCGACCGTGGACACCCACGTGTCGGAGGGGGACGCGAAGGTGTGGGGAACCGTCGAGCACGTGTCGGACCCGGCCCTGCACCATCGCTTCGCGGAGGACCTCTACGCCGACATCGGCCTCGACCTGCGCGGACAGACGTTCGACCGGTTCCTCGCCGCCCGGATCACCGGGGCCGCGTCCGTGGAGATCGACGACGGCCTGGTGATCACGACGTGGCGGGCGGGCGGCGAGGAGCGGCGGATCCGCAAGCACGACTGACAGGCCCGAGCGGCACCTTCGTGAGCCAGGAGCTCGAAGGTGCCGCCCGTGAACCTCAGATGGTGGCCTTGCGGATGCTGCGGATCCCCACGACCAGGCCCACGGCCGCGGTCGCGAAGGCCGCGACGAAGCCCCAGAGGATCGTCAGGCTGCCGAACGTGCCGGCGAACAGCACCCGCTCCGCGTCCACGATGTAGGTGAGCGGGTTGAACTTCGACACCACCTGCATCCAGCCCGGCCCGGTCTCCAGCGGCAGCATCATCCCGGACAGGATGAGCAGCGGGAACAGCAGCGACTGCTGCACCGCCCAGAAGATCCACTCGGTCTTGCGGGCCGCGATCGCGAGCGCGTAGGACAGCGCCCCCACGCCCACGCCGAAGATCCCGAGCATGACCAGCCCGACCACCACGTGCAGCGGGTAGAACACGAACCCGAACGGGATCGCCACCAGCGTGATCACCAGCGCCTGCACCACGAGCGGGGTGAGCTCCTTCAGTGCCCGGCCCACCATCAGCGAGGCCCGGGACAGCGGCGTGGCGAGCATCCGCTCGAAGGCGCCGGTCATGATCTCGAACTGCAGGTTCGCGCCGGTCATCGACGTGCCGAACATCGTGATCATCACGACCACGCCGGGCAGGAACCACTGCAGGGAGGAGCCGCCGAACAGCTCCCCGTTCCCGGCCAGCCCGGAGAGCAGCGGGCCGAACAGGCCGAGGAAGACCAGCGGCTGAACCAGCGAGAAGACCAGCGAGAACGGGTCCCGGACGATGGTGAGGGTCTCCCGCCACCAGACGTTGCGGACATCCAGTGCGATGGCCATCAGGCCTCCCCCTCGCGCAGCGAGCGGCCGGTCAGGTTGAGGAAGACGTCGTCGAGTGTCGGTTGGTGGGCGGAGGCGGCGACCACGTCCACCCCCGCCGCGCGCAGCCGCTCCAGCACACCGGGCATGGCGTGGGAGGCGGCCTCGACCCGGATCGAGAGGGCCGTGCCGTCGGGGTCCGGGCGCGACGCGAGCTCGGCGCCCTCGGTCGCCAGCAGGGCCGTCGCCCGCGGCACCGAATCGGTCCGCACCACGACGGTCAGCCGGTCGCCCGCCTGCTTGCGCTTCAGCGCGTCCGCGGTGTCGTCGGCGATGATCCGCCCGTGGTCGATGATCACGACCCGCTCGGCCATCTGGTCGGCCTCGTCCAGGTAGTGGGTGGTGAGCACGATCGTGGTGCCGCGCTCCTCGCGGATCCGCAGGATGTGCTCCCACAGGTTCGCCCGGTTCTGCGGGTCCATCCCGGTCGAGGGCTCGTCGAGGAAGAGCAGGCCGGGCTGGTGGATCAGGCCGAGCGCGATGTCGAGGCGCCGCTTCTGCCCGCCGGACAGCGAGCTGACCTTGCGCATCCGCAGCGCCTCCAGGTCCAGCGTGCGCAGCAGTGCCGAGCCCGACTCCACCGCGTCCGACTTGGACATCCCGTAGAACCGGCCCTGCATGAGCAGCTCGTCCCACACTCGGTAGTTGTGGCCGGCGCCGTCCTTCTGGCCGATGTAGCCGATCCGCCTGCGGACCTCCGCGGGCCGCGCGACGACGTCCACCCCGGCCACCCGCGCCAGCCCGGACGTGGGCGGCAGCAGGCTCGTCAGCATCCGCAGGGTGGTCGACTTGCCCGCCCCGTTCGGGCCGAGGAACGCGACGAGCTCGCCCTCCGCCACGTCGAGGTCGATGCCGCGCACCGCCTCGACCGACTCCCTGCCCACCCGGAAGGTCCGGGTGAGCGCCTCGGTGTGGATCACAGACTCCCCCTGATATCCGTACGCTGTACCGCATACTCGGCGGATAAGGTACACCGTACGGAGAGGGCGTCGCCAAGGAGTTTCGCAGAAGTGCACGAACCGGACACCGAACCCGGCACGCCGGAGGGGCGCGCCATGATCCGGCTGCTCTGGGACCCGCCCGCGCCGCCTGTCCGCGGGCCGAAGCCGCGGCTCACCCTGGACCAGGTCGTCGAGGGGGCGATGCGGGTGGCGGGCGAGCTCGGGATCGACGAGCTGTCCATGCGCAAGGTCGCGCAGCGGCTCGGGGTCGGCGCGATGAGCCTCTACACCTACGTGCCGGGCAAGGACGAGCTGTTCGAGCTGATGATCGACCGGGCGTACGCGGACCGGGCGCTGCCGGACCCGGCGTGGGCGTGGCGGACGCAGGTGGAGTTCCACGCCCGCCAGGCCTGGGCGATGTACCGGGCGCACCCGTGGCTCGTGCAGGCGAACCTCTGGCGGATGCCGCTGGGCCCCCACGTGCTGGATCAGCAGGAGGACCTCTACCGGGCCGTCGCGCTGACCGGGCTGCCCGAGCGGACCGTCCCGAAGGTTGCCGGGCTGGTCGAGTCGCAGGTCTTCGGCGCCGCCCGCTCGGCGCTCACCGACACCCGCCTCGCCGCCCGCACCGGCGTGACCTACGACGACTACTGGGAGTCCCGGATGGGCTTCTGGAGCAGCTACTACACGCCGGAGCGGTTCCCGACCATGACCCGCATCTGGGAGAAGGGCGGGTTCGACGGCGAGGACCCGGACGGCTCCTGGGAGCTCGGCCTCGCCCTGTTCCTCGACGGCGTGGAGCGGTTGGTTCAGGCGGGCACGTAGCCGGGCCGCGCGACCACGAGGTCGTGGACGAAGCGCAGCTTGTCCAGCACCGTCGGGGCCAGGACGAACGGGTACAGGTCCTCGTGGCCCATCGAGCGGTTGACCATGTTCAGTGCCGCGGTGAGCGGGAGCCAGGCCTCGATGATCGCGTCGAAGTCCTTCTCGGACTGCTCCGGCTCGGCCGCCAGCGGTCCCCGCACGGAGATCCCGAACGCCGCCGCCGTCTGTGAGGTGTCCCGGATGTGCAGGTAGTGGGCGAAGCTCTCGGCCCAGTCCTCCCACGGGTGCGCGGTCGCGTAGGTCGACACGAACGCGTCCGCCCAGCCCGCGGGCGGCTCGGAGCCGTAGTGCCGCTCCAGGGCGTCCGCGTAGGACTCCGACTCGTCCCCGAAGAGCGCGCGGAAGTCCGCGGTCCGGCCCGCGCGGTCCACCAACACCTCCCAGTACCAGTGCCCGGTCTCGTGCCGCAGGTGCCCGAGCAGGGTCCGGTAGGGCTCGGCGAGCCGCACGCGCGTCCGCTCCCGGTGCCCGGCGTCCCCCTCGGCGAGGTCGAGCGTCACGATGCCCGACGCGTGCCCGGTCACCACCGGCTCGTGGGCGCTGGAGAGCAGGTCGAAGGCCAGGCCCCCGACCGGGTCCTCCGCGCGGCCCACGAGGGGGAGGCCGAGGTCGTCGAGCTGGTAGACGAGTCGTCGCTTGGCCTGCTCGGTGCGCGCGAACGCGGCCAAGCCCTCGGCGTCGTCGTCCGCGGGGCGGGTGCGGGTCAGGGCGCAGCAGTCGCACAGCCCGCCGTCCGCGGTGAGCCAGTTGCAGGCGGCGGCGCTGCGGTTCGCGCACGGGAGGCCGTCCGCGGTGCGGACGAGCGCGCGAGCGGTGCGGGAGTAGCCGATCTCCGTGCCGCAGTGCAGGCACACGGAGTTCTCGAAGTAGACGAGCGAGGAGCACTGAGGGCAGGCGAAGGCGCGCACGGGCCCTTCTACCCCGGGTCCACGCGTTCCATGTCCACGGACACCGTCATCACACTCTCGGCCGAGTCGGTGAAGATCACGCCCTTGAGCGGCGGCACGTCCCCGTAGTCCCGGCCGTGGGCGAGCACCACGAACCGCTCGTCGACCACCCGGTCGTTGGTGGGATCGAGATCGAGCCAGGTGTCGCCGGTCCACACCGAGAACCACGCGTGCGAGGCGTCCGCCCCGCGCAGCTTCGGCTTCCCCGGCGGCGGCAGGGTCTCCAGGTACCCGCTCACGTACCGGGTGGGGATCCCGCGGCTGCGGAGCCCCGCGACGGCGAGGTGCGCGAAGTCCTGGCAGACCCCCGCCCCGCCGGTGAGCAGGTCGGTGACGGTGGAGCGGACCGTCGTCGAGCCGGAGACGTAGTCGAAGTCCGCGTGGATGCGGCGGCACAGGTCCGCGGCGGCCTCGCCGAGCGGGCGGCCCGCCGGGAAGGACGGCGCGGCGTACGCGGCCACCTCCGGCTGCACCGGCAGCCGAGGTGAGGGCAGCCGATAGGGCCGGACCTCGACGGGCGCGGTGTCGCGGACCTCCTCCCACGGCCGTAGCGCGGGCGGGACGACGACCCGGTCCACGGTCACGGTGCTGCGGGCGAGCACGGTGAGCTCGTGGTGGGGCTCGCGGACGCAGAAGTAGGTGGACCGGTTGCCGAAGGCGTCGGTGTGCTCACGCAGGTCGTCGGGGCTCGGGTCGAGGGTGAGCTCGGCCGCGGAACAGTGCTGGTCGGGCTGGGTGCGGGGGAGCAGGTGCGCGCGCCCGAAGCTGGTGCTGACCGCGTCCGCGTAGGTGTAGGCGGTGCGGTGGGTGATCCGGTAGGTCGTCACGAGGCCACCGGCAGCAGGGGATCGTACGGGTGGGGGCTCAGACCGCGGGCGAAGTGCGTGGCGGCGATGTCCTGGGCCAGCGTGTCCAGGTCAGCGGCGAGCCCGGTGAGCAGGGCGCGCAGGGCCGGGCGCGTCCCGTCGGCGGTGTCGCGGGCGGCGAGCGCCTGCGGGTCCAGGCCGGCGAGCCTGCGGACGGCGTCGTCGAGCGAGGTCGGGATGGTGCCGGGCAGGTGCGCGAGGTCGTCCGCGAGCCGGTCCAGCTGGTAGGCCAGCGCGCGCGGATTGTCCCGGTCCGTGAGCAGCAGCCCGAGCAACGGGGCCGCGCCGGGGCGCCCGGCGTGGCGCCTGCGGTGGGTGATCACGCTCTCCGCGACGATCGTGACGGACTCGGTGACCAGCCGGTCCGCGGCGCCGCGGGGCGCGTCGCACAGCGTCGCCCCCAGCAGCGCGACGACGTGCTGGGCACGCTCGATCCGTCGTCCCGCGTCGAGCAGGCGCCAGCCCGCGTCCCGGACCAGGCTCTCCGCGGTGAGGCCCGCGAGCGCGAGCAGGCCCTCCAGGACCCGGTTCAGCGCGCCGGCGAGATCGGCCTCCGGGTCCGCCGCGACCCGGCCGAGCACGGCGTCCAGCCTGCCCAGGACCAGCCAGGTGTCCGTGGAGAGCAGCTCGCGGACGGACTGCGCGGCCCGGGTCAGCCGGTGCACCGCGAACCCGAGGGTGCCGGGGCGGTCCCGGTCGGTGAGCAACGCGCGGACGTCCTCGGTCGGGCGGGTGCGGGTGATCTCCGCGGTGGCGGCGAGCAGCGCGTCGAGCGCGAGGGCGCCTGCGGGCTCCGGGGTGGTCTGGAAGTCCGCCCAGCGGTCGACGACGGCGCGCAGCAGCCGGGCGGTGTCCTCGGCGCGCTCGCAGTAGCGGCCCAGCCAGAACAGGTCCTCGGCGACGCGCGGCGAGACGCCGCCCGCCGCCACGTGCGCCGGGATCTCGTCCGGCCCGGTGAGCGCCCGCTCGGGCCGCTCGCCGACCACCCAGACGTCCTTGGCCAGCGTCGGGGCGCCGTCGAGCGGGCGGGCGCCGGGGACGGCCGGGACGGAGGCGAGCCCGCCGTCGAGGACCTCCCAGCCGGACCCGGACGCGACCGCGAACGCCCGCAGCGCGATGGGCCGGGAGGCCGCCGCGTCCTCGTCGATCATGGGGGCGGTGGAGAGCGTGACCTCGCGCTGCGCGGCCCAGGCATGCGGTTCGGCGGCGATCCGGGCGAGCAGGGTCTCGCGTTGCGCCGCGCTGAGCTCGGCGCCGCGCACTCCGCGCCCGCCCCGGCTGACCGGGCTGAGGACGAGCTCGTCGAGATGGGCCTCGACGTGGGTGAACGAGTCGCCGCACCACCATGTCGGCGGGCCGGGGAGCAGCAGGTCCTCGCCGAGCAGCGCGCGGCACAGGGCGGGGAGGTAGGGAACCAGGCCGGGGTTCTCCGCGACGCCGGCGCCGAGACCGTTGAGCACGGAGACGGCGCCGGTCCGGGCGGTCTCGACCAGACCGGGCACGCCGAGCCGCGAGTCCGGGCGCAGGTCCAGGGGATCGCACCAGTCGGCGTCGAGCCTGCGCAGCACGACGTCCACCGGGTCCAGCCTGCCCAGCGAGTGCTGCCAGAGCCTGCCCTCCCGGACGGTCAGCTCGGAGCCGAGCACCAGCGGCACGCCGAGCAGCGCGGACAGCAGGGCCTGCTCGTAGGCGGTCTCGGAGTCCGGACCCGGGTTGAGCAGCACGACCCGTTGCGCGTCGGTGCGCAGGCCCGCGCGCATGGCCTCGAAGAACAGGCCCAGCCTGCGGATCCGGGAGCGGCGGTGCAGCGCGGACAGCACCCGGGCGACGACCCGCCGGTTCGCCATCGCATAGCCCGCCCCGGACGGGGACTGGACCCGGTCGTCCAGCACCACCCAGCCGTCCGGGGAGCGGCCGAGGTCCACCGCGGCGAGGAACAGCTCGCGGCGTTCCGGCGTCCCGACGGGCGTGCGCCAGGCGTGCAGGTACCCCGGGTGCCCGTCCACGACCTCCACGGGCAGCACCCCGCGGGTGATCACCGAACGGGGGCCGTAGAGGTCCTGCAGGAGCCGTTCGAACAGCTCGGCCCGCTGCGCGATCCCGCGTTCCAGGCCCGCCCACTCACCGCCGTCGACGATGAGAGGGAGCGGATCCAGGCCCCACAGCTGCTCGGACTCGGCACCGGGCGGGTGGTAGGCCACGCCGTCGTCCGCGAGCAGGCGCAGGGTGTCCGCGCGGCGGGCGCGCAGGCCCGCGGGCCCGGCGCCCTCCAGCACCCCGGCGAGCCCGGACCAGAGAGGCCGGACGGCGCCGGTGGCGTCCCGCATCTCGTCGTGCACTCTCACCTCGGGTTCGTTCGCCGCAGATCCAACGTCCTCGGGTACTCGGCGTTCGGGTCAGCCTTCCACAGGCTGGTGTCGACGGGGCCGGGCGAGTGCCCGTAGGGGGTGAACCGGGCGTTCCGACGGGCCTCGGCCTCGTTGGCGTTGACCGGGTAGTGCTCGTAGGCGCGGCCCCCGGGATGCACGACGTGGTACGTGCATCCACCCAGCGAGCGCTCGTTCCACGTGTCCACCAGGTCGAAGACCAGCGGGGAGTGCACCCCGATCGTCGGGTGCAGGGCGGACGGCGGGGCCCAGGCCCGGTAGCGGATCCCGGCGACGAGCCCGTCGGAGGTCGCCGCGGGGTGCAGCGGGACGGGGACGCCGTTGCAGGTGACGGTGTAGCGGTCCGCCAGCGCGCCGGTGACCTCGATCTGCACGCGCTCCACGGACGAGTCGACGTAGCGGGCCACCCCGCCCGAGGACATCTCCTCGCCGAGCACGTGCCAGGGCTCGATGGCGCTGCGCAGCTCGAGGGTGGTGCCCGCGACCTCCACGCGCCCGAGGCGGGGGAAGCGGAACTCCAGGAACGGCTGCAGCCAGCTGAGCTCGAACGCGATGCCGTGCTCGTTCAGGTCCGCGACGACCTCGGCGATGTCCGCCTCGACGAACGCGGGGAGCAGGAAGCCGTCGTGCAGCCGGGTGCCCCAGCGGACGAGCCGCCCGCGGTGGGGCTCGGCCCAGAACCGCGCCACCAGGGCCCTGACCAGCAGCGCCTGCACCAAGGACATGTCCGGGTGCGGGGGCATCTCGAAGCCGCGCAGCTCCAGCAGGCCGAGCCTGCCGCGCTCGGAGTCGGGGGAGAAGAGCTTGTCGATGCAGAACTCGGCGCGGTGGGTGTTGCCGGTGATGTCGGTGAGGAGATGGCGCAGCGCGCGGTCGACGTGCCAGGGGCGGAGCTCCGCGCGCAGCCGGTCCAGCTCGGCGAACGCGATCTCCAGCTCGTAGAGGGTCTCGTGGCGGCCCTCGTCGACCCGCGGGGCCTGGCTGGTGGGGCCGATGAAGGTGCCGGAGAACAGGTAGCTCAACGACGGGTGCTGCTGCCAGTAGGTCAGCATGCTCACCAGCAGGTCGGGCCGCCTCAGCAGCGGGGAGTCCGCCGGGGTGGGGCCGCCGAGGGTGATGTGGTTGCCGCCGCCGGTGCCGGTGTGGCGGCCGTCGAGTGCGAAGGCCTCGGCACCCAGACCGACCTCGTGGGCGAGGGTGTGCAGGGTGCGCGTGAGCTCGTCCAGCTCGGGCCAGGTGCCGGTGGGGTGCACGTTGACCTCGATCACGCCCGGGTCCGGAGTGACGGTCAGGGTCCGCGTGCGGGGGTCGCCGGGTGGCGCGTAGCCCTCCAGGACGACCGGGGCGGTCCGGGCCGCGGCCTCGATCACCCCGAGCAGCTCGACGGCGTGGGCGGCGTCGGTGAGCGGGGGCAGGAAGACGTACACGTGGCCCGCCCGCTCCTCGACGACCAGCGCGGTGGTCGGGGCCTC